>Ga0316218_1002915_pt1 | contig 14924 bp, 18 predicted proteins | sample TBH18003metaG_FD_203634 | JGI IMG/M metagenome (GOLD analysis project Ga0316218, IMG submission 203634) | Freshwater microbial communities from Trout Bog Lake, Wisconsin, USA - TBH18003 | ecosystem: Environmental > Aquatic > Freshwater > Lake > Hypolimnion/Profundal zone | place: USA: Wisconsin...
GCCCACCCTTGATTGCCCCCGCCCCCAAGCCTAAATAGCGGTCACGGTGTTGGCACTCGTCAGCACCGAGTGCTGCAACGCACGTGAAATACAACAGTTTCAATACGTTAGGAGAGGCTTATGAAATTTCGTCCGCTTGGCGACCGCGTGGTCGTCCGCCGCCTGAAAGAAGACCAGAAGACTGCCGGCGGCATCATCATCCCCGACACCGTCGCCGAAAAGCCCCAGGAAGGCGAAGTCATCTCGGTCGGCCCCGGCGCCCCCGACAATAACGGCAAGCTGGTCCCCACCAGCGTCAAGGCCGGCGAATTCGTGCTGTTCGGCAAGTGGTCGGGCACCGAAGTGAAGATCGATGGCGAAGACCTCCTCATCATGAAGGAGAGCGACATCATGGGCGTGCTCGAAGGCCGCAAGGCGTCGAAGAAGTAATTCCGCCCAACCGCCACAATCCGAAAAAACAGAATTAGGAGAATTATCCAATGGCAGCCAAAGACGTGAAATTCGGCGCCGACGCCCGCGAGAAGATGCTTCGCGGCGTCGATATCCTGGCCGACGCGGTGCAGGTGACCCTGGGCCCCAAGGGCCGCAATGTCGTGATCGACAAGTCGTTCGGTGCCCCGCGCACCACCAAGGACGGCGTCACCGTCGCCAAGGAAATCGAACTGGCCGACAAGTTCGAGAACATGGGCGCGCAGATGGTGCGCGAAGTCGCCTCCAAGACCAATGACGTCGCGGGCGACGGCACCACCACCGCCACCGTGCTGGCCCGCGCCATTGTGCGCGAAGGCGCCAAGTCGGTTGCCGCCGGCATGAACCCGATGGACCTGAAGCGCGGCATCGACAAGGCGGTCGACGCCATCGTCGCCGACCTCAAGAAGCGCTCCAAGCCCGTCAAGAACAACGAGGAAGTGGCGCAGGTCGGCACCATCTCCGCCAATGGCGACAAGGAAGTCGGCGGCATGATCGCCAAGGCCATGGCGAAGGTCGGCAAGGAAGGCGTCATCACGGTTGAAGAAGCCAAGACCGTCGAAACCGAACTCGACATCGTCGAAGGCATGCAGTTCGACCGCGGCTACCTCAACCCCTACTTCATCACCAACGCCGAGAAGATGGTGGCGGTGATGGACGATCCCTACATCCTGATCCACGAAAAGAAGCTGACCAGCCTGCAGCCGATGCTGCCGATCCTGGAAGCCGTGGTCCAGGCCGGCCGTCCCCTGCTGATCATCGCCGAGGAAGTCGAAGGCGAAGCCCTCGCGACCCTGGTCGTGAACAAGCTGCGCGGCGGCCTCAAGGTCTGCGCCGTCAAGGCCCCGGGCTTCGGCGACCGCCGCAAGGCCATGCTGGAAGACATCGCCACCGTCACCGGCGGCCAGGTCATCAGCGAGGATCTCGGCATCAAGCTTGAGAACGTCAAGCTGACCATGCTGGGCACCGCCAAGCGCGTCACCGTCGACAAGGACAACACCACCATCGTCGACGGCTCCGGCAAGAAGGCCGACATCCAGGCCCGCGTCGGCCAGATCAAGGCCCAGATCGAAGAGACCACCAGCGACTATGACAAGGAAAAGCTGCAGGAACGCCTGGCCAAGCTGGCCGGCGGCGTTGCGGTGATCCGCGTCGGCGGTTCGACCGAGATCGAGGTCAAGGAAAAGAAGGACCGCGTCGACGACGCCCTGAACGCGACCAAGGCCGCGGTCGAGGAAGGCATCGTGCCGGGCGGCGGCACCGCCCTGCTCTACGCCACCAAGGCGCTGAAGGACCTGGCCGGCGAGAACAATGACGAGACCCAGGGCATTGCCATCGTGCGCCGCGCGATCCAGTACCCGATCCGTCAGATCGTCACGAATGCCGGCCAGGAAGCCAGCATCATCGTCGGCAAGCTGAACGACCAGAAGTCGAACACCTTCGGCTACAACGCCCAGACGGGTGAGTATGTCGACTTCATCCAGGCCGGCATCGTCGATCCGACCAAGGTGGTGCGCGTGGCCCTGCAGAACGCGGCCTCGGTCGCCGGCCTGCTGCTGACCACCGAAGCCATGATCACCGACCGTCCGAAGAAGGACAGCGGTACTCCGGCCGGCGGCGGCCACGGCGGCGGCATGGGCGGCATGGGCGACATGGACTTCTAGTCCACAGCGTCAACCGACTACCAAATGCAAAAGGGCCGGAGAAATCCGGCCCTTTTCATTGATTATCGAAGCCCACAGCCAGAAGCCTTAGCGCAGCTTGCTCTTTATCAATTTCCTTTACGGCGATAAACCGTCCCTGGCTCCCCCTGCCGCTCGCGCGCGCGCCGGAATCTGCTAGTCTCCCGCCATGACCAAAGCCACCTGGAAAGACCGCCCCGAGCCGCAGGATTTCCCCAATGCCGGGCATTACCTGGCCCTGGTCTTTGCGGCGCGCGACGTCGCGGCGCTGGTGAAAAAGCTGCGCAAGGGCAAGGTGATCGAGCATGCGGGCAAGGACATCCTGCGCGCCAGCCGGTTGCCGCTGCTGCCGCGCGACGATCCCCATGTCCTCGCCAACCTCAAGAAGATCACCAAGGGCAAGGCGCTGTCGCCCGTGCTGCTGGTGCGGGGCGACGGAACACATGACCTGCCGGTGATCGTCGCCGACGGCTATCACCGCATCTGCTCCGCCTATTACCACGACTATGACGCGCCGGTGCCGTGCGTGATCGTGGACCGGCCCAAGGATTGAGCGGGCCCGCATGGCGGGCCATGACCGTTTGCGGGGCGGCGGCCGTCGCGCGCCGCTCAATGGCGCTCGGCCAGGCGCTCGATCCGCTGGTCCGGCACGATCCACAGCAGCGCCACGGCGAGATAGCAGAGCAGCGCCGCCCACACCGCCACGAAGCTGAGCCCGATCCCCGCCATGTAGAGGAAGGGCGAGATCACGCCCTTGGCGTCGCGCCCCAGCAGCGAACCCAGCGCCGACTGCGACGCCCCGCCATCGGCGCGGATGATGACGCCCTGCAGCAGCTTCCAGGCGAGGGCGGGCAGGAACAGCGCCACCCCATACACCGCCGTCGGCACCGGCGCGAAGGCATGCTCGCCCATCCAGGCGGTGGCGAACGGCACCAGCGACAGCCAGAACAGCAAATGGAAATTGGCCCACAGCACCGCGCCATCCACCCGCCGCACCAGGTGGAAATAGTGATGGTGGTTGTTCCAGTAGATCGCGACATAGATGAAGGAAAGCGCATAGGCCAAGAACACCGGCCAGTCCGCCAGCAAGGCGGCGAAATCGGAGCCTGCGGGGTTTTTGAGTTCCAGAACCATGATGGTGATGATGATGGCGACCACGCCATCGGTCATGGCCAGAAGGCGATGCTTTTCCACGCTCCGAATCTCCCCGCGATCCGGCACATCCTACTGCGCCTCTTCTCCGAAGCAGCCCCCACGCTCACCGCGAATGGCGCCAAACCGGCCCGGCGAATGTATCGCGGCGTCGGGGGAATGATCGGGCGGCTGATGGATATTGCCATGAATATCCGCCAGCCGCTGGGCGGGCGGCGGCATCGTGCCATATGGCAGGAACTCTCTGCCCGCCCACCCGTTCTTTCGGCATGGGGCCCAATATCGGGATTAGACGGAGAATTCCCATGCGCCTGACGATCAAGCTTCTGGCCGGTGCCGCGCTTTGTGCCGCCCTCGCCACGTTCGACACCGGACCGGCCTTCGCCCTCGACCACGAATTCGGCTCGGTCAATGTCGCAGCCGGCCATTACACCGATGTGCGCTGGTCGCGCTTCGGTGGCCCGCTCGACCACATCACCTTCATGCCCGAGAACGACGCCATCGATTGCGAACATGTCACCATCAACTATCTCGACGGCACCAGCCACGACGTCTTCTCCGGCACGGTCCTGGCCGGCGCCCGCACCACCATTTCGCTGCCACCGCCCAATGATGGCCGGGTGCGCGACGTCACCTTCGCCTGCAAGGCGCAGACGGTGGACGGCGCCCGCGTGGCGCTGTCGGCGGTGACCGATTCCTGGCCGCGCGGCTGGGACGCCGACCGTCCGGCGCATGTGACCACCGTGGTCCCCGCCCAATAGGCCCAAAAGCGCCCATTCCTGCCCGGCACCCCGCAGGAATGGCGTTTTTCCTGCAGATGCTGCGGCGAACAGGCTCCACACTTCCGCCACCAAGGCCGCTATATTGCCGGGCCATGATGCGATCCGCCTGCGCCCTGCTGCTGACCTTCCTCGCCCTGCCCGTGGCGGCAGCGGAGAAGTATGGCATCTCGCAGAACGAGAATCTCCGCTTCCTGGATGACGTGGCCAAGCGCCCGGGCATCGTGAAGCTGCCGGACGGCGTCATGGTCCGGGTGCAGGCCAGCGGCAACGGCGCCGCCCCGACCAGCCGCCTGGACAAGGTCACGGTCACCTACACCGGTTATCTCATCAACGGCGTCCGCTTCGACCAGAGCCGGCCGGACAAGCCGTCCGTCTTCATTATCTCGCGGGTGATTCCCGGCTGGACCGAGGCGCTGATGAAGATGAAGGAAGGCGACAGCTGGGAGGTCATCATTCCCGCCGAACTAGCCTATGGTGATGGCAGTTCCGGCGCCGTGCCGCCGGGACAAACCCTGATTTTCATTCTTCAGCTCGATCATGTGGAGCACCAGTCCTGATGTTGACCTGCCGGCGCCTTGCCCTTGCCATTCTTGCTTTCTCCGCCGCCGCCGCCGCGGCCCAGCCGGCCGTACCACCGCTCCGCACCACCACCGCGCCCAAAACCGCGCCCCAAATCGCGCCCCAAATCGCGCCCCAAATCGCGCCAGTGACATCTGCGGCGCCGGCGCCCGCCCCCCAGGCGGTGTCTCCCGTTCCGGATCCGGATGCGCCGCCCACCAGTATGCCCACCGCCACTGCCGCGCCTGCCATGGCGGCTCGCCCGGCTGCGGCGAGCGCCGCCGCCGATGCGCCGCCGACCAGCGACGCGGCCCCAACCAGCGCGCCCATGGCCACTGCCGCGGCAGCGCGTCCGGCTTCAACGGCCGCCGTTGCCGATGCCCCGCCCACCAGCACACCCGCCAGTGCGGTGGCGTCCGCTGCACCCAATGCAGCCCCAGACGCCGCCGCGAATGCCGCCACGCCGGCGGTGCTGCCGACAGTGCCCCGCGACTTTCCCACCACGCCGGAAGGCAATGCCCGCTTCCTGGCCGAGTATGCCAGCCGTCCGGATGTGCAAAAGCTGGACGGCGGCGTGCTCTATCGCGTGCTGCGGGCGGCCGACCCCAAGTCCAATGGCCCGATCGCCCGCGGCGACACCGTCACGGTTTCCTATCGCGGCTGGCTGATCGACGGCACCGCCTTCGACCAGACCAAGCTGGGCAACCCGGTGCAATTCACGCTCAATAGCGTCGTTCCCGGCTGGCGTACCGCCTTGATGAAGATGAAGGTCGGCGACTTGTGGGAGGTCGCCATACCCGCCGACCAGGGCTATGGCGCGGAAGGCCGCGCCGGCCGCATTCCGCCCAACCAGACGCTGATCTTTGTCATCAGCCTGGCCAAGGTCGAATACGCCGGCTGATCAAATCTCCCCGTCCGCCTGCGGGTAATTGCTGCGATTTCGGAACCTTACGAAGCCGCAATGGTTACACAAGCTGCGAGGGCAACAGGCGCGCCGTGATTTGCGCCACATTCAGGGAGATTTGATCATGAACAATCGCAGGATTGCCGGACTGACCGCTTTTTTCTGCCTCAGCGCCACTGCGGCCTTCGCTGCCTGGGACACGCTGGGCTCAGTGGAGGTCAGCGGCCGCGGACCGATGGGCGGTCCCGGCATGATGATGCGCGGCGCGGACCGGGATGCCCGCAACTTCGATCTGGGCGGCCCCGTCGAGCGGCTGCAGCTGCGTGCCGAGCGCAGTGACATTGACTGCCGTTCGGTGCGGGCGCGCTTCGGCAACGGCAACAACAACGACATTTTCCATGGCCTGCTGCGGCAGGGCCGGACCGCCGATATCGACATGCCCGGCCGCGCCCGGAGCCTGGATGGCCTGGTCTTCAACTGCACTGCCATGGACCGCCGCGGCGGCACCATTCGCATCAGCGCCGATGTTGGCCGTTTCCGCGACGACTGGATGCGTGGCCCTAACTGGCGTGCCACCTGGTCCCGGATGTTCAACTGGGGCAGCACCGCGATCAATGACTGGCGCCTGGTCGGCACCGAACGTTTCGAAGGCCGCGGGGACCGGGAAGAGGCCTTTACCGGGTGGCGCGGCGTGAATGCGGAATCAGTGGCGTTGAAGCCGCTGGAAGCCGACGCCCGCTGCAGCCGCGTTGTCGCCCGCTTCGGCAATGGGCGCGACCAGATGTTGAACGTCAACAATGGCGACCTGCTGCGCCGGGGCATGTACTACAAGCTCGATCTGCCCGGCCGCAGCCGCGACCTCACCAGCCTGTCCCTGCGCTGCAGCGCTGTGGGCGCGGGGCGGGTATCGATCCAAATTTTCACCGGTCGCTAGCGGCACGGCGGAAAATTGAAAGGCCCGGCCCTGAGCCGGGCCTTTTGTCTTGCGCATAGCTGTCAACATTGGGTTCCTGCTTGCAGCAGGCGCAAAATCGCTCATCAAGCGGATTGCAGCGGCAAATCAGGGTTTTTGTCATGATCCGATATCTGGGTCTTGCGATTTCATTGCTTGTGATTGCGCTTCCCGCCCAAGCCGATCCCATCCCGGCGCAGACCGAAATCCTGCTGCGCGCCGCCGCCGGAAAAAGCGACGCCGCGCTGGCCACCACCGCCGATGTCGCCAAAAAGGCATTCCCCAAATCCGCCAAGGAGGTCGACGCACTGGTCAAGCAGCTGCGTGCCGTCGCCACCCAGCGCCGCCAGGAAAAACTGCGTCATCTCGGCCTGCTGCGCGGCTGGAAGGGGCATGGCCAAGTGGGGGCTTCCAGCACCAGCGGCAACACCCGCTCTACCGGGCTGGCGGTGGGATTGGATTTTTCCCGCGAGGGCCTGAAATGGACGCACGCTTTCCACGCCACCTTCGATTATGAGCGCGACAATGGCGTGGAGACCAAGGGCCGCTATTTCGGCAGCTACCAGGCCAATTACCGCTTCAGCGACAATCTCTACCTGCTGGGCCTTGCCAGCTGGGAAAGCGACCGTTTCTCCGGCTTCGACACCCGGGCCAGCGAATCGCTGGGCTTTGGCTATTCCCTGATCCGCACCTCCGCGGTCAGCCTGTCGGTGGAAGGTGGGCCGGCCCTGCGCCAGACCGATTTCGTCGTCACCGGTCCCAGGAACGGCTTCGCGGCACGGGCGGCCATGAACTATGCCTGGTCGGTGACGTCAAACCTCAAGCTCACCGAGAACATGTCTTATTACAACGAGAACCAGGACGGCACCTTCACCGCCAACACCGCTTTCACTGTCGGGCTGATCGGCTCGCTCTCGATGCAGGCCTCTTACCTGGCGCAGTATGAAAGCGCGCCCCCCACGCTGCTGCACCGCTACAACAGCACGGCGCGCACGACCCTGGTTTATTCTTTTTGACGGTTATCGGGGCGGCGCCTATTCAGGCGCACGCACATAGGGCTCGACCACGCCGTTATACTTGACGGTCATGGCGTTGCCGTGCCGATCCACGGTCTTGCCGACGGCAAGGCGGACCCATCCTTCGCTGACGCAATATTCCTCGACATTGTTCTTGTCGGCGCCATTGAAACGGATGCCAACGCCCCGCTCCAGCAGCTCGGCATTGTAGAAGGGACTTTTGGGATTGACCGAAAGACGGTCGGGAAGGGGCGTTTCCTCGCTCATGACGGCTGAATAGAGAATAGCGCGGCGGTCCTCAAGCCCCTCCCCGCCTCCCGGTAGGGCATAAAAAGGTTGATCGGGCCGGGGGTTTGCCTGTTGAGTGCGCCCGCAAACCAAGGGGGCCACCATGGCTTTTACCATCTACGACGCGTCCATACCGCCGCTGGTCTACATGCTGGAAAATCTCAGCCATGTCCTCACGCTGGGGGAAAGCCACGCCCGGGAGAACGGCATCGAGGCCAAGCACTATCTCGAAGCACGCCTGGCGCCCGACATGTTTGCCCTGGTCAAGCAGGTTCAGGTTGCGACCGACATGTCCAAGGGCTGCGGCGCCCGCCTCGCCGGCGCCGAGATTCCCAAATACGAGGATACCGAGACCAGCTTTGCCGAGTTGCAGGCCCGCATCGCCAAGACCGTCACCTTCCTCAAGGGGCTGGATCGCGCCGCCTTCACCGGCGCCGAGGACAAGGCGGTGTCGCTGAAATTCCCCAACGCCGAATTCAATTTCAGCGGCAAGGACTATCTCAACAACTTCGCCATGCCGAATGTCTATTTCCACATCACCACGGTCTACGCGATCCTGCGCCACCAGGGCGTGCCGCTGGGCAAGCCGGATTTTCTGGGCCGCCGGTCGTAAGCACCGCGCGAAGCGAAAAAGGCTCGGCGGAAGCCGGGCCTTTTTTCTTGGCCTCAATGTTCGCGCGGCCCGCCGGTGCCCTGGAAATAGGTATATTTCGCGCCACCCTCGGCGCGCTGGAAATGGTGGCGGGTGTCGCGATGCCAGACCTTGTTCATGTCCATATACCAGAAATAGCGGGGATCGCGGCCCCAGTACCCGTCCAGCACGCGGCCATAATAGCCATCGTAATAGGCTTCGTAATATTTGGGATTGGGGCCGGGGCGCTGTGTGGTGCAGGCGGCGGCCAGCAGGGCAAGCAATATGACGCTTTTGCGCATGATCTTTCTTCCGGAAGGCCCCCGCTGCTTACACGAAAATGATTTTTGTATCTGCCGTGCCGGGGCGGAAAAGACGGGAACCAAGACCAGTTTATAAGCGTTCTAACTTGCCCATATTCCCCCACCAGATTCGAGGATGCCCATGGCCAAGACAAGCAAAGCCGCAAAATCCAGTCCCCGCCTCGATACGCCGACCGACCTGTCCGGCAACGCCACGCCCGAAATCGCCGCCGCCCTTAATGGCTGCCTTGCCGATGCCTTCGCGCTCTACATGAAAACCAAGAATTTCCACTGGCACGTCTCCGGCCCGCATTTCCGCTCCTATCACCTGCTGTTCGACGAGCAGGCGGCGGAGATCTATGCGACCACCGATGAACTGGCGGAACGGGTGCGCAAGGTCGGCGGCAGGACAATCCATTCGATCAGCGAAATCTCCAGGTTCCAGACCATCAAGGACAACAACAACGACTTCGTCAGCGCCGAAGACATGCTGATGGAACTGATGGCCGACACCAAGACCGTCATCAAGAACATGCGAGCCGCCCATGCGGTGGCCGACAAGCATGAAGACGTCGCGTCCGCATCGATCCTGGAGAATTTCATCGATGCCGCGGAGAAGCGCCACTGGTTCCTGTTCGAGGCCAGCCGCTCCGGCGACGGTTCCGGGCACTAGCGCAAAGCAAAAGGGCCCGGTTCACACCGGGCCCTTTTTGACAGGCGCTGCACGCTATTTCGCGGCAGTTTTCTTGATAGGCGGATCGAAGCGGCCAAGACGGCAGATCTCTCCCGTGGTGAATGTCCGCAACGTCTGTACATCCTCGCAGACTTCCTGGGTCGAATTGACCCTCCAGGCGAAGCCGCCAAAAATCAGGCTGTCGCAGGTCTGGCGCAGATGATTGTTGTAGATCGTCCCATCCTTCATCTTGAAGGTGAGGATCTTGCCATCCTTGGAGGTAGTATCCTGGATGTCCTTTACATTCAGGCAGATATTGGTGCGGCGGGCAGGCTGGCTGGGCGCCGGCTGGGCCGCCCCCGGAAGAGTTGCTGCCACAAGGAACGCGGCGGCGAGGATTTTCATGGTTCGCATGTCGAAATCTCCCTGTCGGCCCCCCAGCCCTTACCCCATAATATCGTCCTTCCGGCATTGGCCGACAAGGCCCGCCAAGCCCTTAGGCCCAAACGCTTGACGCGGGCAGGCGCCTCGGCCAAAGGTCCGGCCCTGTTTTCCCCGGAGTTGTTACCAGTGTCCGCGCCCGCCGCCGCATCCGTGACCATGACCCTGCCTGATGGCAAGGCGCTGACCTTCCCGCGCGGCGTCACCGGCGGCGAGATCGCCGCCGCCATCGGGCCCGGCCTGGCCAAAGCGGCGCTGATCCTGGAGGTCGATGGCAAGGAATGGGACCTGTTCCGCCCCATCGAGCAGGATGCCCATGTCCGCATCATCACCCGGAAGGACGACAAGTCGCTGGCGCTGATCCGCCACGACGCCGCCCATCTGCTCGCCATGGCGGTGCAGGACCTTTATCCCGGCACCCAGGTGACCATCGGCCCGGCCATTGAAGATGGCTTCTATTACGACTTCGCCCGCGCTGAGCCTTTCACGCCCGACGACCTGCCGAAGATCGAGGCGCGCATGCACGAGATCGTGAAGGAAGCGCGCCCCACCCGCCGCGAGGTCTGGCCGCGCGACAAGGCGGTGCAGCATTTCAAGGACATCGGCGAAAGCTTCAAGGCCGAGCTGATCGCCTCGATTCCGTCGAACGAGGATGTCTCGATCTACTGGCATGGCGACTGGCATGATCTGTGCCGGGGTCCGCATTTTCGCACCACCGCCGAGATCGGTGACGCCTTCAAGCTCACCAAGATTTCCGGCGCCTATTGGCGCGGCGACGCCAAGAACGCGCAGCTGCAGCGCATCTACGGTACCGCCTGGCGCGACAAGAAGGAGCTGGACGCCTACCTCACCCGCATGGAGGAGGCCGAAAAGCGCGACCATCGCAAGCTGGGCCGCGAGATGGACCTCTTCCACATGCAGGAGGAGGCGGTGGGCCAGGTCTTCTGGCACCCCAACGGCCATACGCTGTGGCGCACGCTGGAAAACTATATTCGCCGCCGCGTCGGTGAGGCCGGCTACAACGAGATCAAGACGCCGCTGCTGTTCGACCGCAAGCTGTGGGAACAATCCGGCCACTGGGACACGTTCCACCAGAACATGTTCATCGCCGAGGTCGAGGATGAAGGCCGCACCCTGGCGGTGAAGCCGATGAACTGCCCCGGCCATATCCAGGTCTTCAAGCAGGGCACCAAGTCCTATCGGGAGCTGCCGCTGCGGCTGGCCGAGTTCGGCTCCTGCCATCGCTATGAGCCATCCGGCGCCCTGCACGGCATCATGCGGGTGCGCGGCTTCGTCCAGGACGATGCGCATATCTTCTGCACGCATGACCAGATCACCGACGAGACCAAGGCCTTCTGCGAATTGCTGCTTCGGGCCTATCGCGACCTGGGCTTTGACAGCGTCAAGGTCAAGCTCTCGACGCGCCCGGAAAAGCGCATCGGTTCCGACGCGGTGTGGGATCTGGCGGAAGGCTCGCTGGAAAGGGCCACCCGCGCCGCCGGCCTGGACTTCACCTACAATCACGGCGAAGGCGCCTTCTACGGTCCCAAGATCGAGTTCACCCTCACCGACGCCATCGGCCGCGAATGGCAGTGCGGCACGCTGCAGGTGGACTTCAACATGCCCGAACGGCTGGGCGCGACCTATATCGGCGAGGATGGCAACAAGCACCCGCCGGTGATGCTCCACCGCGCCATTGTCGGCTCGATGGAGCGCTTCATCGGGGTCCTGATCGAGCATTATGCCGGTAAGTTTCCGCTCTGGCTGGCGCCGGTGCAGGTGGCCGTGGCCACCGTGGTTTCCGACGCCGACCCCTATGCCCGCGAAGCCATGGCGGCCCTCAAGGCGGCCGGCATCCGCGCCGTCCTGGACACCGACAATCAGACCGTGAACTACAAGGTGCGGCAGCATAGTCTGGCCAAAACCCCCTATTTGCTGGTTTTGGGGCGCCGGGAGGCGGAAAACCGGTCCGTTACGGTCCGGAAACTGGGGGTGGAAAAGCAGGAAAGCCTTGCGCTTGACGCGGCAATTTCTATGCTCACCGCCGAAGCCGTCCCGCCCGACCTTCGTTGAGCGGCCCCCGAGAACCATTCTGCGCACATGATCGGAAATCCGTTTCGTGAGGCCGGCTGGAAACCCTCGCGAGACCGTTCTGTCATGCGTGGCCGTTAACAAGCCAGGAGAGAGTCATAGTCCCTAGACGTTTTCAGGGTAACGCCCCGCCGCCCGCCAAGGATGGTCCGCGAATCAACGACGAGATCACCTCCCGCACCGTATTGCTGATCGGTGATGACGGTCACAAATACGGCGAAATCGGCCTCGACGAGGCGTTGGCGCTGGGCGAGGAAAAGGGCTTCGACGTGGTCGAGGTCTCGCCCGACAACAAGCCGCCCGTCGCCAAGCTGATGGACTATGGCAAGTTCAAATACGAACAGCAGAAGAAGGCCAACGAAGCCCGCAAGAAGCAGAAGGTCATCGAGATCAAGGAGATCAAGATGCGCCCGACCATCGACGATCACGATTACGACGTGAAGATGCGGGCGATGAAGCGCTTCTTCGAGGAAGGCGACAAGGTCAAGGTGACCCTGCGCTTCCGCGGCCGCGAGATGGCGCATCAGCATCTGGGCATGGAACTGCTCACCCGGGTCCAGAAGGACACCGAGGTGATCGCCAAGCTGGAGCAGTATCCGAAGATGGAAGGCAGGCAAATGATGATGGTTCTCGCGCCCCGCTGACGCGTGTCGCTCGAACCATTGCCTGCAAAAATGAAAAAGGGCTCCCTCGCGGAGCCCTTTTTTTATACGCCCGACATCGCCTTGTAGACGACGCGGCCGTCATGGATCAGGAACAGCACCTCGACTACGCCGGGCGTTCCGGCTTGTGCCGCGTTGACAAAGCCGAAGGCGGCCTGGGCTTCGCTGCCATGGGCCCGCGCCAGGCGAAAAAGATAGGCACCGCAGCCTTCCGGTGTCGACAGGCATTTCTGCGCCGCCGGATCAAGGCGGTCGAAGCCGCCGCTGTCGCGTGGCGCGAAATTCTCCATCAGGCCGAGATAGGACAGCCGCCGGACGTCGCCGCTGCCGGTATCGAAGCCCAGGCGCGACAATTCCGGCACCGCCGTCTCACCCGGCACGATGCGGACATAGGCGGCCTTCAGGGCCGCCAACGGCACATCGGCGGCATTCGCCTGAGGCGCGGCATGCCGCCACAGATTGGCCACCAGCAGGAACAGCAGCAACACCACCGCCAGGCACCAGAGGCCAAGCCGCCGGCCGAACCAGCGATCACCGCGCAGGGCGCGCCTTCTGTCTCTCATCGCCGTTAACCGTTAAGCCACGGCGGCACGCTAGCGGCGCTGGACAGCGTGACAAAGCAAACATCGCGTTTAGGATTAATCGCAACGCAGATTGACACGACGCCTTACGCGTTGGCGCCCGACACTATGAGGGCCACCGCCTGCCCTTGCCCCGCGCCGTCCAGCAGCGCTGCCAGCGCCGCTGCGCCGCCCGGTTCCACCACCAGCTTGAGCGTGTTGGCGGCATAGGCAACAGCACGGGCCAGCGACGCATCGTCGACCGACAGGCCGGGCCCAAGCCGGTTCTTGGCGATCTGGAAGACGATCTCGCCCGGCGCCGGCGCCATCAGCGCGTCAGCGATGGACAGCGCGCCGCCCGGCGCGGCAGTCCGGTGGCCCGCTTCCAGGCTGCGTTTCATGCCGTCGAAATTTACCGGCTCCACCGTCCGCACGACAGCGCTGCCGTTCAGCCCCAGCGCCGTGCCGCTGGCCAGGCCGCCGCCGCTGCAAGGCACCAGCACGGTATCAAGCCTGACACCGAACCGCGCCGCATCCTCGGCGATCTCCAATCCCACCGTCCCCTGCCCGGCAATCACCTCGGCCTGATCGAAGGGCTTGATCAGGGTGGCGCCGCGCTCCGCACAAAGCCTGGCGGCAATCGCTTCCCGATCATCATGGACGCGGTCGTAGAACACCACTTCGGCGCCATGTCGTCGCGTCCCTTCCAGCTTGGCCAGCGGCACGTCCTTGGGCATCAAGATCAAAGCGGGCGCGCCAAACAGAGCGGCGGCGGCGGCAACACCTTGGGCATGGTTGCCGGAGGAGAAGGCCACCACACCGCCGCGCAGTTGCTCCGGAACAAGCTGGGCCACCGCGTTGCAGGCGCCTCGGAACTTGAAAGATCCGGTGCGCTGCAGGGTTTCCAGCTTGAGAAAAACGCGTCCATCCACCAGCGCGCTCAACACCGGGCTTTCCACCAATGGCGTGCGCACGGCATGCGGCTTGATGCGGCGGGCGGCGGCTTCGACATCACGCAGATTCGGTATCATGTCATTCTCGCAAGGACTTCAGCGCACGGCGCCGGTGACGCGATAGATCGTGACCGCCACCGGTTTGCCGCGCGAATAGTTGAAACCGGTCACAGTCTGCAGCGCCGTGGCATCCGCTTCCTGCTCGGCGAGCCGCGCCAGGAAAGCGCCCTTCTCTCGCGCCTCGATCAGCGCCAGGCCACCGCCCCGCGCCGCCAGTTCGGCAGCGCCAGCGCCATCGGCCAGTCCAAGGTCTGCGCCCAGTGCAAAAAGCATGCTGGGCTCCTCATAGCCCGCCAGCACGGGCGGCGGATCGCTGGCGCGTTGATCCTCCCGCACCAGCGCCGCCAAACGGGTCGTAACCCAGAGCTGCTCCAGGTGCGGACCCGCCACTGCCGTCAGTGGCGGCACCAGCACCAGCGGTGCCGCGATGGCAAGGCTTGCCGCCCAGCTACGCCGTCCCGCCGCGAACAGGCCCAGCGCCGCCAGGGCCAGAGCCAACCCCACCGCGGTGAAAAGGCAGAGCCACCACAGACCCTGCAGCTTGAACAGCGACCAGTCGCCGCCATAGAGGTGCTGCGCCAGTGGCGCCGCTGCCGCCAGCGCCAGCGCGCCCAGCAGATATTGCAGCCCGCCGATCCAGCGGGCTATGCCTTCCCAGCGCCACGGGGCACGGCCGCCGGTCAGCCACAGCGCCGCCAGGATCGCCAGCGCCGGATAGGATGCCAGCGCGTAATGCGGCAGCTTGGTCG
>Ga0316218_1002922_pt1 | contig 14899 bp, 12 predicted proteins | sample TBH18003metaG_FD_203634 | JGI IMG/M metagenome (GOLD analysis project Ga0316218, IMG submission 203634) | Freshwater microbial communities from Trout Bog Lake, Wisconsin, USA - TBH18003 | ecosystem: Environmental > Aquatic > Freshwater > Lake > Hypolimnion/Profundal zone | place: USA: Wisconsin...
GCAAAAAAACAGCGCTGAATTTATTCCCGGCTTATCGTGCCTTGATATGCTGTTTAATATCGGGATCGAAAATTCAAGGGAAGTCATGAAATCCTTGCACAATACGGTAATGGCACAATGAAAAAGATTCTGGCTTTAACTTCGATCCGCTCTGATTACGATTTGATGAGTGGCGTTTACCAGTTGCTTCATGCAGAGTCTGAAATTGACCTGCAGTTCCTGGTGTCAGGCGCCCATTTATGCGCCACGTTTGGACATACCGTCGATCTGATTAAAAAAGATGGTTTCAGGATATTGATTGAGATCGAAAGCCTGATCCACTCCGACACGCAAAAAGCCCGCCTCAAAACGGCAAGCATCCTGCTGCAAAACGCCATCGATGCCGTCTCGATCTGGCAACCCGACATGATCATTTACGCCGGGGATCGCGAGGATGTCTTGATTGGCGCCATGCTGGGCGCTTTTCTGCAAATCCCCACCATCCATTTTTTTGGTGGTGACCACGAAAAAGACGGTCACGTTGATACCCTGATCAGGCACGCCAGTTCCAAGCTCTCCACATTTCATGTGGTTTCAATTGAGCAGCATCGGCAACGCCTGATAAAAATGGGCGAACCTGTTGAACGGATCCTGGTTGCCGGCAGTATCGCGCTCGACAAATTTGTCCGGCACAACGACACGGTGGCGATTACGCCATCAGACGTTTTCCCTCCAGAAAAAAAGCTGGAAGGCTATGCCATGGTGATTTATCATCCGATCGAAGAAAACCACCGTACTGATCAAGCTGGCACTGTTTTTGAAACTCTGCTGTTAACACTGAAAAAAATGGGGATACCGGCCATCATCAGCTACCCCAACAGTGACCCCGGCAATCAGTTCATTATTGAAAAAATTCACCAGCATGAGCAAGACCCGCAGTTCTGGTTTTATACCAATCTGGAGCGCGAAACCTTTCTGTCCTTATATAAACAGGCCAGGTTTTTGATCGGCAATTCTTCCTCCGGCATACTGGAGGCCGCATCACTGCCATTGGCCGTTGTGAATGTCGGCCTGCGCCAACAAGGCCGCTTTTGCGCAGGCAATGTGGTTTTTTGTGGCAATTCCGCAGCAGAAATTGAAACAGCAATCAATTCGGTCATGACACCCGAATTCCAAAAAACCATGACGGAAATTAAAAATCCGTATGGTGACGGGCATAGCTGCAAAAAAGTTGTCGAGTTTATCAAGGCAACTGATTTTCGTGCCTTACTCAAAAAAACGGATGATCCACTGGAGATGATTTAAATGGGAAACGTTCTTGTCATTGCTGTGCACCCGGACGATGAAACCCTGGGCTGCGGTGCAACCTTGCTCAAACACCGGTCAGAAAATCAAGATATTTACTGGCTGATTTGCACCGCCATGTCCGAACTGCATGGCTTCAGTCAGGAAAAAATCCTGGCGCGCGATAAGGTCATCAGTCAGGTAGGCGCGCAGTTTCAGTTTAAAAAAGTCTTTCAGCTGGGTCTGGCGCCGACCCGGGTCGATGCCACCCTGTCCCATCTACTGATTGATCAGATTTCAGCAGTTTTCAATGAAGTAAAACCGCATACAATTTATTTGCCCTTCAAAAGCGACGTGCACAGTGACCACCGAAAAATTTTTGACGCAGCCTTCAGCTGCACTAAATCTTTTCGCTACCCATTCATCAAAAAAATACTGATGATGGAAACTTTGAGTGAAACAGAATTTGCACCGGCCACCAGGGAAGACGCCTTTGTACCGAATGTATTTAACGATGTCTCGGCGTTCTTCGCACAAAAATGCGCGATACTGGATTTGTACCAGGGTGAAATGGGCGCTCACCCATTCCCGCGCAGCATCAGAAATGTGACGGCACTGGCAACCTTAAGGGGTGCCACCGCAGGCTGCGACTATGCTGAAAGTTTTATGTTGTTGAAAGAAATAATCTCATGATCAAGGACGAACTCGAACAATTTGTCATACCTGATACCGCCAGTATCGGCGACGCCATGCTGGCCATTGAAAAAAACTGCCGCGAAGTGGTGTTGATCAAAAATGGCAGCGAGATCATTATCGGTGTCATTACCGATGGCGACATCCGGCGTGGTCTTCTGGGCGGATTGGTTATGACGACTCCGGCAGCTCAGGTGATGACGACCAACTTTATTTCCGTGCCGCCCAAAACAGACCGCACCGCCGTGCTGGACCTGATGAAAGCGCTGCGCATCCGCCATGTGCCGGCCATCGACGCAACCCGACACCTGATCGGCATCCATTTTCTGGAAGAAATCATCGGCACGCCGCTGCGCCCGAACGTGGCGGTGATCATGGCCGGTGGCAAAGGAACGCGTCTGCGTCCCTACACTGAAAACTGCCCCAAGCCCATGGTCAAAGTGGCTGGCAGACCGATCCTGGAGCGTATTGTTTTGAACCTGGTTGGCAATGGCATACGGCAGATTTATATTTCGGTTAATTATCTGGCGCACATGATCGAAGAACATTTTGGTGACGGCAGTGCGTTTGGCTGCCAGATCACCTACCTGAGGGAAACCACTGAACTTGGCACGGGTGGTGCCTTGAGCCTGCTGCCGACCGATTTGCAGCATCCGATCATTGTTCTCAACGGTGACCAGATCACGCGCATCAATATCACCGGCCTGCTCAACAAGCATGATGATGTCAGCGCGGACGCGACGATGTCAGTCGGACATTACCAGCATGAGGTGCCCTATGGCGTGGTACATCAGAAAAATGGCCTGCTGGAAAAGCTGGAAGAAAAACCTGCGCTCGATATTCTGATCAATCTGGGTCTGTATGTCATCAACCCGGAAGCAATCCGTCTGGTGCCCAGGAACCAGTTTTTTATGATTACCGATCTGTTTTCAACACTGCTGGAGCAGAAAAAGAATATTGCCACCTATTTTTCCGATGAAGACTGGATCGATGTCGGGCGGCCGGATGATCTGAAACGTGCCAACGGGATAAACTGAGGAAAAAGTACGTCAATTCTGCGGCGCACACAACGGCAGCACAAGCACAAAATGGGCTCCCTGCAGGGGCTCCGTTGTAAAACTGATCGTCCCGCCCAGAATACCGGTCACAATATTATTGACAATATACAGCCCCAGCCCGCCGCTGCCGGTACCCATGCGGGTCGTAAAAAACGGATCGAAAATCCGCGCTGCAACCCGGTCATCCATACCGGCACCGTCATCGGTGAACTCCAGCCGCACCTGATTTTTCTCCTGACGCGCCCGGATCAAAATCCGGCCATGTTCCCGTCCTGCAAACGCATGTAACAGCGCATTGTTGGTCAGGGCCGCAATCACCTGCTCGAGCTGACCGGGATAACTGTCCATCTGTATCGATCCGGGTATATCCACATGCAGGTCATACCCTCTCTGATTAATCAGGGGCAGCAGCGGCATCAGACTTTCCGTCACATCCTGCAGCAGGTCAAAGCTCTTGCGTTTTTCTCCGGTCTGACCAACCGCAATCTTTTTAAAGGCATCCACCAGATCCGCTGCGCGATTGATATTGCGCTCGATCAAAAGGCTTTCTTCAACCAGGTAGCCGGTAAATTGTTCCAGCTCGGAGCGCCTCAGTTTCTGCTGCCTGGCCAGGTCAAGCAGCTCTGTGACATGCTGGCGCAGCGTTGAAGCGGCCATGACAACAATACCGATGGGGGTGTTGAGCTCATGCGCCACCCCGGCCACCAGTGAACCCAGCGAAGCCAGTTTGGCCGACAGCACCAGTTCAGCCTGCATGCTTTGAAGCTGCACCAGATTGTCAGCCAGTTCGGCTGTGCGTTCCTGTACCTTCTGTTCCAGACTGCGTTCATGGGTCAGCAGCTGTCGTCTGAATATGGAACTGCCCAGGCAGATGATTGAAATGGTCAGAATGAATTCCTGAGTATGAATAATCAAATGATGCATGTCCGTATCGGCAAACGGATTCAGACCCAGTGCCACCATTCTGGATAACACCAGCGCAATGAGGGCTACGCCGATAGACACCCACAGCATCTCAAAACGCAACGCCAGCAACAGCGCAAACGGGATGAGCAACGTTGGCGACAGCGGGTTGGATCCCTGCCCGGACTGGAGGGTAAGATACATCGACACGATGATCGTGAGGATGATCAGTAACATGGCCATATCGATCAGACGCCATTTGGGATTTTTATCATAGACATCCGTGGCCAGCATCAGAATCGGTGCGAAGATCAGCAGCCCCAGGCCGTCATCGAACCACCAGACCCGCATCAGTGTCAGGTACGGCGTGGTCGTACCGTACGCAGTAATCACGGCCGCGCCGAGCAGGCCGCTGACAAAGCAGCCTATCATTGGTCCGGCGACGAAAAAATTGGAAAAATCTTTTAACCTCGACAGACTCGGTGAGCAGTCGGTCAGTTTCATGATCAGGAGGGTGATACCGATTTCGGCCAGATTCACTGCGCTCAGCAGCACCGCTTCGCCGAGCGATGCGGTGGGCAAATTGGCCACCGAATTGGAGACAAAGGTGATCAGTCCGAACAGCAGACCCAGTGGCAATTTCATGCGCAGCATCGCAATGAGCAACACGGCGTTCGGCAGCCAGATGATGACTTCGTTTTCCGGAGTTTTGCCGCAAAAAAAACTCAGCTGTATCGATGCATAGTGCAGAGCGATCAGTACTGCGAAACTCAGCCACCCAGGCTGGTCGAATAAACGACGAAGTTTATACATGAATAGGTTAGTTTTTGTAGGCCGGGAAGCAATCCCAGCATTGTAACCGTTGAAGCCGGGATTGCATCCCAGCCTGCAGCATTAAATAATTCCGAACCATCCCAGCAACGCGCCGGCGCCCAGCAGCCACAGCATGTGGATTCGGGTGCGCCAGATCAGCAGCGCACTCAGTAGCGTGAGCACCCACAGATGCCATTCGCCCTGGGGATGAATGCCGGCCAGTATCCAGCCGGTTGAAATCAGCAGCGCCACGACCACCGGCGCCATGCCCAGCTTGAAGGCGCGTACGCCGCGCAGGTGGTTGTTGATGGTCAGCCATTTCGAGGCAAATAAAGCAATCGTTGTACTTGGGATAAGGATTCCCGACATGACGGTGATGACCGCGCCCAACGCCGCAACGATGCTGCCGGTATTGATCCCGATATTCCAGCCCAGCAGAACGATAAACAGGATGTTCGGTCCGGGGGAAGCCTGTCCAATCGCGACCGAGGCGTTGAACTGCGCTTCCGACAGCCAGTGATGCTGATCGACCAGAAACCGGTGCATTTCGGGCAGCGTCGACACGGCGCCGCCAACCGACAGCATGGACATGGTGAAAAAATGCTGGAACAGGGCAATCCAGTCTGACCAGTCCAGCGTGATGTGCAGCGCGCCGCTCATCAGGATGCCTTCAGTCGGTAATAAACCATCCCGCCGGACAGTGTTCCCAGCACCAGCAGCACAGGAAGCAGCGGCCAGCGCAGCAGCGCAATACTGACAAAACACGCTGCGCCAATGACGGCACACAGCGTTTTACCCAGCGCATTGGATTGCAGTCCGGCCAGCATTTTCAGTCCGGTAGCCAGAATCAGTCCGGCCGCAACGGCACTCATGCCACGTATGGCGCCGGCCACACCCGGATGGCTGGCGTAAATACCGTAAAACACGGCTAACAGCAAGGCAATCACTGCTGGAAACAACAGCATGCCGGCCAGTGACGCCAGAGCGCCGCGCACCCCGAAATAACGCTCACCCAGTATCAACGACAGATTCACCACATTCGGTCCGGGCAGCAGTTGTGCCACCGCCCATTCTTCGATGTATTCTTCCTGGGTCAGCCACTGCTTTTTATCCACCAGTTCACGCTGCACGATGGCCACCACGCCACCGAAACCCTGCAGTGCAATCAGGGTGAACGACCAAAACAGGTCGAGTGGGGATTTGGGTATGGGGTGGGGCATGAAATCAATCCGGCCAGGCCCGTCATTGCTTCGGATTCAGGCGGGAATCCGGCGGCGTATCCGGTGCAGGTACAGCATCAGATTCAGGACTTTTATCCGGATCCGGCAGCGGATTGGCCAGATTTTTTTCAGCCAGTGCCCGGTCCATCTGCTCAACATTGTCCTTGCGTTTGAAACGATTCGCCTCCACTTCCATCTTCTTGACCTGTGCCAGATCGACGCGCTTTTCATTCTTGGCAGAGAGCAGGCAGTGGTTCACGAAAAAACGGGTATAACAGATCTGCTCTTTCTGTTTATAACGCCAGTCGATTTGCGCTTTGGACAGCGACACCGCTTCGAGCACCGTATCGGCCTGCTCCACACTGGTGACGGTGTCGGTTTTCGGGAAATTGATCACGACATCGGTATTGACTTCCGCCGGCGACGTTGCGCAGGCGCTGCATAAGGCAACCAGCACGGTTACGGCAAAAGTTTTAATCAGATTAAACCAGGTCATCGCTGCTTGCTCTCGTTTGGCTGTCCATATATTCGCGTGACTGCATTTCTATAATGCGCGAAACGGTACGGTGAAATTCATTGGCTAATACGCCTTGCGTGTACAACTCGGTCGCGTCTACCTGGGCTGACATGATGAGTTTGATCTTGTGGTCATAAAACACATCAATGAGCCAGGTAAACCGGCGCGCCTCGGAGGACATGGAAGCCGACATCTGCGGAATGCCAGACAATATCACGGTATGGAACTGGCTGGCAATTTCCAGATAATCGTTTTGCGAACGCGGTCCGCCGCACAGGGTGGCAAAATCAAACCAGATGATGCTGCCGGCGCGACGCAGTGCACGGATTTCGCGCGATTCAATATGCACTCGAGGGTCTTCATCAGCGACCCCGGCGATCCTGCTGTAGGCAGCACGCAGGGCGGCATCGGTGGCCGCGCTTAACGGTGTCAGGTACGCATCGACCTGTTCCAGTGCACGCTTGCGGTAATCATTGCCGGAATCGACGCACAGAATATCCAGTTTTTCCTGGAGCAGCTTGATGGTCGGCAGCAGACGGTCTCGGTGCAACCCATCCGGGTACAGCTTGTTGGGCTGATAATTCGACGTCATGATGAAGGACACACCATTGCTGAACAGCGCAGACAGCAGATTGAACATGATCATGGCGTCAGCCACGTCCGAGATATGAAATTCATCAAAACAGATCAGCCGGTATTTTTTGGCGATCTTTTCTGCCACGATGTTCAACGGATCGGCCACCCCTTTGAGTTCATCGAGCTGCTGGTGCACGCCGCGCATGAATTCATGAAAATGGATGCGGGTCTTGCGTTTGATCGGTACGACACTGTAAAAGCTGTCCATCAAAAACGATTTGCCGCGCCCTACTCCACCCCACATGTACACGCCACGCGGAATGTCTGGCGGATTGATCAGGCGCATCAGTTTGCTGGAGCGCCGATCTTTATACGCCAGCCAGTCATCAAAACAGCTCTGCAGCCGTTCTACTGCGCGCAGCTGGGCATCGTCGGAAGTGAAGCCGCGTTCATTGAGAGCGTGTTGATAAAACTCGACTACATTCATAGTTGAAAATTAAAAATTCAAGGCCCTCTTATCCACCGCCAAAGCTGCTTCCTTGGTTGCTTCCGACAACGATGGATGGGCATGACAGATGCGCGCAATATCTTCCGCCGATGCCTTGAACTCCATCGCCACCACGGCCTCGGAAATCAGCTCGGAAGCCATTGGTCCGATAATATGCACGCCCAGAATTTCATCGGTCGTGGCATCAGCCAGAAATTTGACCATGCCGTTGGTATCACCCAAAGCGCGGGCGCGGCCATTGGCCATAAACGGGAACGTGCCGGCCTTGTATGCCACACCATCGGCCTTGAGCTGCTGTTCAGTGCGACCAACCCAGGCAATTTCCGGCGAGGTGTAAATCACCCACGGAATGGTATTGAAATTGACGTGTCCATGTTGACCGGCAATGCGTTCTGCCACTGCCACGCCTTCTTCTTCTGCCTTGTGCGCCAGCATCGGACCGCGCACCACATCACCGACCGCCCAGACGTTGGGCAGATTGGTTTTGCAGTCACCATCCACGGCCACAAAGCCACGCTCATCGAGCTTGAGTCCAACGGCTTCGGCATTCAGACCGATGGTGTTGGGCGTGCGACCGATAGAGATAATCAGTTTGTCAAATTCGCCCTTCTGTTCGGCACCTTTGGCATCGGTATAGTCAACGGTGACCGATTTTTTGGCTGCGGTGATCTTGCCGATCTTCACGCCCAAATTGATGGTCAGTCCCTGCTTGGCAAACAGTTTTTGCGCTTCCCTGGCAATCTGATCATCCCAGACGACGCCAGACACTGCCCATTTCCAGACCAATGACACCGGCGCCGATCACGCCGAGTTTTTTCGGTACGGCATTGATATCAAGCGCACCGCTGTTGGACAGGATCAGTTCCTCATCAAACGGTGTACCGGGCAAGGCACGCGCATTCGATCCGGTGGCCACCACGATATGTTTGCCGGTAACGGCGTCCTCAGTCGCACCCGTGACACTGACTTCATAGCCGGCTGCCGTGGCACCAACAAAGGCACCGCGACCGTGGAAGAAAGTTACCTTGTTCTTTTTGAACAGGTACAGAATGCCGTCATTGTTCTGCTTGACGATCACATCCTTGCGTTTTTTCATCTGAGCCAGATCCAGCTTCAGACCGGACACTTCAATGCCATGTTCGGCAAAGCTGTGACCGGCGTGCTCGAAGTGTTCCGAAGACTGCAGCAGCGCTTTGGATGGAATGCAGCCGACATTGGTACAGGTGCCGCCCGGAGCCGGTCCACCCTTGTCGTTGTTCCATTCATCGATACAGGCTACCGAAAAACCGAGTTGTGCAGCGCGGATTGCTGCAATATAACCGCCGGGGCCGCCACCGATGACGACGACATCAAATTGTTTGCTCATGACTTAATCTCTTTGTTGTATCTAACTTTAATTCTTCATTTGCAGTCGCAGTCGCAGGCTGGGACAAAATCGTAGGCTGGGATGAAATCCCAGCATTCCAGTCGTCAAAGCGGGTATTACATCCCAACCAACAACCTGCAAATCACAGATCCAGCAACAACCGCGCCGGATCTTCCAGTGCATCCTTCATCGCCACCAGACCCAGTACCGCCTCACGACCATCGATGATCCGATGGTCATACGACATGGCCAGATAATTCATTGGACGAATCACGATCTGACCGTTTTCAACCACGGCACGATCTTTGGTCGCATGCACGCCCAGAATTGCGGATTGCGGCGGGTTGATAATCGGTGTCGAGAGCATCGAACCGAAAGTACCACCGTTGGAGATCGAGAAGGTACCACCGGTCAGATCATCCAGAGTCAGCTTGCCTTCTTTGGCCTTGGCACCGAATTCACCGATTTTTTTCTCGATGTCGGCGATCGACATCTGGTCGGCATTGCGCAGAATCGGCACGACCAGACCGCGTGGCGAACCGACCGCGATACCGATGTCAAAGTAACCGTGATACACGATGTCATTGCCATCGACTGAGGCATTGATGATCGGGTATTTTTTCAGCGCTGCAACGGCGGCCTTGACAAAGAACGCCATGAAGCCGAGCTTGACGCCATGCTCTTTTTCAAACTTGTCTTTGTACTTGTTACGCAGATCCAGTACCGGCTGCATGTTGACTTCATTGAAGGTGGTCAGAATCGCATTGGTGGACTGGGACTGCACCAGACGTTCGGCAATCCGGGCACGCAGACGGCTCATCGGCACGCGTTCTTCAGGACGCTCACCCAGACTCGCAGCGGCCGGCGCTGCAACGTGCGCCAGTGTGGCTTTGGCAGCCGGAGCAGCCAGTGGCGCAACAGCAGGTGCTTTCGGTGCGGCAGCAGCGGCCAGTGCATCGCCTTTGGTCACGCGACCATCTTTGCCGGAACCGGCTACCTGTGATGCAGTCAGATTGTTTTCAGCGAGGATTTTCGCAGCGGCCGGCATGGCTACATCGCCTTTCGAAACACTTGCTGCCGGTGCTGCCGGTGCTGCTGCAACCGGTGATGCCGATGCAGGTGCAGACGCGCCAGCGGTGGCTTCAGTATCAATGGTGGCGATGATTTCGCCGGCCACGACCGTGCTGCCATTGGGTTTCAGGATCTGGGTAATAACACCGGCATTGGGTGCCGGCAGTTCCAGTACCACCTTGTCGGTTTCGATATCGATCAGATTTTCATCACGCGCGACCGATGCGCCAACTTCTTTATGCCATTGTAATAAAGTGGCTTCAGCAACTGATTCAGACAGCTGCGGGACTTTAACTTCAATGATTGCCATGTAATTCTCCGTTTTCGTATTTAATATTTCGTCAGCCCGTAGGCTGGGATGCCAATCCCAGCATCAACCTTTGCAACGCTGGGATTGGCATCCCAGCCTACGGATTCAATTAACCATTCCGATTATTTGGTCAGCACAAATCCTTTGAGCTTGGTGAAGGCCGTTTCGATCAGGGCTTTCAACTGCGCATAATGCTTGTCGTAATAACCGACTGCAGGTGAAGCACTGGCCGGACGTCCGGCATACGCCAGTTTCTGACCCGGTTCGAGCGACTCAAAAATATTGTGCTGAATCTGGAACCACGCGCCCTGATTCTGCGGTTCGTCCTGGGTCCACATCAGTTCCGTGAAGTTCGGGAATTTTTTCAGTTCAGCGGCAAAACTCTTGTGCGGGAACGGATACAGCTGCTCGATACGGATAATGGCGGTATCGCTTTGTGAACGTTCTTTGCGGGCATTGACCAGATCGTAGTAAATTTTTCCGGTACAGGCGATGATGCGTTTGACTTTTTTCGCGTCAATTTTTTCATCGACTTCACCGAGCACGGTGTGGAAGGTACCCTTGGAAAAATCGCTCAGTGGCGAACCGGCATCCTTGTTGCGCAGCAGTGATTTCGGCGTCAGGATCACCAGCGGTTTTCTGAACGGACGGATCATCTGACGACGCAGCAGATGGAAGATCTGCGCGGCATTGGTGGGCTGCACGACCTGCATGTTATTGTCGGCACACAGCTGCAGGAAACGCTCGGGACGGGCTGAAGAATGTTCAGGACCCTGACCTTCGTAACCGTGCGGCAGCATCATGGTCAGGCCCGAGGCGCGACCCCATTTGACTTCACCGGAACTGATGAACTGATCGATCACCACCTGGGCACCATTGGCGAAATCGCCGAACTGCGCTTCCCAGATTGTCAGCGCGTTTGGCTCTGCGGAAGAGTAACCGTATTCAAACGCCAGCACTGCTTCTTCGGACAGAACGGAATCGATCACGCGGAACGGTGCCTGATTTTCAGAAATATTGGACAGCGGTACATAGGTACCGGAATCCCAGCGTTCGCGATTCTGATCGTGCAGTACCGCATGACGATGCACGAAGGTGCCGCGTCCGCAATCCTGACCAGTCAGACGCACCGAGTAACCGGAGGCTACCAGCGAGGCAAACGCCAGATGTTCACCCATGCCCCAGTCCAGATTGATTTCGCCGCGACCCATTGCTGCGCGGTCCGCCAGCACTTTCTCAACCAGGCTGTGCGGCTTGAAACCTTCCGGTACGAACGTGATGCGCTGGGCCAGGCGTTTGAGCTCGGTCACCGGCACGGCCGTGTCGGCGGCGTCAGTCCATTTGCGGTTCAGGAAAGGAATCCAGTCGACGGCAAACTTGTTTTTGAAATTGGTAATGACCGGATCAAAGGTCAGCTTGCCGGCATCCATGGCATCGCGGAACGCCTTGACCAGATCGTCAGCGTGGGTCGCCTCAATGGTGCCCTGCGTGGCCAGACGTTCTGCATACAGTTTGCGTGTACCCGGATGCTGGCCGATTTTTTTGTACATCAACGGCTGGGTCAACGCAGGGGTGTCCTGTTCGTTGTGTCCCAGTTTGCGGTAACAGATGATATCGACCACGATATCTTTTTTGAATTCCAGACGGTAGTCGATGGCGATCTGGGTGGCCAGTACCACGGCTTCCGGATCATCGGCATTGACGTGCAGTACCGGCGCTTCAATCATTTTGACCACGTCGGAACAGTACAGTGTGGAGCGTGAATCGCGCGGATCAGAGGTCGTGAAACCGATCTGGTTGTTGATGACGATATGCAGCGTGCCGCCGGTACCGTAACCGCGGGTCTGGGCCAGATTCAGGGTTTCCATGACCACGCCCTGTCCTGCAAAGGCAGCGTCGCCGTGGACGATGATAGGCAGAACCTGATTGGAACCGGTCAGGCCGCGCCGCTCGATACGGGCGCGCACTGAACCTTCCACCACCGGATTGACGATTTCCAGATGCGATGGATTGAACGACAGCGACAGATGCACCGGTCCGCCGGGAGTCGACACATCGGAAGAGAAACCTTGATGATACTTGACGTCGCCGGACGGCAGATCGTCACCGTGACGGCCTTCAAATTCGGCAAACAGGTCCTGCGGCATTTTGCCCAGCGTATTGACCAGCACGTTCAGACGGCCGCGATGGGCCATGCCGATCACGATTTCCTGGACGCCGTTGGCACCGGCGCGCTGGATCGCTTCATCCATGGAGGCGATGAAACTTTCACCGCCTTCCAGTGAGAAGCGTTTCTGACCGACATAACGGGTATGTAAATAACGTTCCAAGCCTTCGGAGGCAGTCAGACGCTCGAGAATGTGTTTCTTTTTCTCGACGGTGAAAGCGGGTGTGGAACGGATCGATTCGAGCTTTTGCTGCAGCCAGCGCTTTTCGATCGGATTGCTGATGTACATGAACTCGGCGCCGATCGAACGACAGTACGTGTCGCGCAGCGAATTCATCAGGTCGCGCAGCGACGAGGTGTCGGTGCCGAAATAGGTGTTGCTGATATTGAATTTGACATCCATGTCCGCATCGGACAGGCCATAGAACGAAGGCTGCAGTTCAGGGATTTCAGGACGTTCCTGGCGTTGCAGCGGATCGAGGTTGGCCCAGTGGGTGCCCAGAAAGCGGTAGGCGGCAATAATCTGCTGGACTGCGGTGCGTTTTCTGCCGAGCTCGACATCAGGCGTGGCATTCACAACCCGGATCGGGCCGCTTCTGGCACGTTCGGCAAACGAAGCGATCACCGGCGCATGCGCCACGTCAGGCTTGGCTGAACCGTCTACTGCGGGAACATTCTGCATCGCGTCAAAATACGCGCGCCAGTTGTCAGGAACCGACCCGGGATTATTCAGGTAGGACTCGTAGAGCTCTTCTACGTAGGGGGCATTGCCGCCAAACAAATAGGAGTTGGCGTTGAATTCTTGCATCATCTTGCTCACCTTTCTTCGCGTTTCGCGAGATTAGCGGGTTAATCTAACCTTCCGCGACACGGCCTGACCGGTTAGCGGATTGCACATCAAGTTGTGGGGAAGGGCTTTTTGGTCGGTATTTTTGTGTGTGATTTGCGGCACAGAGAAAGCTGATCTCTACTGAACAATACACCATATCTTACGAATTACCAGACAATTCCATTTCTTTCAGACAGCGGAGCATAACATAATTAATCCGCAGGCTGGGATTGCATCCCAGCCTGCGCAGCAATTATCTGCTTTCTATCGGTTTCACCGTGCGGGTAGGTTCACCCACAAATAACTGACGCGGACGACCGATTTTTTGTTCAGGATCAGAAATCATTTCTTTCCACTGCGCTACCCAGCCGACGGTTCTGGCCATGGCAAAAATACCGGTAAACAGAGCAGTCGGAATGCCGAGCGCGCGCTGAACGATGCCTGAATAGAAATCGACGTTCGGATACAGTTTGCGTGAGACAAAGTATTCATCTTCCAGGGCGATTTTTTCCAGCGCCATGGCGAGTTTGAACAGAGGATCATTTTCCAGACCAAGTTCTGCCAGAACTTCATAGCAGGTTTCACGCATGAGTTTGGCGCGCGGGTCGTAGTTTTTGTAAACACGGTGACCAAAGCCCATCAGTTTGACGCTGGAATTCTTGTCCTTGACCTGACGGATAAATTCAGGAATGTGATCCACACTGCCGATTTCTTCCAACATGGCCAGCGCAGCTTCATTGGCGCCACCGTGTGCAGGACCCCACAGACAGGCAATCCCTGCTGCGATACAGGCAAACGGATTGGCACCGCTTGATCCGGCCAGACGCACGGTCGAGGTCGACGCATTCTGCTCATGATCGGCATGCAGAATCAGGATACGATCCAGCGCGCGCACCAGCACATCGTTCACCACGTAAGGTTCGCACGGTGTGGAGAACATCATGTGCATGAAATTGGCGGAGAATGACAGATTGTTTTTTGGATAGACGAACGGTTGTCCGATCGAATATTTGTAGGCCATGGCGACCAGCGTCGGCATTTTTGCGACCAGACGGATTGCTGATACTTCGCGGTGATGGGGATCGTTGATATCAAGAGAATCATGATAGAACGACGCCAGCGCGCCAACGGTACCAACCAGTACCGACATCGGATGGGCATCGCGGCGGAAACCACGGAAGAAAAACTGCATCTGTTCATGCACCATGGTGTGACGCGATACCAGACGGTCGAAATCCTTTTTCTCCTGCACGTTGGGCAGCTCGCCGTTTAACAGCAAATGGCAGGTTTCCAGGAAATCGCCCTTGGCTGCCAGCTGTTCTATCGGATAACCGCGATACAGCAGTTCACCCTTGTCGCCATCAATATACGTGATGGCCGAGTTGCAGGCGGCAGTCGACATGAAACCGGGATCATAGGTAAATTTACCGGTGGTGGCATACAGCTTGCGAATATCGATGACATCCGGACCGACATTACCTTTGTAGATCGGCATTTCCAGTGACGGCGAACCGTCAGAAAAGGATAGGGTTGCTTTTACGTCAGAGTTAATCATGGCTCTTCCTTCAGTTCAGGGGGGGCTATTTAATTACACATTTAATCTTC
>Ga0316218_1002928_pt1 | contig 14891 bp, 15 predicted proteins | sample TBH18003metaG_FD_203634 | JGI IMG/M metagenome (GOLD analysis project Ga0316218, IMG submission 203634) | Freshwater microbial communities from Trout Bog Lake, Wisconsin, USA - TBH18003 | ecosystem: Environmental > Aquatic > Freshwater > Lake > Hypolimnion/Profundal zone | place: USA: Wisconsin...
GGAGCGGCGGCTTGAAGCTGGAGCATCCTTCTGCGTGGCGATCATCGACATTGACCGCTTCAAACAGGTGAACGACCGGCATGGGCACGTGGCGGGCGATGAGCTGTTGCGGCAGTTTGCCACGGACTTGAAGTCGGCCTGCCGGTCAAAGGATATTGTGGGGCGCTGGGGCGGGGACGAGTTCATCATCCTGCTGGACTGCGGGCAGGCGGAGGCCGAGGCGCAGATTGCGCGGCTGAGCGCGTGGGTGTGCGGGAGCTATAAGGTAGAGGGCAACTCCGGGCCGATTCAACTGCAGGTGGATGCATCGATTGGCCTGGCGGAGGCTCGGCCGAACGATTCATTGAAGGGGCTGATTGCGCGGTCGGACGCGGAGATGTACCGGCAAAAGGCGGCCGGGCGGGGCGAGGCGAGCCGATAGGCGGTTGGCGAACGGGCCTGTTCCGTGAGGGTTTTACGGGTTTTCTGTATTCGCCGTCACACAACAAACTAATCTTCTCCAAATGAGGACGGCTTGTTTTCTCCAACTCATCGGAGGAATCGCTTCTGTCATTTCACTCACAAAACATTGATGTCGACCCCTGCCTGAAGGAAGGTAGAGGGGAGCCGCACGTTAGCGCACGCTAAGCGGATGGATCGCGGCGGTGTGCGGATGGGGACGGCAACACAGGGGCAACGCTGAGGAGAGAAGGCAGCCATGAGGGTACTGATCGCCGAAGACGACAAGGCGCTGGGATTGTTTTTGAGCCGCGGGCTGGAGGCCGACGGGCATCGTGTGCGCGTGGCTCTGGACGGGGGAGCGGCGGTGGAAGCGTTTCGGCGCGAGATGCCGGATCTGACCATTCTTGACCTGAACATGCCGGTGAAGGACGGCGAGCAGGTGCTGAAGGAGGTGCGGGCGATCGACAGCGACCTGCCGGTGCTGGTGTTGACGGCGCGGCAGGAGGTGGACACGCGGGTTCGGTGCCTGGATCTGGGAGCCGACGACCTGATGCTGAAGCCGTTCAGCCTGCACGAGTTGAAGGCGCGCTGCCGGGCGCTGCTGCGGCGCAAGCGCGAGACCCGGCTGCAACTGCGGGCCGGCGACCTGGAGCTGGACCGGCTGGATCACACCGCGCGGCGGGCAGGCAGGCCGGTGGTGCTGACCAACAAGGAGTTTGCCCTGCTGGAGCACCTGATGCTGAATCGCGGGCAATGCATCTCGCGGGTGGATCTGCTGGACTCGGTGTGGCAGATGGAACCGGCACAGACGACCAACATTGTGGACGTGTATGTGAACTACCTGCGCCGCAAGCTGGCCGACCCGCCCCCGGGGCAGTTGATTCGGACAGTGCGCGGACAGGGCTACATGGTGCCGGCCGATGCGAGCTTTGCGCTGCCGGTTCCGCCGCTGCCGCTGGTTGAGATTCCGGGGCCGGCACTCGACGCCCGCGCGGGCAGCAGCCTGTTGAACGAACCCGTTTGATTTGAGGAGAGATGCCATGCAGCCCGTTCCGGTATTCACGCTTCCGACTATGCCACGCACCCGCACGCGGAGCGCGCTGGTGACCAGCGCCGACCGCAGCTTTCGCCAGCGGTTGGGCGAGATCTTGACCGGGCTGCGCTGGCAGGTGCGCGAGGCCTCAAGTGGCGCACAGGCCTGGGCCGAGGCCGAAGCCACGGCTCCCGAGGCGATTGTGGTCGACTCCTGGCTGCCCGATCTGGACCTGGCGGAGTTCCTGAAGGACTTTCGCAGGTACTTTCCCGGAGTGGATCTGGTGACGACGGGGGCGGCCAGTGCGGAGGAGAGCCCGCGGGGCCCGTACCGGCAGGAGTTGCTCTATGCATTGCGCCGCAGCCAGGAGACCGACACGGCAGCCTGGAACACGGCTCCTTCGCTCACCAAGCCCGAGCCGACGCGCACCCCGGTGGCCGGCGCGCGAGTGCAACCGGCCGGGCCGGATGCTGCCGATGCGGCAGGCGCCGGCCGGCATGGCCTTGCCCTTGCGGTGCCGGCTACGGAGGAGGTTGCGCTGCCGACCCGCACGCCGGTGATCTGCGAGCGGCTTCCCGAGCTTGTGGGCAATGCGGCCTGCATGCTGGAGGTGAGCCGCAGGGTGCGGCTGGTGGCGCCTCGATCGACGCCGGTGCTGATTGAAGGGCCGACGGGATCGGGGAAGGAACTGGTGGCCGAGGCGCTGCACAGGCTCTCGCTGAGAAGCCGCAAGCCGTTTGTCTCGATCAATTGCGCGGCTATTCCTGAAGCGCTGCTGGAAGCCGAGTTGTTTGGCCACACGCGGGGGGCATTTACCGGAGCGGTGCAGGGGCGGACGGGAAGGATTGAAAGCGCGGACGGCGGCACGCTGTTTCTGGACGAGATTGGAGAGATGCCGCTGGGGCTGCAGGCCAAGCTGCTGCGCTTTGTGGAGTGCGGGGAGTTGCAGCGGGTGGGCGACAACGAACATGTGAAGGTGGACGTGCGGATTGTGGCCGCGACGCACCAGGCGCTGGCGCAGCAGACGCAGGCTGGCAGCTTCCGCTCTGACTTGTATTACCGGCTGGCGGTCTTCCTGATCCGTACGCCATCGCTGGGGGAACACGCCGAGGATCTGCCGCTTCTGGTAGAGCATTTTCTGGAGCGGATGGGCCGAGAGGCGCCGGTGAAGCGCCTGGACGAGGCGGCACTGGCCAAGCTGCGCGCCCACGATTGGCCGGGGAACGTGCGCGAGCTGGAGCATGTGCTGGAGCGGGCCGCAATTCTGGCTGGCGATGAATCGGTGATGACTTCGCAGGAGATCGACTTCGGATTGCTGGTGAACTAGCCGGAAGGCAGGGCGGGGAGGACGCGAGGAGCATGGAGATTGAGACCCGTTTGAGCGACCAACTGGCCCGCTATCTGGATCTGGCGACCAGCCAGGCCAAGCTGACGGCGGCCAACATGGCCAACATCGATACCCCCGGCTACCGCACCGTGGGCATGGATTTTGAGACCGAGATGCGCGAGGCGATGAGCGGCGTGGACGCCGGTCGGCCGGCACGGCAGGTGCGGCTGAATTCGGTGGATGGACTGATTGCGCGGCCTGACGGCAATAACGTGTCGATGGACCGGGAAGGGCTGAACCTGGCCGAGGCACAACTGAAGTTCAAGACCGGGGTAGCCCTGCTGCGGCAGGAGTACCAGCGGGTGATGGATGCAATTCACGCGGACGGGAAGTGAGAAAGGCAGCTCACAGCTTCTATGTGCGGGGTGGGGAGATGGTTGCGACCGCCCGGCAGCTGGGAGCAGCAGGGATTTGACAAGAGGGCACGAGGTTGTCCGAGGTACCTCAAGCTGAGAGCTAGAAGCTGAGAGCTAAGGGCTGTTGTTGAGGAGCGGCGGGATGAATCTGTTTGGGTTGATGGACACGTCGGGCGAGGCGATGCAGGCCGAGCGGATGCGCGCCGAGGTGGTAGCCGCCAACATGGCCAATGCCGAGACGACGCACACGGCCGCGGGCGGGCCTTACCGGCGGCAGCACGTGATCTTCTCGGCCAACGCAGGAGATCCGGGGTTTCTGGATTCGCTGGCCGCGGCCTCGGGCAGCGCGGGGGCAGCAGGAACGCCCTTGCCGCAGGCAAGTTTGCCCGGCCTGGCCGAGGTGGCGCCGGGCGTGCATATAGCCGGCGTGGTGGAAGACAAAGCCTCGCCGCTGATGCGCTACGACCCGGGTCACCCGGATGCGGGGGCGGACGGGATGGTTGCGTATCCAGACATTAATCCACTCACAGAGATGGTGGACCTGATGGGGGCAACACGTGCATATGGTCTGAACAGTTCTGCCGTACAGGCCGAGAAGGGCATGATCTCCTCGGCCCTGGAGATCGCCAAGACCTAGTTGGGCAGGGTTGGCGAGGCAGGCGGGTTGGTGAGGCAGGCGAGCTCACAAGGCAGGCCGGGTTGGTGAGGCAGGCGAGCTCACAAGGCAGGCCGGTTTACGAAGCAGGCTGACTGAGGCAGAGAAAAGCGACAGACTGTTGCCCCAGAGAGGGGACTCAGGAGGATCGATGCAACCCGGAATGAATCCGATCGGCGCAACAGCTTCGGCTCTGGAGACTCCCTTCGGCGCGGGTGCGGCAGCGCGCTCGCCGGGTGGGCCTCAAGCGCCGGCGCCGTTTGCAGGCCTGTTCACCGACGCGGTGGGGCAGGTGAACCAGTTGGAGAGCCAGGCCCATGCGGCCGTGAGCGGCCTGATGACGGGCTCGGGCGTGGATGTGCATCAGGCAATGATCGCCACGGAAAAGGCCAGCATGGCGTTTGAGCTGGTTCTGGCGGTGCGCAACAAGGCCGTGCAAGCCTACCAGTCGGTGATGGGCATGCAGTTTTAGGCAGGCTGCCGGGAACCGGGAATGCGGCCCTGGGCGCAGGCGGCGACACGACCTGGGCGTGAGCGACACGATGGACCTGGGCGTGAGCGACACGATGGACCGGGGCATGAGCGACACGATGGACCCGGGAGTGAGCGGCAACACGGACCGGGGCATGAGCGGCGACACGGAACTGGACTAAGCGGCAATATGGACGGGAAAGCGGCGGGACGCGGGGACCATGGCCACCGGAACAGAGTTGGAGAAGAGCGCGCCGGGCTTGCCCGGCAAGGCTCAATGGACTGACCGGCTGGGCAGCTTATGGACCCGGGGGCGCATCCAATGGGCGGGGATGCAGCCGGCGCAGCGGGGGTGGACCCTGGCCTCGACCGGCCTGCTGGCCGTGGTGGCGGGAGGACTGCTGTGGTACACGCTGCGCACCGAGTGGCGCACGCTCTACGCAAGCCTGGATGTGGAGGACGCGCGGCAGACGGAGCAGATTCTGGTGGAGGCGCAGATTCCGTATGAAGCGACGCCGGACGGCGCCGGCATACGGGTTCCCGCAGCGCAGCTGGACAAGGCGCGGCTGGCGACGGCAGCCAAGGGTGGCCTCAAAAGCGGGCGGCTGGGATTTGAGCTCTTCGACAAACCGAACTGGGTGGGATCGGAGTTCGACGAGCAGGTGAACTATCAGCGCGCCCTGGAGGGCGAACTGGAACATACGGTCGGCTCGCTGAGCGATGTGGTGTCGGCGCGGGTTCACCTGGTGATGCCGCACGATTCGCTGTTCCGCGAGGCGGAGCGGCCGGCCAAGGCGAGTGTGGTGCTGAAGCTGCGCCACCGCACGCTGGCCGACGGGGAGCCGGAGGCGATTCGCAACCTGGTGGCCTCGGCTGTGGATGGGCTGACCCCGGACCGGGTGGTGCTGGTGGATGCGGCGGGGCACTTGCCGCTGGGACCGAAGACCGCCGAGGCGCTGCGGCTGAGCGCCGAGGAGGCGCTGGAGCAAAAACTGATTGCGACGCTGGAGCCGGTGACGGGAGCGGGCAATGTGCGCGCCTCGGTGACTCTGGACTACGATCCGGCGGCCAGCGAAGAGACGCGGGAGAGCTACGACCCGGACAAGACGGTGACGCTCTCGATGCAGCGGACCGAGCAGTCGTCGGGCGCCCAGCCGGTAGCCTCGGGAGTGCCGGGCACGGCTTCGAATGCGCCGAACTCGCAGGCGCTGCCGGTGTATCCGCAGCAGAGCACGCCGCCGCAGTCGGCCAAGACCGAGTCGGGGACCTATGGCGCATCGAAGACGGTGCGCCACGTGGTGGAGAACCCGGGCCGGGTGAGGCGGCTGACTGCGGCGATTGTGGTGAACGACAGGCTGGCACAGCCGGCATCGACGGGCAAAGCCGCGCAGTGGCAGCCGCGCTCGGCCGACGAGGTGCGCACGCTGACGGCGCTGGCCCAGGCCGCGGTGGGGTTTGACCAGGGCCGCGGCGATCTGTTGACAGTGGAAGATCTGCCGTTTGAAGAGAATCGCATGCAGCCGCCGCTGACGGCGCTGGGGCAGTTTCTGGCCACGGCCGAGGGTAAGCCGATGCTGATGAAGTACGGCGCGCTGTTGCTGGGAATGCTGCTGGTGTTGGCGTTCGGCGTGCGGCCGGCGGTGCGCCGCGCGCTGGGCCCCACGGCGGCGGAGAAAGCGGCGAGCGAAGCGGCGGCGAAGGAGTTGGCGGATCCGGCCGCGCCACAACCGCCTGCCTTGAAGCCTCCTGAGACAGCGGAAGCCGATCCGGAGCGGCAGCGCTCACAGGAGATCTTCGAGCAGGTGGCCTCGCATCTGAAGCGCGAGCCGACGCAGAGCTCACGTCTGTTGCAGAGCTGGATTCACTCCGACTAGCCCCTGGGCGGACCGGCAGGGCGTGCACACGGGCGGGGGGCGCTGAGCAGGAGTAGAAGAACGGAGAGAGGACCGGGAATCTTGGCAGAGCAGGGGAACGAGAGCGGAGCACAACGCCACCGCCTGGCGGCGAACATGAGCGGATTGCGCAAGGCCGCGATTCTTCTGGTGGCCGTGGGCGAGGAACTGGCCAAGGAGATTCTGCGCGCGCTGCCGGAGGTGGACGTGCAGCGGCTGACCGAGGAGCTGGCCGATCTGCGCGGGGTGACTCCGGAGCTTTCGGCCGAGATTCTGGAGGAGTTCTGGGAGCTGCTGGAGACGCAGAACTTCATGATTCACGGGGGCCTTGACTACGCCACCCGGCTGCTGATGGAGACCTTCGGCAAGGAACGGGCCGACGACCTGCTGATGCTGGTGCGGCGGGCGCAGGAGGCCGCGCAGGGCAACCTGGCCAAGCTGCAGCGCACCGATCCGCAGCAACTGGGCAAGCTTCTGGACTCAGAGCACCCGCAAACGATTGCGCTGGTGCTGGCCCACCTTGACCCGAAGCGGGCGTCGATGGTGCTGGACAACCTGAGCGAGGAGCACAAGGTGGTGTCGATTCAGAGACTGGCGGAGATGCGCCAGTTTTCCCCGGAGATGGCGCAGAAGGTGGCGCACATTCTGCACCGGCGTCTGGAGAGCGTGGGCGACACGGCGCGCAAAAGCTACTCCGGCTTCAAGGCGGTGGCGGATCTGTTGAACCGGCTGAACGCCGAGGAGTCAAAGAAGATTCTGGAGACGATTGAGGACGGGCAGCCGGAGCTGGCGTTGAGCATCCGGAACCTGATGTTCACGTTTGAGGACCTGGTGACGGTGCCGCCGGCAACGATCCGCGAGATTGTCTCGGGCGTGGACAAGCGGCAACTGGCGCTGGCCCTGCGCGGCGCCAATGATGAATTGCGGGCGCAGATCTTCAAGTCAATGAGCTCGCGGGCCGTGGAGATGCTGAAGGAAGACATGGAAGTTCTGGGCCCGGTGCGGTCGCGGGAAGTGGCGCAGGCGCAGCAGGAGATTCTGAACCTGGCCAGGCGATTGGAAGCCGAGGGCAAGGTGGTGTTGAAGCTCGAGACCGGGGACGAGATGCTGGCGTAGACGAACAGGGAATAAGGGCCAGGGAGCAGGGAGTCGTCCGACGGTAGCTCGGAGAACAGACCTTAGACAAGTTGCATCGGCGAAGAGGGGATGCGGAAACGAATGGGCTCGGTGGGCGAGATTGAGATCTTTCAGTATCCGGGCACTTCGGAGGATCCTGAAGCGGCGTGGGAGGGAGGCGCCGCGTCTGCGGAGGCCGAGGAGAGTCCGAGCCCGGACAGCGTGAAGGAAGCCGCGGACCGGGACCTCGAGGTGCACTTGCGTGCCGAGTTCGAACAGCGGATGGCCGAGGAGGCGCGGCGCGCCTTTGAGGCCGGCCGCGAGCGGGGCAGGCAGGAGGGACGCCAGGCGGAGCACGAAGCGCAGGCAGCGACCGAGGCCGAGCGGCAAGAGCGCCGGCGGGGCCAGGCGGCGGGATGGATGGAGAGCTTTACCGAGGCGCGCGACCGGTTTCTGGAGCGGGTGGAGCAGGAGGTGGTGATGCTGGCGCTGGCGGTGGCGGCGCGGATTCTGCGTCGCGAGGCGCAGATGGATCCGCTGCTGCTGACGGGCGCGGTGCGTGTGGCGCTGGGCCAGTTGGCCGCGACGACGGAGGTGCGGCTGCGGGTTCCCGCCGACGATCTGGAGCTTTGGGCCGAGGCGATCAAGCTGCTGCCGAACCTGGCCGTGAAACCGATTCTGGTGGCGGGCGAAGGGATGCGGCTGGGCGACTGCGAGATTGAGGCGGGGGTGGGATCGGTGGACCTGGGGATTCGGGCCCAGTTGGGCGAGATTGAGCGCGGGTTCTTCGACCGGGCGCGCGGGGTGGCGAAGGCGCCGGCGACGAACCGGGAAGGGGCGGCGGAAGCAGGCCGCGAGGAGCGCCGATGAGCGCGGCGAGGCAGGGGCAACTGGACCGCTACTTTGCCCGTCTGGAACGGGGGCAGCCCTGGCGATGGCGGGGAAAGGTGCTTGAGTCAGTGGGACAGACGATTGAGTCGGCCGGGCCTCCGGCCTCAGTGGGCGAGTGCTGCGAGATCGAGGACCGGCTGGGGATGCCGCACCTGGCGGAGGTGATCGGGTTTCGCGGGTCGAATGTGCTGTCGATGCCGGTGGAGAGCACGGAGGGGGTTCGGTTTGGCGATCCGGTTTGGGCGCTGGGGGTGCGGCCGGAGATCGAGGTGGGTCCGGGGCTGATGGGCAGGGTGTTGAATGCCCTGGGCGAGCCGATCGACGAGAGGCGCCCCCCGGCGCCTGCCGAGGCGCTGCCTCTGGAGGGAGTGGTGAGGGCTCCGTTGGACCGGGCTCCGATTCGTTTGCCTCTGGGCACGGGGATCCGCGTTCTGGACGCGCTGCTGACGGTGGGCCGGGGGCAGAGGGTGGGCATCTTTGGCGGTTCCGGGGTGGGCAAGAGCACGCTGATCGGCATGATGACGCGCAACACGGAGGCGGATGTCACGGTGGTGGGGCTGGTGGGCGAGCGGGGGCGCGAGGTGGGCGAGTTTCTGGAAGACGCGCTGGGCGAGGAGGGGCGGGCGCGTTCGGTGGTGGTGGTTTCAACCTCGGACCAGTCGCCGCTTCTGCGTATGCGAGCGGCACTGGCGGCAACGACGGTAGCCGAGTACTTTGCCGCGGAGGGTAAGCATGTGCTGCTGGTTCTGGACTCACTGACGCGGTTTGCGATGGCGGCGCGGGAGATTGGGCTGGCGGCCGGGGAGCCTCCAACGGCCAAGGGGTATACGCCCTCGGTATTTACCCGGCTGGCGAAGCTGGTGGAGCGGACGGGGCAGTTCCGGGTGGGCTCGATTACAGCGTTCTATACGGTGCTGATGGAGGGCGACGACCAGCAGGACCCGCTGGTGGACGCGGTGCGGTCGCTTCTGGATGGGCATGTGGTGTTGTCGCGGGAGCTGGCGGCCGAGGGCTGGTATCCGCCGATCGAGGTGCTGGACTCGATCAGCCGGCTGATGCCGGCGGTGACCGAGCCCGGGCATCGCGAACAGGCGGCTCTGCTGCGGCGGCTGATGGCGGTGTACGCACGATCGGAGGACCTGGTGCGCATTGGCGCCTACAAGCCGGGCGCGGATCTGGATCTGGACCGGGCGCTGCGGGCGCGGGGAGCGATGCGAGCCTTTATGACGCAGGAGGTGGGCGAGCAGGTTCGCTTTGCCGACTGCCTGCGGCGGCTGGCCGAGCTGGCCGGGGAGGTTTAGGCGATGGCCGTCTCGCGCGCGTTGCGCCGCCTGCTGCGCATTCGCAATCTGGAAGAGGAGCAGAGCCGGCTGCTGGTGGAGTCGGCGCTGGTGGAGCTGCGCCGGCTGGAACACGCGCTGAGCGCAACTGTGGAGCGGGCGCGGCGCGGCCGCGGCTGGATCACGCTTAGCGCGCGCAACGGCGAGTTTCCAGACCGTGTGGCAGGCGTGACCGAAACGCAGATTGCGAAGGCGCAGGCTATCGCGTTGACGCCGCGGATTGCCGAGGCCGAGGTGGAGGTGGCGGATCTGCGCGAGGAGTTCCTGCGGAGGCGCGTGGAGCGGCGTCAGGCCGAGACCCTGATTGAGGAGACCGAGGCGCTGGATGCCGTGGAGGCAGCGCGACACAGACAGCAGACGCTGGACGACTGGTATGGCGGCCGGCTGCACGGCGAAGAAGCCACAGCCACGCGGCACGAGCAGACAGGGCCGCGGGGCGGTAAAGGCGGTGGAACCGGGGCAGTGTCAGGCGCGCCCGAGGCGAAGGAACCTTGAGAGAAAATCCATGGGGGATTCCGGGGGTTTCCCGAAATGGATGCGGGGGTTCCAAATTCCTGACATTGCTCTAACCCGTTCCTCATCCTCTTTGGCCACCCATCTGCTCGTCTTTCCCGCATGACTGCTTCCACCTCAATCCAACCTGGGCATGCGGGTGTTGCTGGGCATGCGGGTGTTGCTGGGCACGTGGGTGCTGCTGGGAATGTGGGCGTTGCTGGCCCTGTGGGTGTTGTTGGGCGAGTGGGAGTTTCCGGGCAGGTTGGAGTTTCAGAACAAGTGGGCGTTACCGGGCATGCGGGTTTTGCCGCGCGTGAGGGTGCTCCAGTTCCGGAGGGCGCAGGGCAGGGTGGTGGGGAGTTGGGGCGGGCGGTTTGGAGTGAGAGAAGAAGTGCGTCGCGGCAGCCGGCCGGGGAGAGCTTTGGGGCTGCATGGCAGAGGTTACTGGCTTCAATGGGAACGGGCGGGTTGAGAGCGGACGGGGCGATGGGAGGAGATCTCCTCGAAGCCGGTCTGGTTGCGAGAACGGGAGGCGTTGCGGCTCAAGGCAAGGTGGAGGAAGGCGGGACGGCTGCGCTTATACGCGCATCGGGGCGCACGACTGGAAGCGCAACCGGAGGCGCATTGGGGAGCAACTTCAGGAGCGCGGGAGGGCTTGGGAGGGAGTCTTTCCCTGGCGGTCGAATGACCGTTGCCCGAGGTCCTTCAGCAGGTGGGGGAGGATGGGCGGCGCAGCGAGCGGAGGTGGGGCAACTCCGTCGCGCGGGGAAAACGGTTGCGACGGGCGAGATGCGCGGGGCCGCAACGGCTCCGCACTTGAGCAATGCCGGGTGGCGGAACATCGTGCCATTGCCGCAGCCGGCGGCGACACCGGCAAAGACGGCAGCACCGGGCCGTTCAAACGATGGAATTGCGGAGATGGAGCATGCCCGGGTGGCGAGCGAGACGGCGAGTCCGGCACAGAGGCCGGAGACAGCAGAACAGCCAGTTGGCACGCCGGCGTGGACTCCCGGGGTTGCGGTTGCTCCGTTGAATTCCGGCAACGCAGCGCCGCTTGAGACCGGACTTTCCCATGCTGCGGCTGCAGAGAGCGATGCGGCCGGGGCCGTGAACACGCAGGCAGGATCGAGCGCACAGGCGGCGAGTGGGGCAAGGAGTCAGGGGAGTGGCTGGAGCGTGGCAAGCGGGAAGGGGCTGGTGTCTGCGAAGAGCGTGCCGGATTTGGCCTTGCGCGGGCAAAACAGATCCTCGTCGCCGGGGTTGGAAAGCAGCAGGAGGGAGGACGCGTCCAACGGGACAGAGCGAGACCTGAAGGTGAGCCGAACCGGTGAGGTTCGACCGGTGACGAGGTCACAGGCCAGGGAAGGGACAAGCGATCTGCCGACAGGCGCGAGCGCACGCAGCGAGAGGGCAGAGGCGCAACCTAGAACCGATGCGCCCGCACCGACACAGGAAAAGGAAACTGAGCCGGAAGGTGGCGCGGGGTTGAGCGAGGGAATGAGGCAGGCGGCCGGCACGGAACCGCTGAGGGCGACAGCAACAACGCAGGCCGGGGGTGGATTGCAGGCCGAGGCTGGCCGGCTGACGGCAACCGAGAGGCCGGCGATCACGGCGCCGCTTCCTGCGCTGGAGCAGGCTGCAGCGGCGCCCCATGCCTCTGAGTTGCAATCAAGGTTATCGCCCCGGGTTTCGATGAACGCAGGCAAGGCTGGCGCGGCCGGCAAGGAGAGTGGCGCGGGGCTGGGGCTTCACGCAGGACATGCAGAGGCGTCAGGGAGCCTGATTGCCCATGGAAGCGGGCTTGTGAGGAACCAGCCGGGAACGGAGGGGCAGGACGGGGCTAATCCGGGATTGGCGCGGGATCTGGCTGGGATGCGTGCGAATGCTCCGGGGTCAAATGGAGCAGCGGAGCCGCCGCGTGGAGCATCTGGAGCGCCGGGCGCGCACGACTCATTTGCCGCACTGGACGCGGAGGCTGGGGCGGGGGGTCCGAGCTGGATTCATGCCGGGGCGCATCGAGCGGAGGCGGGATTCCAGGATCCGGCTCTGGGCTGGGTGGGTGTGCGGGCGGATGCAAGTGGTGGCAGCATCCACGCCTCGCTTGTGCCGGCATCAGCGGATGCAGCGGTGGCGTTGGGTGGCCAGATGGCGGGGCTGAGCGCGCACCTGGCGGAGCGACATACGCAGGTGGAGACGCTGACGGTGGCCAGGCCAGAGGGGCAGGGGCGAGAGGCGGGCATGACCCAGAGCGGCAACGAGGGGACGCATCAGGGAAGCGGACAGGGATCCGGACAGGGATACGGGGATGGTTCAGGGCCGGGCCGGCAGGTGGTCGAGCGGGCAGAGGCTGTGCTTGAGAGGGCGGTGCAGACCGGGGACTCGCGCTTGAACTCGATGGCAAGGGATGTGAGCTATGCGGGAGCGCCGTTGGGAGGCACGCACATATCGGTGATGGCCTGAGGCAGTGCAGCAGACGGCAATGACTGAATCACAGCACGAGGACGAGGGAAAGGGAGGGAACATGGGAGCGGCGACATCGGGAATCTGGAGTCATCACGGGGCCAGCGCGCAGGCATTGCCAAGCGCGAAGGCGAGTCCTATGACGGGGCCGGCAGGCGGCACAGGCGGAACGTCGGGGACCGGCGGCGGCAGCAAGACGGCCAGCAGCACGGCCGCGATTTCGGCCAACGACTTTCTCACGCTTCTGGTGACGGAGATGCAGAATCAGGATCCGACCGCAAGCACCGACCCGAACGAGTACATCAACCAACTGGTGAATGTGAACAGTCTGGAGCAGTTGATTTCAATCAATCAGAATCTATCGACGGCGCTGGGGGTGTCGAGCAGCAGTTCCGCGGCGAGTGCGTCGACGACGGGGACGAACGCAGGCAGCGCGACTTCGGCTGCCCATGGCGCATCGAGTGGGACAGCACAGAGTGGACCAGCGCAGGCAGCAACGCACAAGGGCAAGGTTGCGGCAGGAATAGAGGCGTTCGCTGGAGGCGCGAACCCTGCGAGCCCGGCAACGGCGGTTTCCGGTGCAACCAAGCGAACCGCGGGCAATCTTAGCATTCCGGCGGCTGCGCCGGCTTCAGAGCGCGTGGCGCAATCGCTGAACGGCAGGCACGCGGCACGGCAGATGAGCAGGCAGGGATCTATGGCGGGCCGATAGGGGCCCGGAGAACTCGTTCACCCGCCGGAGCCCTGGGCAGGCGGCAACCGCAGAGAGCAGAACAGGAGAGCAATCATGGCAAGTTTCTTTATTCCGCTGACGGGGCTTGAATCGGATTCGACGGCTCTGAATACCATCGCCAACGATTTGTCGAACATGAACACGACCGCGTTCAAGGCACAGACAACCAACTTTGCCGACTTGTTTTATCAGCAGATTGGTTCAACGGGAGCGGGGAATCCGATCCAGGTGGGAGCGGGTGTGCAGGTTGCGGCGAATGAGACGCAGTTCACACAGGGCTCGATTAACACCACGGGCAACGCCACGGACGTGGCGCTGAACGGCAACGGCTTTTTTGTGGTCAGTAATGGACTGACGGATGAATACAGCCGGGCGGGGGACTTCTCACTGAAATCGACGGGGGACCTGGTGACCTCGAGCGGGTTGAATGTGATGGGCTATCCGGCGGTGAACGGAGTGGTGAACACCAGCTCGCCGCTGACGGCGATCAACATTCCGGTGGGGCAGGTGCAGCAGCCGAATGCGACCGCAAACCTGAACATGACCGCGAACCTGGACTCGACAGACAGCGGGACGGCATTTCCGGCGCAGGTGACGGTGTATGACTCGCTGGGCGTAAGCCATGTGGTGACGGTGACGTATACGCCTACGGGCACCAACACGTGGAGCTATTCGGCAGAGATTCCGGCAGGGGATTTCACATCGGGCACCTCGACGGCTGTGACGGGGACGATGACGTTTGGCCCGACGGGGACGCTGGTCTCGATTACGCCGACGGGTGGAGTGGCAACACCGGTAGGGACCGGGGCGGGGAGTGTGTCCTCGATAGCGCTCGGGTTCAAGGGGCTGGCGGATGGCGCCAATGACCTGAGCATGAGCTGGAACCTGTTGGGGACCAGCGGCACGCCGACGATCAGCCAGGTGGACACGGCGAGTGCGGTATCAGCGACGACGCAGGACGGATACCCGAGCGGGCAGTATCAGAGTTTCTCAATCAGTTCAGACGGCACGGTGACGGCGACCTACTCGAATGGGCAGGAGCAGGCGGTGGGCCAGGTGGCGCTGGCGAACGTGGCCAATGTGCAGGGCTTGCAGATGCTGGGCGATGGGGATTACGCCACGACGCTGTCAAGCGGGACGGCGGCGGTGGCGACCTCAGGGGCTTCGGGACTGGGGACGATGCAGGACGGAGCTTTGGAGGAGTCGAACGTGAACATCTCGGCTGAGTTCTCTGACCTGATTATTGCGCAGCGGGCGTTTGAGGCGAACTCGAAGGCAGTGACGACGTTTGATACGGTGACGCAGGAGACGATCAATATGATTCACTGAGGCTGAGCCGGGCGGCTTTCGGGCCGCCCGATTTTTTAGCGGGGGCGGACTTCAATGAACAGTCCTTTGCCGCGGGCTAACTCCTTGCCGTGCGCGTTGAGGATGCGGGCATCCGTGAAATGCTTGCGGCCTTCGCTGCTGAGGATGCGGCCTTCAAGGCGGATGGGTTCGCCGGAGGGGACGGGGCGGAGGTAGTCGGTTTCGAGGTGGCGGGTCATGGCGCTGAGACCGCGGGCACGGAGGACCTTGCTCATGGTCTCGTCGAGGAGGGTGGCGATGATGCCGCCATGCA
>Ga0316218_1002932_pt1 | contig 14888 bp, 5 predicted proteins | sample TBH18003metaG_FD_203634 | JGI IMG/M metagenome (GOLD analysis project Ga0316218, IMG submission 203634) | Freshwater microbial communities from Trout Bog Lake, Wisconsin, USA - TBH18003 | ecosystem: Environmental > Aquatic > Freshwater > Lake > Hypolimnion/Profundal zone | place: USA: Wisconsin...
GTTCGGCAACGGCGCCTCCCCGGTCACCCTCAGCGGCGGAGCCACCCTTCAGGCCGCGGGCGCTCCCATAACGCTGGCCAACAACATCACCCTCTCGTACACCGGCTACGTCAGCGGGACCAACAGCCTCACGCTCAGCGGCTCCTTCACCAACAGCGGCAACAACCGCACGCTGACCAGCAGCATCCCCGCCGCCTCCGGTTCGCTCACGCTCAGCGGGCCCGTTTACCTTTCCGAAACGCAGGCCACGGGCCGCGTTCTCACCATCGCGGGAACCGGCAACACCCTCATCAGCGGCGTCATCGCGGACAGTGCGGCGGGAACCAGCGCGACGCCCGCCACCAGCGGACTGACCATCAGCAGCACTGGGACCACCTCCATCACCAATTCCAACACCTACACCGGCGCGACGACGCTCAGCGGCGCGGGCAGCACCATAGCCATCGCCAACGCCAATGCGTTCGGCAACGGCGCCTCTCTGGTCACCATCAACGCAGTCACCCTCCAGGCCTCGGGCGCTCCCATGACGCTGGCCAACAACCTCATCCTCGCGAACAACCCGACCGTCAGCGGGACCAACAGCCTCACACTCAACGGCTCCCTCACCAACAGCGGCGGCAACCGGACCCTCACCAACAACATCCCCGCCGCGGCGGGAACGCTGACGCTTGGCGGGAGCGTTTACCTCTCGGAGGCCACGGGTTCAGGCCGCACGCTCACCATCGCGGGAACTGGCAACACTCTCATCAGCGGCGTCATCGCGAACTACAGCGGTGGCTCGGGCTCGGCGGGCGCGCTTACCATTACCAGTTCCGGCACCACCACCCTTTCCGGCAGCAACACGTACACTGGAGCAAGCACGGTGAGTGTTGGCGTTGTCAACTTCACGGGCGCCAACAGCGGCGGCGGCGGCCTCGCCGTCAGTTCCGGCACTGTGAATCTCACCGGCGCTTACACGGTCGGAAGTGGGAACCTCATCGCCAACAGCGCCACCGGCGTGTTCATTGAAGGCCCCGGCGCCACGATCACCGGCGCGGGCGGCGTCAACCAGACCGGCACGGCGGGCTCCTCCATCACCCTTTCCGGCAGCAACAGCTACACCGGCGTTACCACGGTGCAAAATTACGGATACGGCACGCTCTGGCTGGGCAACACTTATGCCTTGGGCACGGGAACTTTGAGCTTTGTATGGGGGTCGTTAGGGGTCGCCACCCCCCTCACTGGCGCCAGCGCCGTCCCGAACAACTGGCAGTTGAATTATAACAACAACAATTCCATCACCGGAACGAACAGCCTTACTCTCAGCGGCACCGGAAGCCTCGGCACCCAAACAGCAGCTCCCCTGAACAACAACCTCACGGGCGGCGCCGTGCTCACCCTCGGCCCCATTACGATCAATGGGAACGGCGCCACGCCGACGCTCACCATCGGCGGCTCGGGGATCACGATTCTCAGTGGAGTCATCAGCAACGGAACCGCCACCACTCCCACCCTGACCGTCACCAGCACGGGGACCACCTCCATCACCAATTCCAACACCTTCACCGGCCTGACGACGCTGAACGCCGCAACCGGCACGCTGGTCCTTACCACCAGCAACTCAGTCATCGGCGGCCTCACTGTGAGCAATGGCACGGTAAACCTCCAGGCGGCTGGGGCGGTCAGCGCGGGCACGTTCACGCTCACCAGCGGCACGTTTACTCAGACTGCGGACAACGCCATCTCTGGAAATGCGGCGTTTACCCAGGGCGGCGCCTCGAGTTACCTCTACACCAGCGCCAACAACTACACCGGCGCCACCACTCTCAGCACCACGGGCACCGTGGCCATCGCCAACGCCAACGCGTTCGGTAACGGCGCCTCCGCGATCACCATCAGCGGCGCCTCCATCGTTCAGGCGGCGAACAGCCCCCTCACGCTGGCCAACAACATCACCCTCACGGCCAACCCGACCGTCAACGGCGCCAACAGCCTCACGCTCAGCGGCTCCCTCACCAACAGCGGCGGCAACCGGACCCTCACCAGCAGCATTCCCGCCGCCTCCGGCTCGCTCACGCTCAGTGGGCCTGTTTATCTTTCCGAAGCGCAAGCCACGGGCCGCGTTCTCACCATCGCGGGAACCGGCAACACCCTCATCAGCGGCGTCATTGCGGACAGTGCGGCGGGAAACAGCGCGACGCCCGCCACCAGCGGCCTGACCATTACCAACACTGGGACCACCACCATCACCAATTCCAACACCTTCACCGGCCTGACGACGATGAACGCCGCAGCCGGCACGCTGGTCCTTACCCCCAGCAACTCAGTCATTGGCGGCCTCACCATGAGCAATGGCACGGTAAACCTCCAGGCGGCTGGGGCGGTCAGCGGGGGCACGCTCAACTATAGTGCCGGCACTTTGAACGAAGTTGCCAATGCCATCGGCGGCTCGGCGGCCCTCACGGTCAGCGCCGGCACCCTGACGCTCTCCCAGCTTAACAACTACACCGGGGCGACGACACTCAACGGCGGCACCCTCGTCTTCTCCGGGACGGGCCAGCTCGGCAGCGGCTCGGTGATCAACTTCGGGGGCGGCACGCTGCAATACGCCAGCGGCAACACCGACGACATCACCCTGCGCACGGTGAACCTCGTCTCGGGAACCTCGACTATCAACACCAACGGCAACAACGTCACCTTTGCCAATTCGATCGGCGGCACGGGAGGCCTGTTCAAAGTCGGCTCTGGAACGCTCACGCTCTCGGGATCGAACACCTTTACCGGCCTGCTCGCGGTCACCGGGAATAACGCCCCAACCAGCGGCACGTTGATTCTTAAGAATGCCGCGGCCTGGGGCACTGGCGCCGGCGGCATTCAATTGGGCAGCTCCACGAACAATGCAAACGATGATGGCCACTTGGTGCTCGCCACCGGTACCGCGATGATCGGCGCCCCGAACGTCGTGCTGACCCACGGAGTCACCAACTACTACGTTGACTCGATCACCTTCGACGCGCCAAGTCCGGGCGCCGCCGGGTTCACGCAGAATTTCGGCACGCTGACCATGTCGCAAAAGGACACTCTGTTGGTCAACCAGACCGCCAATTTCAGCTCCGCGGTCACCGCCGCCTTCGGTGCGGTGGACATTCAGGCGACGAACGGCAAGGAGTTCTACATCTTTGCCAACAGCCCGGTCACTCTGGCCTCGGTGAGCGCCGGCGTCGGCGCCGTAGCCACTTCCGCAACGCTGTACCTCGGCGGAACCGCGGCGGGAAGCGGCATTACCGGGCAAATCACGACCGGCGTTGCCACCTCCATCGCGCTCGTCAAGACGGGTGCCGGCACTTGGAGCCTGGCCGGGTCCGCGGGCGGCAACACCTACGCAGCCAACACCACCATCCAGAACGGCACGCTGGTGTTGAACGAGGGCGGCTATAACAACGCCCTGCTCACCTCCGGCAGCCTCATTGTGGTTGACGGCGCGTTGAGCGTGAATTCCACCGCCGCCGTTTCCGGCACGCAAACCGTCGCCAACCTGACCATGGCGGCCAATGCCATGACCTCCATCGCCCTGAGCAATGCGAGCTCCGGCACAGCGAATTTCACGGCCACCACCTTTACCAAGGCCGCCGCCAACACGCTGTATGTCGATCTCTCCGCCACCGGCGCGGGGAACGTGAACACCGGCTCCACCCTGACGCAGAGCAGCGGACTGCTCGGTTGGGCGGTTGTGAAGGACGCCACCGCGACCGGTTTCGGCACGCAGACCAGCGGCAACATCGTCCGCTACACCGGCGCCACCACCGCGCTCGCAAGCGGGGCGGGAGTTGCTGGAACCAATTACACCACCAGCGCGACCGATTCCGGCTACTCCGGCGGGACCCTGGCCCTCGGCTCCGGCGCCCACGCGACGAATTCGCTGGCGATCAACACCTCCAATGGAGCGGGCGTCATTGATCTAGGCGGCGGCAATCTCACGATCGCCAGCGGCGGCCTTCTGGCAACCGGAACCGGCAACTACACCATCCAGAGCGGCTCTCTCGGCGCGGCCGCGACCGAACTGGACATCCACCAGTACAGCTCCGGGACGCTGCTGGTGAGCGCCACCCTCAACAACACCAGTGCGGCCCTCGTGAAAGACGGCCCCGGCACGTTGCAGCTCACGGGCGCCAGCACGACCGGCTCCGGCGCCACGGTCATTAACCAAGGCACGGTCCAGTTTGCCTACAGCGGCGCGACCGCCAACCCGATGGGAACCAGCTCCATCACCATCAACGGCGGCGGCATCGCCCAGCTCGGCGCCTCCAGCGGTCTGGGCGTCGGCAATGCGATCAACTTCGGCGCCGGCTCCACCGGCAAGCTCCAGCTCAACGGCAATAATTTCACCACGACGAGCTCCATTATTACGGCGGCCACCTCCTCGTACAGCACGCTCGGCGCAGTGCCGGTGATCGAGAATGCCAGTTCCACTCCGGCCACGCTGACGCTCAACGGCGGCGCCACCGTGTTTAACGGCCTCCTCCAGGATGGCGTCGGCGGCGGGGCGCTGGCCTTGGCGGTGACGGGTGGCACCGGCGTGCAGACCTTCGCGGGGCCTGTCACCCTCAGCGGCGGCATCACGGTGAGCAACGGCACCCTCGCCTTGTCGAGCCCGCTCAACACGTTCACCGGGAATGTGACCGTCAATTCCGGCGGCATTCTCGATATCGCAATGTCGGGTCTCGGGTACTCGCAATCCACCACGGCTTCCTACGAAGGCGTTCTGGGTTCCGCGGCGAACACGGTCACTCTCAACAACGGCGGAACGCTGCAATTCAATGCTCTCTTTACTAATACGCTCACTACGCTTAATCAGCTCAACCGTCCCGTCACCATCAACGGAACGGGTGTCATTGATGTCATTGGCGACATCCGGGCAGCCCGGACGCTGACCATCAACAGTGTCATCTCCGAGAGCGCCTCCCTCAGCAACCTCAAGATCACCACCACCGGTTATAGCAGCGTCGGCACCGCTGCTTTCACGGAAACCTACACCGCCAACAACACTTTCACCGGCGGCGTCCTCGTTGCCGGAGTCAATCCGGGCGATACAACGTTCAACAACGACCGGTTTAAGATCGTTTTTTCCGGGTCCAACCAATTCACCAAAGGCCTGACGATCGACTCCTTCGGCGGCGCCAACGGCGTGGCGACTCCGATCTTTCAGCCCAATGCCGCGGGGGCGCTCGGGCAAAACGTTTCCGGGAACGACGTCAACGTGAACTTCGGCGAATTCCAGCTCAGCAGCACGGCCTACCTCGGCAGCAACCAGAAGGTGAACATCAACGGCATCGGCGGAGTGTTGAGCACCTTCGACCTGGGGGCCGATGCCGCTCTTCCCTCCAACGTCTCCTTCAAGTCGAACTACGGCGGGGTGCTCGGCCTGGTGTCCGGCACTTGCAACACTCCCATTGACCTGAGCAACGTCGGCGGCTCCACTGCGGCAAATCTCCCGATCTACCTCGGCGTGGGGATGGCGGTCCTCAACCAGGTCTCAACCTACAACGCGAGCACCTTGGGCGTGGGCCCCAACAGCACCTACCGCCTCGGCGCCGGCAGCGGCCCGGTCGGAAGCCCCGCCATGGGGGTTCTCGTGATTGCCAACCCGGTCCTCACCGGCGCGACCAACAGCGTGCTCATCGGCAAGAACGGCTGGTTCAACGCGGGCGGTGAAGTGCGCTTGAACGCCGCCAACACCTACGGCGGCAACACCACGGTCGGTGGCGGCCAGTTGACCCTTCAAAGCGCCGGCTCCATTTTGAACAGCGGCACGATTATCGTGAGCACGGGCGCGGCCCTGAAGATCGACAACACGACCAACAACGCCAACCGCATCACCGACACCACGCCGGTCTATCTCAACGGCGGCACGTTCAACTTCTACAACCCGGCCACCGCCTCCACGGCGTACGCCGAAACTGTGGGAGCGCTGAATCTCGGAGCGGGCGGCTCCACCATCGTCACCTCGCAGGCGAGCGCGACCGCGGGCTCCACAACCCTCACCTTTGCCTCGGTCGCGCGGAGCGTCGGCGGGACGGTGAACTTCTCCGGCACCGGGGTCGGGGTGAACAGCCAGAACCAAGTGGTCTTCACCGGGACGGGCGGCTTCAAGGACCTCGCCGGAAACAGCATTGCCTCCGGCGCGATCATCCCGTGGGCCACCGTTCAGAAGGGCCTCACCACCGCCGACGTCGGCCTGGCCACCTATAGCGGCTCGAACACGATCGCCCTTTATTCCTACGCAGCGGGCGAAACTCAGATGATCGACACCGGCACCGCCTCAACTTGGGGCTATGGCGCCTCTTTTACGGCAGCATCGAATGTAAAGCTCACTACCGCCCTCACCTCCACAGGTACCGCTGGCGGCCTGACCGTGGCCCTGCCGTCCGGCACGACCACGATTAACTCCCTGACGCTGATGCCGACCTACGCGGCCAACAATACCAGCGGCGATACGTTGAACATCGGCGCCGGCGCCACCTTGGCGATCACCTCCGGGGCAATCGTCAACTGGAACGCCGCTGCGAACGCCGGCACGGGGCTCACCGCCGCCACCGGCGGTTGGCTCACGACGGCCTCCGGCGTGTCTGAACTGGTCGTCCACGCCCTAACGAATTTTACCTTAGACGCACCGATCAAGGACCCGGATGGGAGCACCAAACTGTCACTGGTGCTGAGCGATGGAGCGATAGTACTCTACACCACCGGCAGCAACACCTACTCCGGCAACACCTACATCAACAATGGCGCGGCTTTGAGGCCTAACAACCCTGCCGCGATCCCGTATGGCCCAGGCAAGGGCGATGTGTATGACTACGGCAACTTCGGCAACGCGAGCGGCCAAGCCATGCAGGTGAACGGCCTCTGGGGGAACGGCATTGTCAATCTTGTCACCCAGACCATCACGATCGGCAACAACAACGCCACCAGCACGTTCGGCGGGCAGAATATCAGCTCCGGCGGCATGACCAAGACCGGCACCGGAACGCTGACCCTAACCGGCATCAGCAGCTATGGCGGCGTTACGACAGTCAACGGCGGCGGCGTTCTTGAAGCGGCCTCCCTCCGCAACGGAACCTACGCCAGCGCCATCGGCGCCGCCAGCGCCTCCGGGACGAACCTCGTGATCTGCGGCAACTCCACGCTGCGCTACACCGGTCTGGATGCAAACAGCACCGACCGCCTCTTCCAAACGGGCACCAATACCGCCGCCGGGGACACCGCCACCATCGACGTGGCCGCCACGGCCGGCGCGCTGACCTGGAGCAACCCCGGCTCAATCCTCTACGGCACCGCCAATCAACCCCGCACGCTGGTTCTGAGCGCCTCGAACGCCGCCGCCAACACCTTTGCACCGCTCATCGCGAACAATGGGACGGCGGCGGTCTCCCTGACGAAGAACGGCAGCGGCACTTGGGTGCTGGCGGGGAGCAATAGCTATTCGGGAACCACCACCGTCACCGGTGGCACGCTGCAACTCGGCAACGGCGGAACAACCGGTTCGCTCTCTCCGAACAGCGGCATTACCAATAACGCAACGCTGGTGTATAACCGCGCCAACACGCTCACGCAGGGAACGGATTTCGGTGCCATTTCCGGCTCCGGCAACGTTGTCCAGGCGGGGACGGGAACAACCATCATCTCCGCTTCCAACAGCTATAGCGGCGGGACAACGGTTAACGGCGGGACGCTGCAGATCGCCAACGCCACTGCCCTCGGCACGGGCGGGCTGACGGTCAACGGCGGCACGCTGGACCTGCACGGCAACAGCGTGAACATCCCGGCATTCGGCGGGGCGGGCGGAACGGTCACCAACCAGGCAAGCGGCACGAGCACGCTGACAACATCCGTCGCCAGCGGCACCTCGACCTACGCGGGCAACATCGCCAACGGAACCGGAGTCGTAGTGCTTACCAATTCTGGAGCCGCCACGGTGATCTTGAGCGGTTCTTTGACGATGGCTGGACTCAACGCAAATGGCGGCGTTACGCAATTGACGCAATCCGGATCGATTGGCGCGGTGAGCGTCGGCACCGGCGCGACTCTCTCCATGGCCGCGCACAGCGGCAGTAACTACAACGTATTGAATGTCTCCTCGCTGACGATTTCAGGCTTCTCATCATCGCTTGCCAGCGCCAACGGTGCAGCGACCGCTGGCGCCACCTACACGCCAACAGCCGCCGTGAGCCAGATGAACGCCGGGGTGCTGACGGACAAGGGGATTGCGGTGACGCAAGCGGCGGGTGCAACCAGCGACCTTGCCCCGGCCTCGCCCGAAGCCGTGCCCGAACCCGGTACCCTGGGGATGTTGCTGGCGGGCGCATCCGCGCTGCTCGGCTTCCGGCGCAAGGCGAAAGGAAGCAATCGGTAAATCGATTTAAGGTTGACTCGTATTTGCCGGTGGGGACCGGTTGGGGGTACGAGTTAATCGAGGTCGCCGTAGCGTTAGGGGCGCTACGGCGACCGCCAATTTCGCCGGTCAACCCATAGATTCAACATGAAAGCATACTCCTCCATCATCTTGCGCACATTAGCGCTTGCCGGCATTTCCTGCCTTGCTCAGCGGCCAACTGTCATCAGGGCAATGGAACCGACCACAAGCAGCGGTCCCTCGGCAGCGAAGACCGCAACCATTGAAACTTCTACGAGTCTGACGCCTCCGCCACCACCCGCGCCACGCATCAACGGACCAACTGTTCTTGGAGCGCGACCGGATGCCCCGTTTCTTTACACCATTCCGGCCACCGGCAACCGGCCAATGCAGTTTGGCGTGACGAATCTCCCGACGGGACTTTCGGTCGATGCAACCACCGGGCGCATCAGCGGGGCGGTTAAGAATCGGGGCGAATACAAAGTCGTTCTGGAGGCTAAGAACGCGCTGGGAATGTCGGAAAAGCCATTTCGAATCGTGGTCGGCGACCAGATCGCGCTGACGCCACCCATGGGCTGGAACAGTTGGACTTGCTGGGGTGGCCAGGTCAGCCAGGACCAGGTGCTCCATTCCGCCAAGGCGCTCGTGGCCGCGGGTCTGGATCGACACGGCTGGACCTATGTCAACATCGACGATGGATGGCAGGGTCAGCGCGGCGGTCCCTCGATGGCGATCCAGCCCAACAAGAAGTTTCCCGATATGAAAGCGCTGGGCGACCAAATTCATGCGTTGGGACTGAAGTTCGGCATCTATTCCACCCCATGGCGCGGTTCCTACGAGGGACACATCGGCTCATCCTGCGACCGCCCCGACGGAATCTACGATTGGATCGCCTCGGGCGACCACAACGAGTACTTGCGAATCGGCAACACCGATGCAGCCTACGACGGGCTTGCGGGTGGGGCGCAGAACGAGGCAATGCGCAAGAAATCGAAGCAGGGCCAGGAAGTGATGGCAAAACGCCGCTCCAACTGGAGACATGGGGCGGTTCCCTTTTTTGATCAGGACGCGAAGCAATGGGCCGATTGGGGCGTCGATTACCTCAAATACGACTGGAAACCGATCGATGTGCCCCATACGGAGGCGATGGCGAAGGCGCTCCGTTCCACGGGACGGGACATCGTTTACAGTCTCTCCAACTCGGCGGACGTCGCTCAGGGAGCGGACTGGGCGCGGCTTGCCAATCTATGGCGCACCACCGGCGACATTAACGATACATGGAAGAGCATGAGCGGCATCGGATTCCAGCAGCAAGGGCAGTGGACCCCCTTTTCGGGCTCCGGTCATTATAACGACCCCGACACGCTAGTGGTCGGCTGGGTCGGTTGGGGGAACCCGCACCCGACGAAACTCACCCCCGATGAACAATACACCCACATCTCGCTTTGGTGCATGCTCTCCGCACCGCTGATCATTGGCTGCGATCTGGACAAGCTCGATCCATTCACCGTCGGCCTGCTGACCAACGACGAGGTCTTGGCGATCGATCAGGATCCTCTCGCCAAGCCGGCCCTCTGCGTCACGCCAACGGGCGACGCCAGGGTCTACGTGAAGGAACTCGCGGACGGCGCCAAGGCGATCGGCCTCTTCAATACGGGCGGCAAGCCCATCACCATCACTCTGGACTGGAGGGCGGCCGGGCTGAAGGGCCCCCAGCAATTGCGCGATCTCTGGCGTCAGAAAGATATCGGGACGTTTAATGGCAGTTATTCTTCGGAAATTCCTTCCCACGGAGTTCTCCTGCTGAAGGTCTCGCCGGGCGCGTAACGGCTTTGACCGATCTCGGAGTTCATTGCCGGTGAATCGAGAACCGGTCGAGTTCATCGGGATCGAATTTTCCGACGCTCACCGGAGCGGCGTTTTCGTCATCGGGCGAATCGCCTGCGCTTTCCCGGAGTTGCTGCCGGGCGGTGGAAGCAGCGACTTGGAATTGGATGCCGTAGCCGTCGCTGAATTTGTGGAACGGATCGCCGGGCAGCGTGAACAGGTCGCGGAGGAAGTTACGGGTGCGCGAAATCTGCTGGCGCGCGCTGTCATCGGATTTGCTCTGGCGAATCCGTCCGCCGTTCGCCAGTTGTCCGATGAGTTTTCTCGGGCCTTGGAGCACCCCCGGCTGAACGGCACGATGCCGAGTTCTTTCCAGGAGGCGAAGCGTTCGCAGCCGCAGATGGTCGCGCGCTACACCGGCAGCACTGGCAAGTTCGACGTGAGATGAACCACCGCTTGCCGGGCGTTTGAGCGATCGGGTGACGGTGGGCCGCGGCCCCTTGTCAGGGTCCACAACCATTGCGGTTCGGGTAAGGAACGAAATCCGTCGGAAGCGGGGTGGAGAAATCCAATTCCGAGTCCGGCGGGGGCCAAAGGGCGTTCGGCTCCTCGCCCATCACCATCAATAGAACCCAAACCACGGATCGGGAAGGAGCTCCTTCTCCCTCCTCACAAACACCCATGACATCGCAATCTCAAACGGCAAGAACCGGTTGTCGCCCGCCGCCTCTCAGGGCCAACGGCCCGGCTCCATAGGATCCTTGGGCAACGCCCCAGTATGCTGTAACACGATAACTTTCGCTTTACAGGAGTGGCGATGGAGCCGAGTGGGGCTTCCGATAAGCGCGTCAGCGTTTTGGAGTGCGGGCAGTCCTCTGCCGCTTTCGCAAGCTGGAGAGTCCCCAGCCTACGGAAGATTCCCTTTGCCATCAGAGCATTCCGCAACTCTCCGACAGAGGATGTTGCGCTTGGAGTTGGCGCCAGACATAGCCAGGCGCACTGCCAAAGCGGTAGAGGACTACCCGCACTCCAAGACGCTGGCGCGACTGCCGAGCCCCTCCCGACTTTCCGGGCTTTGCCATCGTCTAGCGATCCGAACTGGTCACTGTTACAGCCTACTAGGTCTTTGAGCCACAACGGACTAGCGCTGAAAGCGCGTTCCATACCGCCGGAGATATGGAACGCGCTTTCAGCGCTAAACGCGCTGTTTTTCGAAATCCTAGGGCGTTGTTGTAGGCTGGTATGGGGCTGGGCCGTTGGCCCGGAAATGCGCCAAGCGATGCCAGGTTCACGCCCAACAATCACCCTCGCGCTTTGGCGAGGTTAGCTCCTCAGGATGACAGCATTCGGGGCTACGTCCTCGCTCGTGCGTCCGGTTTGCAACCTTATGGGTAATGCTCAGAGGCCTGTGCTCCCAGGATCTGTCGGCTTCGACGCCCTTTCACCCTCCGTGCGCACTTCTTCCCTATCGCTAAAGATTGGGGTTTCGGCCAAGTCCGCACACGAAAAAGCGCGCCAGGTTTCTTTCCTGGCGCGCTCTTCAATTCAATATGATGGGAACCGGCAACCGTTGCCGTTCCCGGCGTTTCCGCTCGTTATTTGTACAGCGGCCCGAAGGTCGCACAGGCGCGGTAATCGGCGGCTTCCAGGCAGGCAGTGCCAAACGCCGCCCAGGTGCTGGGACGGAACACGCGCTCGGGAGCCACGTTGTGCATGTAAACCGGAATCCGCAGCATGGACGCCAGCGTGATAAGGTCCGCGCCGATGTGCCCGTAACTGATGGCGCCGTGGTTGGCGCCCCAGTTGTTCATGACGGTATAAACATCGCGGAACGCGCCTTCACCGGTAAGCGTGGGGGCGAACCAGGTGGTAGGCCACGTCGGGTTGGTGCGCTCGTCAAGGATGTTGTGAACGTTCTCCGGCAGATCGACCGTGTACCCTTCAGCGATTTGCAGCGCCGGCCCGAGTCCCTTGATCAGGTTGAGGCGGCACATGGTGACCGGCATTCCGCCCTTGCTCAGGAACCGGGTGGACCAGCCGCCGCCGGGGAAGTATTCGGTGATGGACGGGTGCCACGTGGTGGCGTCCATGCATGCCTTCGTTTCGGCGTCGCCGATTTCCCAGAACGGCTTCATGGCCGGCTTGCCGTCGCGCGTCATGCGTCCGGTGCCGTCGATGGTCGCCGGGCCGGAGTTAATCAGGTGCAGGATGCCCTTGGCCGCAACCCCTTCGAGTTGGTAACCCGAAACGCGCTTGACCGATTCCGGGCTCCAGTAAGTGCGCACGTCGGCGAAAATCTGGGCGGTGTTGGTGAGCAGGTAACCCAGCAGCATCGACGTGCCGTTGAGGCAGTCGTTTTCCGTCGCTACGACGAACGGAGCGCGGATGCCGTTCCAGTCAAACGAGGTGGTGAGGGTCGCTTCGAGGAAATCGCCGTTGGGCTGGTAGTCGGTCCACTGGCGCTGGCCCTGGAAGCCGGCGGCGATGGCGTTGTGACCGTGCGATTCCTCGCCAAAGCCCATCTCCTTGAGCTTGGGATTCCCAACCATCAAATCGCGGGCGATGATTGCCATCTTGACGGATTTCTCCCATTCCTCGTCCAAGTGGGCGCGGGAACGGGTGGTGGTCGGCGAGTTGTAGTCCTTGCCCTCCTTGCAGTTCTCTTTCACCCAGGCGATGGCGCGGGCGTATTCCTCCTTGTCGTAGATGCCCTTGTCCATCCGGCGCAGGAACTCGGTCATGTCGATCGTTTCAACGCGCATCCCGAGGTAGTCCTCGAAGAACGGCTGATCGACAATGGAACCGGCGATGCCCATCGAGACGCCGCCCATGCCGAGATACGACTTGCCGCGCATGATGGCCACGGCCAGCGCGGCGCGGACGAATTGCAGGATTTTCTCGGAAACGTCGGCGGGCATGGACTTGTCGCTGCCATCCTGAACGTCGTGTCCGTAAATGCTGAACGCCGGCAATCCCTTCTGGGAGTGACCCGCCAGCACGGCGGCGAGATAAACCGCGCCGGGACGCTCGGTGCCGTTGAAGCCCCAGACAGCCTTCGGGATCAGCGGATTCATGTCCATGGTCTCGGAGCCGTAGCACCAGCACGGGGTGACCGTCAGCGAAAGGCCGACGTTTTCACGGGCGAACTTTTCGGCGGCTGCGTTGGCTTCGGCCACGCCGCCGATGCAAGTGTCCGCGATCACACATTCCACCGGCTGCCCGTTCGGGTAGCGCAAGGTGGAGGAGATCAGCGCCGCGGCGGCCTTGGCCTGATCCATGGTTTGGATTTCCAGCGATTCGCGGACGCCGCCGAGGCGCCCGTCGATGGTCGGGCGGATGCCGACTTTCGGGAAGGTTTGAGTAAGAGGGAACGGATTTGGATTTTTCATAATAAGTGCAGGAAAAAATCTATCTGAAGCCCGGCTCGCTGGAAAAGCAATGGCGGGCATTGACCAAAGGATGTCACTTTTTGACTTCCTCACACGAAGCGCTCGGCCTAAGGTTCAGGTCGCCGCATCCAACCCGTCCCCATGGCTTCTCCAAAGATCGACTCCCGCTCCGTCCCCGGCGCACACCAGCCCAACTATTTCAGCACGCAGGTATCGGAGGCTCGCCGGTTTTACCTGGAACTAAATCCGACGATTCGCCGTCAACTCACCGTCGCCAGCGGCGGCTGGGAACGCTGTCTGCCCAACTACGACGTGCGCCGGACCGGTTTCCCGCGCTTGGTCATTGAGCTGGTCGCGCGCGGAATGGGAACCCTCACCCTGGCGGATAAGCAGCATGCCTTGCGACCGGGCACGCTCTTTGTGTACGGACGGGGAATTCACCATCGCATCCAGGCCGATCCCGAACACGGGCTGACTAAATATTTCGTCGCGTTCGCCGGCGGGGACGCCTGGGAATTGATGCGCGAATGTCAAATCTTGCCCGGCGCTGTCAGGCAGGCGATGCATCCCGAACAGCTGCAACAGGTGTTCGACGATCTCATCGCCCACGGCTTGAGCGATCACCCGAACCGTGCCCGGATGTGCAATGTGGCTTTGCAATACTTAATCGTAAAGATCGGCGACGTGTGCGTTCCGCACGAGCACGGCGGCACCGCGGCAATGGCCACCTATCAGCGCTGCCGGCAGTTCATCGAGGAGCATTACCTGACCGCGCGGTCGTTGCGGGAAGTCGCCGACGCCTGCCATGTCGATTCCGCCTACCTCTGCCGGCTTTTCAAACGGTTCCGAAGGCAAAGCCCGTTTCAATATCTCCAAAACATGCAGATGAACCGCGCCGTGGACCTGCTCCAAAACGGCGGTTGCTCGGTGAAGGAGACCGCGCAGCAACTCGGCTTTAGCGATCCCTACAATTTCTCGCGCATCTTCAAGCGGGTATTCGGCATCGCGCCCCAGAAACTGCTCCGGCGGGAGGTGTGATATATTAAGAGAGGTATTTCCGATGTTGGAGCCCGTCACAAATTAAGTGTTACAAGATGGCGCAGAAGTTTTTGGCGTTGCCAAGGCGCGAGGAAAAGTCGGGAGGGGCTCGGCGGTCGCGTCAGCGTCTTGGAGCAACGGTAGTCCTCTACCGCTTTGGCAGTGCGCCTGGCTACGTCTGGCGTCAACTCCAAGCGCAACATCTTCTGTCGGAGAGTTGCGGAAAGCTCTGATGGCAAAGGGAA
>Ga0316218_1002942_pt1 | contig 14869 bp, 28 predicted proteins | sample TBH18003metaG_FD_203634 | JGI IMG/M metagenome (GOLD analysis project Ga0316218, IMG submission 203634) | Freshwater microbial communities from Trout Bog Lake, Wisconsin, USA - TBH18003 | ecosystem: Environmental > Aquatic > Freshwater > Lake > Hypolimnion/Profundal zone | place: USA: Wisconsin...
TTAGCCTCGACGGCAACAAGGTCAGCAGGTCGGGGTGTCCATCCGACAATCTCGAACACCGGTTCGTAGTTTGTCGTCTTCATGGTGGTGCCGTCAGGCTGCTTGATGTTCGACGTGATGGGGATCGTGTCGCTCATCTGCACAACTGGAAGCTTGCCTGGGTTGGCACCTTCAGCGGCGATAAAGTCCTCGACAAGGCGAGCAAAAGCCTTAACGACGGATGCAGCACTGCTCGAAAATTCACGCACGTCATCACCGCACGCCTTAGACAACCGAAGACGAACGCGGAAGCCACTCTTAAACTTGCCTTCAGCAGGCTTAGAGGGTGCCGGCATCATATTGTGTGCGACAACATAGCGCGGCGGGGTGCCACCCAAACCAAATTCGATGAACCCCTGTTCGTAGTTGTCGATATCCATAACGGCTTTGAAGGTCTTGGTGATTTCGACGTTAGCTGTAACGCCGTCTTCATCTTTCCCTACGCGGAACAAGCGACCGCTCCTGGCATCATATTTGATGAACGGAAGATATTCTGTGTTTTCAGACGAAGCAGAAGAAAAAAAGCTTTTGGCCATTTGTTCAGTTACCTTTTAACGATTGTCTTTGTTGCCGACATTTCTACAGCAGGGCTGCCGGCATTGACCCTTTTAGATGCCCCAAACCTTGAATGCTTCACGCCGAACCGCAGGGTCGGAAAAATAGAAACTATCAACGTCTGGGACGAGGAGTGAAGCCAGTTCCAACGGGTCATCACTCTTTGCCAGGAACCTTTGGATGGTCATGCCGATCAGTCGCAAGTCGTCGAGGTGCTTTTCAGCGTTCTCAAGCAGGTATGTGACTGACTTCTTCGGCGTGACGTATGTCACCCTCGGGCTAATGTTGTTGCCCTGTGCGGCGGCGTATAAGGCCACCTGACGGGCATGTGCTACCTTGATGGCGCTTGGCATGGCATTTGTCGTCTTGATGTCCGTCAAGATGCCATGCTGCCCCCACTCAAGGTCAAAATATCCGATGAACGGGACGTCAAGGCCATCGAACTTGTATTCGATCTTGCCTTGTGTCGCCGTCGGCTTGCCGTATGGGAGTAACTCCTTCAGGCCCTCGGATATCATGCCAGGGATATTGGCACGCTCTTTCTCAGTCTTCTGGCCGGGCAGGAGGGCAGTCAACTGGTCAAACTGCGCAAGAGCCTTGACAACGCATTCACCCGCTGTAGCGCCTTCTGTGAGGCCGTGGACGATGCCTGTTTCTGTTGCTGTCCCACGATGCGCTGCCGGCCCTACGGGCTGACGGCGCTTGAGAAGCTTTTCCAAAACAAACATCGCCGGACTGCCGGTGAACAGGCTACACGCCGACGGCGATAGATGCTGGATACCGTGGCGCTCGAAGGGGTTCACGCTGCTGACTTGGTCACGATGTCAAGGACGGTCGGCCCAGCACCAATCAGAGGCTCACCGCGAACGGCGCGACCGATTGCATCCATGCACGACTGAATGGCGATCTTGCCGACACCTTTGAATGCCTTCAGATCGGCAACCTTCATGTCTGCAACAGCGCCAAGAGTGACGTCATTCGTCTGAAACCACTGGCACAGCGCGCGGGTCATCGCCGGCTTAATCGTGGTTTCGTGAATGCTGATATTCCGCCATTCCGTATTCATGTTAAACTCCAATGCTGTAAAGAAGGTATGATCTACTCTTGCTCTGGGGCGCTTTCAACCCCCTCATCTAGGAACACGACATACACTTCTTTCCCATCCGGTTTTGTTACCCAACCAGGGATAGAAATGCCTGATCTTTCCACTGGAAGATACGGAATTTCCAGCATTTTAATACGGTAAACTTCGCTACCTACGCGGACCAGTTCATATCCTATGCGCGGCATGTTTAATCTCCTTTCTTGCTTGCAGTTCCCATTTTGGGAGGCTTTGGCATATCCTTCGGGAATGTGCTGGAGCAAAAATACCACCCAGTCGCACTGTCGCTGTGCGCCTCTACCTGCCGCCAACATTCAGGTAGGGTTTCTACCTGAACGCAGGCGGTGAAGGTGGTTACTGCAATGCAGAGATAGATCAACGAAGCGTCCCGGTTTCGCCGCAGAGTGCGCGAAGATGTTCCCTGGCACCCTCGACAAGCCGCAGATATTTAGCTTTCGGAATGGCGCCAGATTCTCTGCGTCGATATGCTTGAACGGCGCATGCCTTAACCGAACAACCTATTTCAATGGCCGCATTGATTAATGCGTCTCTCCCTCCAGAATTAATGTGATACATTAAAGTGCTTATATTTTCTTCGTTCCATCGAAATAGTTTTTGCGTCCTTCCAAGCAAAGTAGCTATTGTTTTGTCGATGTCTTCTTCCTTTTTAGGGGTTGCCGGCTGAATGGTAGTTTCATCAGGATACTTTCCGTTCACGTATGCAAGCAGCATATTTGCCTGATTGATGGCATCGGGGATGTTGTTGGTCTTGCTGAGGGCAATGTTCAGTGCTTCTTCGCGTGTCATGTGATTTTCCTCTTTTATTGACCGGTAAGCTTCTGCTTAATCATCGACCATATGCTGCGCGGGCGGCGAGCGATATACAGGTCGGCTTCCAACTGCTTCACGCGGTCGCCCAAATTGAACAACGCAAGCGTCATATGCTGGAGCGCCTCACGCGGCGGGACAGGAAGGCGGTCGAAGTCCCCATCACGCATGCACTGGTTGATGTGATGGGCGACGGCACTAACGCCGTCTGCTGGCGACGTAAAGCGGTGCGTTGCGCCGTTCTTGAAGCCGTCTGATGCGCTTTTGGAGTATGAGTAGTGGTTTTTGTAGTTCGTCATGTCTTCATGTGTCCTATCGGATGTTGTGATGTATCGGATTGACTCGTCAGCGTTCGCTCATTATATTTCGCTTTGTCACTTTCCTCCGTTGTAAACTTAGCGGCTGCCTTCTCCAACAGAAGGTAGCCGTTTTTTTATCACATAAAATCCAAAGATGGAAACTCCTTTCGGAGCAATTCCCTGGCTTCTTCCGCAATCACCCTATGCTCTTTTTGCGTCGATGGATCGGTGCGGACAGCGATGTAGTGAATCCACTGGCGCAGGGTGCCGTTGGCATACATCCGGGTCTTCATCAGGCCCTCAGGAAGCACGGCGCGAGCCTGTTCCTTGGCGATGCCAAGTTTCAATGCCTCTTTATAAGCGGCATTGGTGCATTCAACGACGTGCCTTTGCGTGGTATTCCACCAATCCTCCAGATCCTTGTCCTCAATACCGGGTTCGATGCTGTTCTGCCGGCTTTTAAGGTCTTGTAACCGCACCTCGCGCGTTTCAAAATCCAGCGATTTTGTGGGATCGGCATAACGCTGGCTGAACTCCTGAAATCGGAACCCGTGCCGCAGGATTTGCCGGCCAATGTCGCGCGTGGTTTCGATCTCCATCACGATGTTGACCATTTCGAAGATCGAAAAATGCTTCTTATCATAGCAATATTTCAGCAGCTTTCCACCGGTTTCGGTATTCATCTGGTTGTCGGGGTTGCTCACCCTGGCTGCGTAGACGATAAATTCCTCGGGTGTGTTGATGCCCTCAACGCGGGGCTGCGTGACGGCGACAATGCGAACTTTCATTTGCTGTCCTTCAGTGCTTTTCTGCCGGGTGGCGTGATGCGACACAATGCGGTATTGGCGGAAAGAATATGCGCCTCTGCATGTCCGCTTTTTGACAATGACGCAAATTCGCTGGCGTAAAAATCGCGCACCAAGACCCATCCACCGTCCTTCGCAGGACGATCAGACAGGTATTCCAGGGCAGCCCGCTTCTCGGGGTTTAGCTTCACAGCGCCACCCCTGCCGACAGAAATACCAATCCCCATAAAACAGCGGCTAAGTCTGCCGTGAACAGACCTGACCCAACCAACACACCGCCAAAAAACAGGAATGCGTAAGACCAAATGTCAATCACGGTCATGACTTGGCCCTCAGCAGATCGGGGGCTGCGGCGAGCATGGCGACAAAGCAAGCGTGTGCGTGTAACATGTTGACCTCGTTGTCCGGCAGGCCAGCGCTGGCTGTGTCAATAGACGCACCTGCCCAGGCTTCGGCCATCGCCTCATTCGCCTCCACCGGCACCACATTCAGCCCCAGGCCCGGCAGGGCGGCTAGGAGGGCGTCGAGGGAGGTTGTTGCGTCCTGTTGGTTGATAGCCCACCACTCAGGGTTTGCCTTCTTCATGCGGTCAAAAAAATCGCTGTCAATTTTCCCTTCTGGGATCGGCCACGGCGTCCACATAAGCGCCCGCGTTATCGCTTCAATCATTGTTTCGCGTGGTGTCATTTCGGCAACTCCGGTATCGGTGCATACAGCGTCGGTGGATAGAACTCCGGCTCCCAGCCTTCCGGTTCGTCTTCCTCGGATGTCCAACATCCATGCTCGGGCCACCAGCGCCCGATCACTACCCAACGGCCCTTTTCCGGGTTATCTTCAACAAAGCCAGAAATCAGCCATAGCTGCCCATTCCTCGCCTCGTCATCGATCTCGCGCCACGGCGAAACGATCATGGCGGCGAGGCGGATGTTGGCTTCCTCCTCGGCAGGAGCAAACCGCAAACCTGTTCTGCGCAATGTGTCGAATATCAACTCCCGCAGCGCATCGCGCCGCACGGTTACTAGGTCGGTCATGGCGTGCTGTTCCTGATCTCACGAGCAATCAAGTCGCAGGCTGTCTCGAATGCGCCTGCGGGATATGACGGCAAGGTAGACGGAAACTCCACATTCTCAGCAATAAACGCATGCCGCTCCCGTTGCGCTGCGAGATCGGTTTGCGCCGTGCCGAGCGCATCCCGCAGCCGTTGGATTTCCGCCCGCAGCGTTTCAACTTCAGCGTGTGTGGCGACGGGGCCGAGGATGCTCAACACAGTGCCACGCGAGCGCCAATGTGGGGTGCAGTAGTCTCCATACGTCATCCATTCCGCGACCTCATGGCCGTCGTTAGATTGTTCGTTCGTGATGACGTGCCACCACCCGCTCACGCTCGAGTCTGGCGGGATGCAGAGTGCGGGGGTGTCGGTCATTTCGCACCCCGCGCGGCTTCGACAGCGGCTAGGCCGGATGCGATGTTATTGCGGCAGTAGCAGACATCACGCGTATCTTTGCAGTGCTTCCAGCCATAAGGACCGCACATCGATTGACCATCTGTGACCTGATAAAACACCTCCACCGGATCAGGCTTCGGTGGTGTCTGTGCGGCTTCGAGAGCACCAACCGCTTCGCGCAACTCCCGGTATAAGGCAACGTCTGCACCTTCTTTCATGTAACCCTTCGCAGCCTCAATCACCGCGTCCTTCAACGCCTGATGCGGGTCGGTGGGGAGGGGGTGAAGGCACTCAACGTGAACCGTGCGAAGATAATCGCCGCACTCAACTTCAGCCAAATGCCCGTGAACACGATACAAAGTCACCATCGCCTCGTCGCCATCTTTCCATTCGCTCATTGTTTTTGCTCCTTCATCCTGGCTTCCAGCCGGGCGATGGCGGCGAGCATCGTTTCGCGGTCTGACGGGATGAGAGTGCGGGCCAACGCCTTTAGTTCCACCAACGGATCATGCGGCGCGCGTTCAGCTATGACGGCATCGACAAACTCGCCAGTTTCAATGCTGAATCTGTTACCAGGGCACTTAGGGTCCAAACGTCGAGAAATCATCCGTTCCACCAACGCAGCCTCAGCGTCAGTCATGGGGCGGGGGATAGGTTGGAGAGCGTCGAGGTCGATAAAAAAAGCACCAGCCCCACACAAGTTAATTCCGCCGTTGGCGCTGATGTGTGCAATCTCCACCATAGCCTTGCCGCCAACTTTCCATTTTGTCATGTCATGTATCCTTATTGTTGAAGAAACTTTAGTCTTTAACCACCTCAAGAACACGATCTTCGCTGGTGGCAATCCGCAATCGCACGATGCGGGGCAAATTAATCCAACCTCCCACACAAGCAGCATCACCGCATATGAAGCCGGCAGAATGGCGCGCACCGTCGCGGTCTTGGTAAACCGCCATTATGACTTCGCCCAAATCGGTATGCGTCCGTGCATAACCGATGGCATATGTCCCTACCGGCATGTTGTATTTCTCGGTATGGCAGAACACCTTACCGCTCTTGCTAAACTCGCCGGTATCAAGGTCAAAAACCCAGGCCATTAATCTGCCACCACTTCAAGGACATGATCACCAGAAGCCGAGATGGCGGCGCGGATGATCTTCGGCAGAATGATGCATCCGTGGCTGGCGGTATGGTTCATGTCCTGATTGTCGCCATGGATCAGGAAGCCGTCACGACCGAACGTGTCCGTGCCATCCTGCGGCGTCAGGCGCATCGACATAGGGCCGCACTGCGGGTGCGTGAACGCCTCTCCGATGTCATACGTGCCGACAGGGATAGGCCCAACGTCAGCCACATTCTGCTCGGCGGGATTGTCCAATCCGTCATTGATGCCGGAATAGCCAAGACCGACCAATGCGCCGTCACGGTAAATGCCACCATTCTTCTGATGATAAACCCAGGTCATTTGCAGTTCTCCTTCCACTTGTCGTTGTGGGCCAATATTTCAGACGCAGTTTGAGTTGTCAATACGTCTGCTTTCCCGATGTAAATTGGTCGGACCCATAGACATGAAGTGTCTGTCACCTTCACCGCAGGCGCTGCGCATCCGGCCAGAACAGTCAGCATAATCAAGTATTTCATGGGCGTTCCCACTCCTTCTGTAGGGTTTTTTGAGGTGTCTTGTCGGCATTCACGGCTGCGTCAACGATGCTACCGACCGTCAGCACGCTCTCTTGTCGCGTGATGTCGGCAGCATCCTGCATCGCACGATCATGCTCGACGGCTGAATTGCGGACAGACTGTAGGTAGAGGTGACCGCCGACGCCGATGGCAATGAAAAGCGCCGAAGCGCCGGCAACGATGGCGACATATTTCCCGACTGGACTAGCTAGAAGGGCCAGCATTTGATACTCCCGGTTCCGTTGATTGTTTAAGCTTCAGGCCACCAGCGCCGCCGGCCAGGATAGCCGCTGCACCGCCTCCCCAGGCGACAGGGTCAAAGGATGCATGGCCTGAGCCATACGCCCATCCACTGACGGCGACAAAGGCAATTCCCATCTGTGCCCACAGGATACAACCCAAATCATACGTCTTGTTGTCCGAAGCGGTAAACAGGTGTCGGAAAAATCTCTGCATGTTTGCTCCTACTTTATGCGAACCAAGGGTTGACGAATTTATTTTATTATGGATTTATATGCATGCCAATGAAGGCATCATACTCCATAGAGGGTCTGCGTATCATGTATGAAATCGACAAAAAAGACAGCAAGCCTACGCCCCGCAGCAAATATCCGTTCAAAAGCATGGAAGTCGGAGATTCGTTTTTCGTCCCGAATGGCGTGTATTCACCGCGCAGTCCTGGTGTTTATATCAACGCATACACACTCGGTTCGCAGACGATCCCAAATTCCAAGTGGTGCGCCAGAACGCTGACGGAAAATGGCGTCAAGGGCCTTCGTATCTGGCGGGTAAAGTGACGAAGCCTCTGCCGCCAGGGAAGAAGGTCAAGTTCAACTACCCTCTCCCAGTTCCGCTACCTGCTGCGGGACAAGAGTGGCAGGCTGCAAGCGGCATGGTCCGCATCATCTACAAAATTGACGACAAGTTCATCTACTGGAAACGACCAAATGCTCAGGCATCTTGGATCACAAGGAAGGTGATCTTCAATCAGTGGATACGCGAAGAAAATGCAAGGGAAATAAGCAATGAACAAGACCAGAAAAATCATCCAAATTGCAGTAGTTCCAGAAACTCAATATTCTAATTCCTATACGGTTGCTGTTTGTGACGACGGAACTGTCTGGGGCATGCGAATGGATGGGGATGGCGAATGGTTTTTATATCCGCCAGTCCCACAAGAGGAGATCAAACATGAATCCTGAAGACATCCTCAAGCAGGCATCCGACATCGCTCAGGGGAAGCGCAGTCAGCACGGAGCGGAAAATAGCTTCGCCATGATCGCTCGCCTCTGGTCGGCATACTTGCAGGAAGCGGCATCAATGCCGGTCTCCATCACTGAAGTCGATGTTGCGCAGTTGATGGTCCTGCTGAAGGTCGCCCGTTCTGTATGCGGCGGGCACAACCTCGACAACTATACTGACCAAGCCGGTTACTCGGCATGGGCTGGTCATTTGGAAGCCATGGCAGAGGTTGAACGAAAGCGCGACATCGCCCTTCACGAAGCCATAAAAAATCAAATGGTAGCCGCGTTTGAATTTGGCTTGGGGAAACCTACCGAACCGCGTTCGACGTCCACGCCCATCGAAGTCTACCACGCTCCACCAATCTTCACCCGCTGGGATTAAATTGACGCCGACGTCATGACCGTGCTTGGTTTGGCGTCGGCTTCAACTTCTATGAAAGACAGAAAATGATCATCCTGGGTGTCGATCCCGGTAAATCCGGTGCTTTGGCTTTTTATGACCCCGACGCAGACACCGTCGATGTGTTCGACATGCCGGTTGTCGATGGCGAAGTCCATGCCGCCGAAATCGCCCGCCTCGTCAAAGATTTCAATCCGAAATTCGCCATCATCGAGCGCGTGCATGCAATGCCGAAAAATGGCGCGGTGTCGATGTTCAACTTCGGATTCGCATACGGGGTGGTCCGTGGCGTTGTCGCCGGCAGCTATATCCCCGTTCACCTCGTCACGCCGACGACGTGGAAGCGACACTATAAGCTGTCTTCCGACAAGGAAGGTTCAAGGTGGATGGCAATCAATCTATGGCCGGCGAACACTATGTTCGGTCGAAAGAAAGACGCCGACCGTGCTGAGGCAGCATTGATTGCGAAGTATGGCGTTTTGACTGTCAGATAACTTGGTTCCTACATAATCTATACTTAAAAAGAGGAAAGAATGTTTGAACCTGACTTTGCCGGCCCATTAGATTGGGCTGCGATGTATCACAGCTACGGTTTGCAGGCTGTGCCGGCTATGCACCCGTCATCTGGTGGGCAGTGGAAGCGCCCAACGATCAAGTGGCGTGAACATGAAAACGCTCTGGTTGATGGCGACCAGATCGCACAGTGGTTTCGACGCGCACAAACCGGCCAGATGGGCATCATCACTGGCGCATGCTCCGGCATCTTCGTGGTTGATCTGGACACCCACAAGGGTCCGTCTGCCATGCAGTGGTGGAACGGGCTGCTGGAGGTCGAAAGCTATGGCGTTGACCTAGAAACAGCCATCGTCACCACTGGGGGTGGCGGGAAGCAATACTACTTCAAGACGCCGGCAGGATGGACACCGCCCACAAATAAGACAGCCATAGGCGTCGATATCAGGGGCCAGGGCGGGTTTGTGATGGCACCGCCATCCCTACACGAGAGCGGGCGTGAATACGCCTGGGACGCCGGCTGTGCGCCTTGGGAAATAGATATCCTCGAAGCACCGCAGTGGCTGTGTGATGCTATCGACAAGCTGGTTGGTGGCATCAGTCAAGAAAGGTCGGCCATTCTTGATCGTCATCATCAAACAGCAGCATCCGCCGGCCCGCACAATGGCGTTGTGGCCGATGGGCTGGGTCAGGTGATAGATGGTCGGGAAGAATTAGCTACGACGATGGTGTGGGCGGCGGTGCTCGACTGGTGGCGGGAGTGCCCAATCAAGCCATCACCGAATGAATCTGTTGAAAAGTGCCGTGAAGTTTATGCGGTTTACGAGCGCAAGTGTAAGCCGAGAAAATATGAGCCGAACACGCCGCGATCCTTACTGCTTGAACGCGAAGGCCGTGGATACACGATGTTTGAAGATAAGTGGCGTCGGGCTATGGCGCAGTGGGATGGAAAGGTGTCCGACGCAGCAGCACACTTGCCTGCGCATCATCATGTTGAGCCTGCACGCCTGACGCATGAAATTAAGCGCGAAGTCTCGCCGCAAACATATGTTGCAGACGAGTTCGGTGAAATCATTGATGACGAATTTGGTGGCGGCAGCAGCGCCGGTGCAAAAGCTGTGGCAGGGGGAAGTATCGACACAGACCTTCGGTCTACGTTGTCGATTGAAGCTTGGGCTGTGCGTGATATCCCGGAGCCGGATCGCATCCTGGGCGATTTTCTCACCACCACGGTGCGTGCGTTCCTGGTCGGGAGAACCGGCTTGGGGAAGACACTGCTAGGTATCGCTATCGCGGCGGCTGCTGCATCTGGGTCTGATTTCTTGACGTGGAAGGCATATCGGCCTGTCAACGTCTTATATATTGACGGCGAAATGCCGGCTGAATTGATCAAGCCTCGCGCTATTGATGCTATGCGCCGCCTTGGTGACGTCAAAATACCACCGGGCAATCTGATGATCTTCGGTCGTGACATCGAAGATGAAGCGCGCCGGGTGTGCCCAGATTTACCACCCTTCGCTCCGCTGAATACAGACGGAGGTCGGGCATTCCTGATGTCTCTCATCGACGCGGTCGGCGGGGTGGATCTGGTAGTGTTCGATAACGTCATGTCGCTGCTGGAAGGCGACCAGAAGGATGAACTGGCGTGGTCTGCTGTCCTCGATCTCGTCACGTATCTGACGACACAGAGGATCGGTCAGCTATGGCTAGACCACACCGGGCATAATAACGACCGGCAATACGGTTCTAGCACGAAAGCTTGGCGGTTCGACGCAGTGGGGGTTATGGCACCGCTGAAGGATGAGGATCAGGGTGATGAGGACGTCCCAGGCGGCGCGACCGGCTTCAGCCTGTCATTTGACCATCCGGGCAAAGCTAGGCGCAGGACGCCAGATAACTGGCAGCAGTTCCAGGCACAGATTGTCCGACTGGTCGATGACCGATGGGTTTGGGAACCGGCGAATGCATCCGCACCGGGTAAACAGGACGGCGGTTTGAAAGCTAGTGCGAGGGCATTCTATGAAGCGCTACTCGATGCTGTTGTCCGTTCTGGCACCCCAGGTCGGACAACAAAGTCGATTTGGCTTGCCGAATGTCAGCGGAAGGGGCTGGTCGATACGTTCAGTCATGACGACGACGCGAAAGAACGAAACAAGAAAACTGGTCCCTTTAGGGCACGTCTGAGCGAGTTGGTGATGGCAAAATACATCGGCGTAGATGGGGAGACTGTTAACTCACTGAAATGAAATAGCACCAGCGCATTCTGGTGCTAATAGCACCGGGAATAGCACCAGCTATTTTGAATAAAATCAACAACTTACAAATTAGCACCAGATAGCACCAGCGTAGCACCAGCCAAAAACCACGTTAGCACCATAGCACCAGCGCATATATATATGCGCGTCCTGGTGCTACTGGTGCATGGGTCGGTTCTACAGCATAAAAACAGGAGAAAGAAACCTATGGCGACGAAACCGAAATATGAAAAGAAGCAGGCACCGATACCGGCATCCATGGCACCGTGGTTGCAAACGCCTGACTTATATCTAGCTGGACGAGCAGCTACCGACGGCACTGATGAACTGGCTGTCCAGATGGAAGCCAAGTGGGGTGTTGGTCGGCTGCGTCTCTTGGTGTCTGACGAATGGCGAGAGAAGTTCGACCGGCAACGTCGGATGTATAACGAGGCTATCGACCGTGGCAGTTTGGATGACGTGCGGCATGAAGCAAAGCGTATGGCTGCTGCATGGCGTAAACTCGACGCTGAGGCGACGGCAGCCGGCAAGTCACCCCTCGCCCCAGAACAGTGGGAAATTATGAATGAGGACGGTCTTGAGGTGATTATTATCGCCCGCGACGAATTAGACGCTATCAACGTGGCACGAAACAACCGCGCATGCACCGTCTATAGCCTCGCTGAAGTTGGTCGCATCCTCGCTGCCTACCCGGAGATTGCAAAAATCAAACACACCTTCCCTGGCGCGACGGTGACCGCCGCGAGGCGCAAGGCAGACCCAGTCAGTCTGTCCGGGAACGAAAATTATGAGGATGATATTCCCTTCTAAAATATTTTCGATTTTATGCGTTTTATGTGTTGCATTCTTCATCGCATTCCGGTAGATATTCTTCATCGAAACCGGAGACAGAACATGAAGATCAACGCTAAAATCACCCGCAACGGAATCGAGTATGATGCCGTCGTTTTCTTCTCTGCTTATCGGGACACATATGGCGACGTTGACGTTTCCTTCGATGGCGCTGAGTTTGAGGAAGAACCAGAGGATGGCGAAGCTGAAATGACGGAAGACGAAGAAGCGACCTTGTTTTTCTGGTTGCACAACAAGGGCTACCAGGACGCTGTCGAAATCGCTTACACCAACTTGATTGATTGGACATAATCGCCATGATCAACGTAGCGAAGGCCCTTTTCGTCCAGGCTCAACGCCACAAGTGGACCATCACCGTCATGTATGATGATGAGGCCGGATACACCGGCAAGAGCGCCAAGGATGCTTGGCGTGCCGTTGACGACGTCAGCGACGACCTTTTCGTCCACTTCCACGATGCTGATGGCCGCAACATCGGATGGGTGCAGGTCGCATCTGGCCTTGAGCCGGACGAAACCATCATCGACGGTTCTGCCGTTGGTCCGGTCGCCGATCTTGTCGATGCCATCATCGAAGCTGTTGTTTGAAATAGGAGGGTAGAAAAATGAACGCCAACGACATTCGCAGCCAATACATGAGGCTTCCGACGGAGGAACTCATGGCGATTGCTATCGATTCCGCCGCCGACCTTCGCGAGCTTAACAGCACGCAGCGTGAGCTCTCCGTTATGGTCGATATTGCGCTTCTGGTGCTCTCCGACCGCCTGCCAATGTCCACCTTCGCCAGCATTTGCGAAGACTGCGACATCAACCTCGAAAGCTATTAATATGCACATCACATCCGAGTGGTCTGTCGCAGCCACACGCCACTTCGGCGACGGCATCTGGCACTGGCATCCCGACGCAGATCAAGTGGTGATATGGTCGATGCATGATGACGGGGCGATCATCGTCACAACGCGGCGGAACGAAGAAACGAAAAATTTTGAACTTCTCGTCAAAAAATCATCCAAAATCCATAGGGTGAAGTTGACAGGGAAATCTAAGGAGAATATAAGCAAATTCAGTTAGACACTTTATAGAGACTTCACATGTCCTTCGTCCCCTCCGTTCAACAAGCCGCTTTCCTTGACTGGGTTTCCACCGGCTCTGGTTCGTGCGTTCTCGAAGCTGTTGCCGGCGCGGGCAAGACCACCACCCTGATCGAAGCCATCGCCCGCACGGGCGGTGGTGTCGCCATCCTGGCCTACAACAAGAAAATCGCCACCGAGATCGGCGACAAGCTGAAGGCGCGCGGCATCGACTGGAAAACGGCCGAGGCAAGCACCGTCCACGCCTTCGGCATGCGGACATACCGCAAGGCGTATCCCCGCGTGAAGGTTGACACGTTCAAGGTCACCGACATCATCGCCCTCATGCTGCGCGAACAGTCGGCAACATTCGGCCACCTGTCGGGCTTCGCCGCAGACGTGGCAAAGGCTGTCGGTCTCGCAAAGCAGCGCGCCCTTGGCGTGATGGGCAAAATCGACGACGTCAAGGCGTGGTTCGACATCATCGAACACTTCGACCTGTTCGACGACGAGGAGGCTCAAGACCTGATTGTGGAATTGATCGCCTTCGCCCAGGCGGTGTTGTTGAAGTCAAACGCAAACACCGACATCATTGACTTCGATGACATGATTTACATGCCGCTGATCAAGCGCATGCGCTTCTGGGGTCACAAGTGGGTGTTTGTCGATGAGGCGCAGGACACTAACCCGGCACGCCGTGCCATGATCCGCGCCATGCTCGCCCCCGGTGGCCGTGTGGTTGCCGTTGGTGACCGCCACCAAGCCATCTACGGGTTCACTGGCGCAGATGCCGACAGCCTGGACCTGATCGCCGCAGACTTCAATGCGATCCGCATGCCGCTGACCACCACCTACCGTTGCCCGCAGACTGTGGTTGCATTTGCCCAGCAGTGGGTGAATCACATCGAATGCGGCGAAGGGGCGCCGGTCGGCAGCGTGAGCAACATATTGCTGGAAAACCTGATGGAATGCCGCGACACCTTCAACGGATCGTCTGCTATCTTGTGCCGGAACACGAAGCCGCTTGTTGCTCTTGCCTTCCAGATTATCCGCGCGAACATCGCTTGCCGCGTCGAGGGGCGTGACATCGGCATCGGCTTGATCAAGCTTGCGACGAAGTGGAAGAAAGTGAAGACCCTGCACGGGCTAGAAGTGGCGCTGGAAAAGTGGGAACAGTCTAACGTCACGCGCGCCCTTGCGAAGCGTCAGGAAGCTAAAGCGCAGGAAGTCATGGACAAGGTCGCCACACTGCAAGTGATCATCGAACAGTGCCGTTCTAAAGACCAGCACGGGGTGTCTGACGTGGTCGCGGCGATCAACGCGCTTTTTGCCGATAATATCGAAGACATGCTGACTCTTTCTACGATTCACAAATCGAAAGGCCGTGAATGGAATACGGTTTACTGGCTCGACCGCGCGAACACTTTGCCAAGCCCCTACGCCCGCCAGCAGTGGCAGTTTGAGCAGGAAGACAATCTTTGTTACGTGGCAGCCACCCGCGCAAAATCTAACCTAGTGGAAGTCCTGTTTCCGACTTCTGAAATGCAGAAAAAAATATTTGGAATAGGGGGTTGATTAACCCCCAACTTTCTTCTATAAGTCTGATCGTCAATTCGACATCGTTTACATGATAGGAATCACACAATGTCCAACACCACTCCCCTCGTCCTCGCCTACCTGCAAGCTAAAGCCGCCGAAGAAGCCGCCAAGCAGGCTGTCGCCGCCGCGCGCAAGGCTATCCTCGAAACCGGCATGGATGTCATCATGGGCGAAACCGCCGACA
>Ga0316218_1002951_pt1 | contig 14839 bp, 17 predicted proteins | sample TBH18003metaG_FD_203634 | JGI IMG/M metagenome (GOLD analysis project Ga0316218, IMG submission 203634) | Freshwater microbial communities from Trout Bog Lake, Wisconsin, USA - TBH18003 | ecosystem: Environmental > Aquatic > Freshwater > Lake > Hypolimnion/Profundal zone | place: USA: Wisconsin...
TTCGAAGCAATTGACTGTTCTTTAACATCATTATATTTTTTTAGTTCAAAAAATCCATCAGTGTAGATATATAGATCCGATGCATTATTGATTCTTTTATTCAAGTAATCCAATACGTTGTCAAAACTTGTGCCTGGCTTCCATTTTATGGATTTTGATTTTAATATCGCCTGTTTTAAAATCTCCTCAACCTGCCTATCTTTAGATGGTTTTATGCCATCATACACTTCATACGATTCATTTGCAAAAATGAATATATTGATTTTTTCGGCGGAGCCCTCCAGCATTTTTTCTTTTATTAATGTTAAATTTTTATCTAGATTATTGAGAGCGGAGCCACTCACATCAATTCCATAATATTCTGTGCCGACTGATGCTTGGTTGCCACATCCTACGCATATAAAAATCATTAAAAAAAGTAAAAGCCATTTCATACATCATATTTGTACAGGAATTTCGAGATTTTAGAATGAATTTTTAAATTGTATGTGGTACAGAAAAGCCAATGAGATTCCAGAACAGTTAAACATCAACAATCCGCAAGATGTTTCAAAAAATTCTTATGTGATTGATATTCAAAACAAAATATCAGATATTGGTAAAGATTCTCCACCACAGATCATCACAGAAAAATCTGACAAAAAAATTGTTCTGCTTCATGGAAATTTTGACTCTCAAACCAATAAAATGTGGTTCACGCTTGACAACAAGGAATCTGGTGACGCTGACCAATTTAAAGAATGGTTAAAAAATAAAGGCCTGCCAGAAAATACGCCGTATATTGCCTGTCATGGAGGTCAAATATCTTTTGATTCCAGTAAAGGCTTATTAAATCCGTTGGTCAAAAACAATTTCCCTCTTGATGTAGGAATGATCACCAATCAAGAGGGAAAAAATCAATTGATTATTCAAAAAACTAATTAATCAATTGCGATCCTTACAACATCAGAAGATGTTTCGGCAATGGGCGCTGAAATTTTAAGCACACCATCTATAATTGTTGAAGACATTTTTTCAGCATCAACATAAGATGGCACCCTAAAGTTGCGAACATTTTGCCCAATAGATCTTTCTCTAACATGAAAGTTTGGCTTTTCCTCAAATTTTTCGTATGAGGATTTTGCTGTGATAGTCACAAAACGATTAGATTTATCGTAGCTGATTGTGATATCTTCTTTGTTCAGGCCAGGCACTTCACACACAATGTTAAAATTACCATCGGCTTCAAACACATCTGTGTTTAGAGAGATTGAATTCACATTTCCAAAAGTCTTGGTGAAAAATGGGTGGTTAAACACATCGAACATGTCGTTAAAAAGACTTGGCGCTGTGCTGGGCAACGAATTATTGTATTTTGTAAGTTTCATTTTTTTATATTTCTCCTCAATATAAATTTGATGGCATATCTTTACCATCAAAAATATTATACATTTTTTTTAATAAAGGTTGTTACAAAATTTTAAAAGAATTTTAAAATATGCTTATTCCATTTTTTCTGAGTCTCTCAGAGCAGATGAAGATTTATCATTGGAAAACTGAAAAGTATTCTGAGCATAAGGCTTTTGATATGGCCTACAAAGAAATTTCAAAAGTTGTAGATGAAATTATGGAGGTCTATATGGGTAAATATGGACGAGAGGAGAATGAAAAAGGCTTTTACAACATAAAAATCTATGACTATACCAAATCAGAAAATGGTCCAGATAAAATCATTGATTTTTGTGTGGAATATTTAGAAAACGAAATCACAGATCTTTTTTCAAAAGATAGCGAACTTTTAAATCTAAAAGATGATCTTTTAGCAATACTTCAAAAACTTAAATATCTTTTAACATTAAAATAACATAATGAATCCTAAAAAAATAATTTTAATATGTAGAGAACTAGATAAAGATGGTCTTTATAGACAATCAGATAAAATATTTAATAAGTTTGCACAAAATATAGGTTCAGTGGCAACGCCGACTCAAGATACATCTGCTCTAAGTTCTGCATATAGCCAACTTAAAACAGCGCCGTCTATTGCATCAAAGACTGCCCAAGATATATTCTCAACACTTTCACAAATCAGGCCAGAAAAAATCACTCAATTCCTGACTGAATCCAAGAAGAGCAATGATCTTAAATCTATTGTGGACCTCTTTGTTCTTTATTGTCAGCAATGGTCAAGTCAGGCTTCATATGCAGGCAATAAAATTATTGCCTCTAGTATAAACTCACAACAAAAATCATTATATATCTTTCCTATATTTAATAATTATTTTCAAAAATATCCTAAACTCGCTATAGTATTGGGGTATATTGTTCTAAGTTTATTAATGCATCCTGTGGTTATTGAGTCATATAGACAAGGATTAATCTTTACTGAATTGTTTGGACAAAACATGGGTGTCATGGATAAGCCCAGTGGACAGTTTTTAAATTCATCCAATTACGTTGTTCAAAATACTTCTGCCTGTTTAAATTCAATGGTCAATGAACTTTTAAAAAATATTGTTGAATCCTATACAGAAAAAACTATAACAGTACTGTTTATTACATCGGAAGACCCTGACTACAGGGCCCTTAACGATATATCAAGATTGTTTTTTAAATCTGCTCCATATCTAAGCCTCGTCATGGATTCTGAAGATATTGCAAATATACAGGCTGATGATACTCAAGCAAATGCGACCGTGGAGAATCAGGCATGCGCGAATTCATTACAGAGTCTAGGCTCTATAGACACTGATATCTATAATATGCTCATGCAGATATGTGATGTCATTAAAAATGGAGATCCAGATAATTATCCCAAATTTAATCAAGATCTTATAGACTGTGGCTATGCCCAAGGCACACCAACAGCAGGCATTGGCAGTCAAGGAAGTGTGAGTGATATTTGTCCAAAAGCACTGCAGTGGCTTGCAGATCTGTATAATTCTGTGCCAGCAGACTCGCCCGAGTATAGAAACTCTATTTATGATGAATCAGCACAGGTGTCGCTAATGGGCATCATCACCAGTAATGATCTAACACAATTTTTAAATACTGGAACAAATGATACAAGCAGCGAAGATGAATCTTAATTATTGTTTTTTAGATAAATGATCTGCGAACCAATTGGCAATGTTTGGTGGCATTTTCTGAAGATTAGCTTGTGTTGCAGGTGGTAAATTTTTAACATTACTCTGATTCAATGTGGATGTATTGGGCGAAGATGGATTTTGCACCTGATAACTTTTACTGCGACCAAAAAGCAATGAATCATCTGGATTTAATCCAGGCTGTAAATCATTTGTTGGATTTTGATGATTTATTTGACCAATAGTGGGTTCTGATTTAATTTTTATCTGTGAAGCACCAGCAATATTTCCACCAGTGACCGCGAGGTCTCTGGATTCTCTTGCAACATGAGACAAAAAATGATATAATTGTACAATTTCATATCCGCCTGTCGCTAGGGCCAATGTTCCCATCACACCTAAACTCTTAATGTTTTTAGGATTGAAATGAGCAAAAAATCCCAAACCATATTTTTTAACGAACATTTTCCATTGGGCTTGAAGAGCTCTATCAGAAAGAAGTTTTACTTTTAATTCTTTTAAAGTTAAATCCATATTATGGTTATTGTCTTCAAAAATTTCTTCTATCCGAGGAAAATCAGAAATCATGCTTTGGAATTTTGCTTCCTTAGCTTTTTCAAGAGCATTCATCGCCTTCAATTCTTGCTTAACCATATCAGCTCTCACAATCCAATAAAACTTTTTTGTACCGGTAGGGCCTTGTTCATGAGCAATTCTTTCTAAAACTTGCACAACATTATCTCTATCCTTTATGTTCATTGTATAGGATATGCCATTCATGTTGGCGGTAAGCTTACCATCAGGGGTCAGATCCATAGTTGCGCCGCCAGTTTTAGCCATGCATCCTTTGAACTGCACTACAAGCCCTTTTGTTGTTTGCTCAACCTCACCACTATCTATCATAGAATCTATTAGGGTGATGAATCCTGGCGTAGATGCGGCAGATGAGGGATTAACTTTGGGCTTTGTTTTTGGCTCTAAATCCAAACTTATCTTACCACCTGATGGAAGATTTTCCAATTGCCTTTCTACACATGAAAAAATATTTGCCTTACTGTTGGATTCAATGGCATTTTTTAATTCTACCATAAAATCAATTCTTTCCTTTGGTGTAGAGGTGTTGAATTTAACAATCAGCTGCTGATATTGTTTTTTGTTTATAAGCCTACTATTATTTACTTTTTGAATAAAAGTTTGAAAATACTCGCCACTCCATCTTAAGGCGGCATTTGTTCGAAGATCATTTTCAAGTATATTAGTTAGGTCTTTAGTAATTTGATTTGCACTTTTATTAGGCACTTCTCTTACAATATCTTTTGAAAGTAATTCTAAAATATTTTCAAGCTCCGTTGCATTTACTGACTGAGCATATATTTCTCTAAACAATTTCATAATATTTTACCAATTAAAGATGTGCTTTGTATTTAAGCATTCCACGCTCAATGTTTAAATTCATGAATCTACAGAACTCTTTGAATTTTTCTTTATCACTTATTAGATTATTGTGTATGTATGCCGACAACTCCTGCATATCTACGTCGTACCCAGCATATTTAAACATGAGAAACACGGCAAAAACATCATTTTTGTTGAGAGACTGTAATTTAGATATTAGTGCAGAAATATCCGATGGAATATCTGTGATATCTTTTTGAAAATAATTTTCAAAATTCGTTTTGTTGTTTGAAGATTTTGCCAATAGAATTTTATTATTCTTAAAAATATTAAAAATATCCAAATAATCTTTATTAGAAAGAGATTTAGTATATTGATATAGATTTAGTATATTTACATCATTAGACTTTCCCATAATCCATGGAAAGTCTTTAATAATTTTATTTCTTAATTGGTCAAGATCCGAATTTGATTCAATATTTAATTTTTCAGGATTTCGTAAAAAGTTCAAAATCCATTTCCAATTATTTTGAAGTATATAAGGTGCCAGAATAGAATATCCCTCTAATTCAGTAATAAATTTACTTACATCTGGAGCCAGATTAAATTGTTCAGATGCACTGTTTCCTAAATAATATTTATTTACATCATTATCATATTGTTGAATTTCCTGATGATCGCCAACACCCATATAGCCAATGTTTTCAACCTGCTTGTTTATGAAATCAACTATATTTTTCCATCCACCAGAGTTAAGCAGGTCATATATGAACTTTAGGGCTGCTAAAGCATCTAAAACAATTGGCAATACGGGGTTTATTACTGCTTCATAGGCTTGGAGCCAGGGGATCATCTGTGCTGTTGACAGCACATCGCCCACCTGATTTGCAATCATGCCGATTGATATATTTTCGCCTCTGCTTTTTCTGATGAACAACCAGGTCAACTGACCAAGCTGCACTATAACCGCGCCCACACCAAGGAGATTTGCCCAGCCAAGAAGCGCTTTCCATTCTGGAGCCTCTGGCGATGCTATTTTTTCAAGTGCTTCAAAGTTCCCTTCTTTAATATAATTGTAGATGGACCATAAAGTCTTTCCTGCGTCTTTATTTTGTTCAGCTTTTTTTACAAGATTGTTTAGTTTGGATACTTCTTTAATTCTTTCAGCGATTTCTTTGTCATGGATTTCAATTTTATAGAAATTTTTACAGGCTTCTTCATAGCCCATTTTTTTCCAAAGCGTAGCAAATACATTTAGAGATTTATATGTAGATTTAGAAAGATGCAGAGTTCCAAAAACACCAAGTACAAATAAAAACCTTTCTAGACTTCCTCCGCTTAGTGCGGCAATGGATGATATATAGGGATCTGAAGATCCAAATTTCAGTTCTTCGTCTGTAAGTTTATCTGTCACATTGTTGGAAAGCGGAGATTTGGTATCTGGCACACTGAGCGCCTTTCTTTTGTCGGATCTTGAAATAACTTCTTTAATAAATGCCTCATACCATTTGACGGCGTATCTGTATTTGAAATATTCAGGATTAGATGAATTGTTGTATGCATCAGTAGTACCTAGAAATCGAATAGTGTGCCACAGGCTCAAGATTTTAGGTCTGATACTTTTTATTGGTGTGTCTGATATTAAATTCCCAACAATATTTTTAATATCAGAAATAGTTTGTTGAGACAGTGGACCATTCGCATTTTTCAGATCGGATTCTGACACATTTAAAAATGTAGGATCTTTTTGAGAAGGATCTAATGTAGGAAAAATATTGTCTTTCTGAATTATATATGGATTTTTGTTGGTTGTATAAAAATCCGCAGAATAGTCTTTCACTAAAGACTGTTTAGACGTAGGATTGGACAATAAAGATCTTTTACCTGGTTCTTTGGACGCCAAATCTATAAAAATTTCTGCCTTTGCTATATTTTTTAATAACTTTTGATATTGGATGGGAGGATTTTGTGATGTGTAGACCCCACTCTTTTTTAGGCTGTCTATTTTTTGCTGGCTGAGCTGCGAAAGCCTGTTGACCTCGCTTAAGGGAATTTTCGCAATCTTAATTTCTATCTGATTAATGTAATTCGCTTTCTCTTCTGGGCTCAATGCAGAAAAAGCAGGATCATTGGCAGTTAAAGCCAATGATGGCATAAGCTGCGCAATCTTAAAATACATAAAATTATTTTAGAAGTTCAAGTGCATAAATCCTTTATCTCATAGTCTTTTTTCAAAGATATCAAATTATATTGATTATCTTCTTCATAAATATTTAACACATTTAATCTTCTGTTTATACGATTTTCGCAAAGACATTCAATATCAAGACTACATTTTTCGAGCATTCTTTCTACAGTGATCTCGTTGAAGTCATAATAAGTATTGAATAGAAAAAAATTTAAAGGAAAAACAAAATTAGAAAGATCATATTGCTCCCATATTTTTATAAACAAAAATTCTTTTAAATCTGACTCTTGAATAAAAGATATATTTTTTGATTTTCTTTTTCTGGATCGATTATAAATATCAAAATCTACCTGATTGACAATTTCACTGTCAATTTTAGGATTTTGCTGCTCCCATTTATATAGGAAATTGAAAGAATATATAAAATCCTCAGAATAGTTCATGATCTACCTCCAATTAATTACAATTGAAGAAAATCAAAAACTTAGTCGCGAGATTCGATAAAAATGGAAAATCTTAAATTGCAGCCGTTACATTCATCCACAAAGCTAGATTTTCGTGTCTTTTGGTCTTCTACCAGTACGTTGCCAATAGTACGACAGTGGCAGCGAGGACATATGCTGTCCTTGAATGTTTCTCGCATTAGAATCTGTAAATTAGCTTCTTTAATCTCCAGAATTTCAGACCATGGCCTGCCACCATTTTTTTCGTTATTTGCCTGCTCAGTTTTTTTAATTTCAGCCAGAACTTCATCAAAATCTTCTTTATTGGTCAGTACCATTCTCTTGGCAATTGATTCTGGTGTTGTTGAAAAAAAATCCATAATATAATTGTACAAAAAATAACAATGAAAAAATTTAACACAGTATATGAAGGAACTTCTTTCGCAAGAGAATTGCTTTATGTAGATAATCTTTCTAAGAATAAAGCGGCGCAATATCCCAGAGATAATAGAGCAAATTCTTATGTGTGTATGCCAGATTTATCAGTTTATGAAGAAAAAATATCAGATACAGTGGTGGTTCCAACGTTTGAAATAAATTCAAAAAATTATCTTGAACAAAATTTGGATCATTTGGAGTCAATTCACAAACAAGAAGATGAAATATTTTTTAAATTATTGTTTGATTCTTTAAGAGGTAATTCATCTAGATATGGTTGTTTCTTTAACAATGCTGTTCAAACATCCTCAGGAGAATATTCGCTGTCCCCTATTATAATGGCAATGAATTTGGTGGAGAAAAATAATACCGATGTGAGTGCTTTTATTTGTAGCAAAAAAACTTTTAGAAATATGTCGCTAATTGATCATAAATATTTTTGTATTAAATTAAAAAATGATGATACAATTTCTGATTCTAAAGGTCTTAAAGTTGCTGGAACTTTTTTAGGTATTCCTATTTTTATACATAATAATGCTGAGGAATATTTTTATGTTCTATCTAATCCAGAAGATTTGGGAGTATTGGTGATTCAAAAAGAATACCAGGAAAACACTGTGACCCAAAAAACAAAAAAACACTTTGCCAATGTTGAAAAAATTATAGGGTCTGAAAAGATTGGAATGGCTATAATCAATAATAACTGTATAAGTGCAGTAATTTTTAAATAATCTTGTATAATACTAATGACCTTGGAATTTTGCCTAAGAATTCCGAAGAGGCTCCGTTGAGGTCAGGAGTGATAAAAAATTATAGAGGTAATAAAAATGAATAAAAATACAACAAGTACTTCGAAAGGAGTGCAATGAACATGTACGACAACAAATGCGTAATGGCGGTTATGGTAAACGGCAAGCCACTCAAAGAACGTTATGATGGAACTGTAGAGATTCCAGAAAACTCAGAATACACACTGAGGTTTAAAAACAAAAACACCCAAGCCGTGCTGGTACAATTTACCATTGATGGAGAGAATGTGTCAGGAGGCGGATATGTGCTTGAGGCGGGGGAAACAGCCAATATCAAGAGGTTTGCAGATACTCCTAAAACGTTTAAGTTTGTGGACTATGAATCTGATGAGGCAATATTAGATGGCAAAAATCACAACTCCATGCCTGGACTAATCCATGCCCGGTTCTATTTTAGAAAATCTGACTGCTCTTGGCTGTATAGTCAGCCGATGACTTATCAAAGGAGCATAATAAATTGTCAAAATAAGCCATGGATTAACAATACATACGGTGTCACAAACGGCACTTTATTCACAGATAGGTCAGCAGTCGGCGGCAGTTTAAATACTGCAAATTCTGTGACACATGATTACCAGAGCATAAATTCAGTAGTCTTTGATTCTTTGAGCTTAAATGATCTATCACCTCAGGCAGATTCGAATATTGGTGTTACAGTTGAAGGTGGCTATAGTGATCAAACTTTTAGCACAACTTATTTCCCCAAAGGCATAATGGTTGGCGAATGCAAGATTATTCTGCGCAAATCAGGTATGGTCAGTAAAACAACTACAAAAGATCCTGAAATTCAAGAGATAAACGATAATCTTCTCTCTCTTCAAAAAGAAAGAGATCGATTGCAGAAGCTCAAGACATTGATCGAGAATCAGAAAATACTTGAACAAGAGATTGAAGATCTAAAATCTCAGATAGCATAGTTTAGATTTAATCTATCAAATCATTTAGCCTTATCATTTTATAATTGATAGGGCTTTTTATATTTTTTTCAATTATTGGCAATAACTCTGGACAATAGCAATATGCAGATGCTTCTCTCACAATCTGATCTTCCACGAAATCTGCTTCATGGAATAATCCGAGATCATCTAAAAAATCTACTATTGGGTATTGAGTCATTTATTTTTTATTTTGTGAGAATATATCCACAGACACTGAACAGCCCTGAGAAAATCAGGATTTCCATGATGCCTGCAATTACCAGCACAAATTTTGATTGTAATTTTGGTTCTTTTTGTGTTACGGAGGAGATAATGTTTTTCTGAGGTGATGTAAGGCTGACTTTGTCAGCCACTGTACTGTGATATTCCATGATTTTTATTTAAAGAGGCTCGGCACCAACACCTGCAACAACAATATTAATGATAAAGCACACAACACCACAATAATAGTGATATTCACAATATTTTGCCATAGATTGTTGACGTATTGTTCTCCCACTAATTCTTTATCGTTGAGGAGAATATGAAGGAAAACAAGGAAATATGGCAGCGAGATGCATGACAATACTTGAACTCCTAAAATGATTAGATCAAGGGGTAGTTTTGGTATGAGGCAAAGTAAGCCTGCCACCGTAATTCCTACAGCATAGCTTATATAAAATTCTGGAGCGTCTTTAATGTGTTTATTAAAATTTTGAGTTTTGCCCTGATTTTCAGAAAATGCCCATGAACTTGCCAGTGACACAGATACTGCGCCTAAAAGTGAGGCATTAATGATCATCATTAATATGAAATTTTTAGCCCATGGAAAATAGTTTGAAATGGCGATTGCCATTGAGGCTGGGTCTTCAAATTTTAAATGATGGTTATAGCTTATTGCACCAAAAGCGATCATACAGCCCGCAATAATTACTGTAAATACAGAGGCTATAAAAGTTTCTATCTGCTCATATTTTAAATCAGCGATATTGATTTTTTTTTCAATTGTGCAGGAACTTTGCATTAAAAATGCCCATGATGTTATGCTCGTGCCCACTACAGACATAGCTAAAAATACATAATCTTTAGTAAGACCAACCTTCGGAACATTTGGAATAATTCCAGCAAAAGTTTCTGCCGGATGCAAATGAATAAAATAAGATGCAATAATCCAGCTTAAATCCAATAAGCAAAAAACAATCATGATTTTTTCCCATTTATGATATTTATTGCTTAATACTAAATAAGAAAATGCTATGATTGATGTGGGTACAGTAATCCATGGAGAAATATTCAGTGCTCTTGAAACAAGGGTTATTCCTGCAAATTCTGTCATGATCGTAAGAAAATTTACCATCAATAAATTTACCAAAGATAATTTTGACCAAAAAACTCCAAATTTATTTCTAATAAGACATATTAGATTTTCTTTCGTGGTAATTCCAAGTCTAACAACCATTTCCTGACAAAAATATATTATTGGAAGCAATAAAACCATTATCCATAGCATGGATAATCCATAGGTTGCGCCTGCTTGAGTGTAGGTAGTTACTGCGCCTGCATCATTATTAGCCTCCGCACAAATCACTGCGGGTCCAGAAATCATGAAAAATTTTAGCAGTATTTTAGAGAATTTTGAATTTGAAAGATTTTTTAGCATAATATTCTCCTTGAGGCAGTTTACCTTAGTAGTTTTAGGTTCAATATTGCAAAAAACCTTTAAATTATTTCAATTAAGATTCTCTAAATAATTTAATTTAAAAAATATAATTATACAATTCCTTCCATCAAACAATCTCTCACAAGCTGGTGTATTCCACCATCATAATGATTCTCCACACCGCCCAGCACTTCTACATCGGAAAGGCGATCAATATCATTTTCTTCCAGATTTGTCCATTCACAGTCTTTAAGCCAATCTCTTGCTTCCTTCACAATCTGGTCCTTTTCAGGCAGCGACATGTAGTGTTGCACATTTTTCTTCTTCTGTGAAGCCACCACAGTATTGCGAATTCTCTTAATTTCTTCATCAAGAAGATTTGCCTTTAGGAATTGACCTTCTACATCATATTTATTGCTCTTTTTGACTAAATTCTTGATAGTATCGATATTCATAATTTTAAATTACCGACTACGCGGTCACTCTCCTTGCACTGAGATATTTATCTGCCCAGAATCCAGAATTTAAGGGCTGATCTTTCACGCCATGCCCCGTTAGGGATACAAAATTTCCGTTACCGGAGTAGATCCCCACATGAGATGGCTGACCTTCTGGTCTTCCTTTTATAGTGCCTTGGAAAAACACAAGATCCCCAGGCCGAAGATCTGATTTATCCACATTCACACCTTGGTTTATCTGCATCTGGCTTCCATCTGAAATACTGATCCCTTTCGCCTGAAAAACCTGCTTGGTGAATCCGCTGCAGTCGCAGGGGCCACCCTCAGTGATTGGATTTTTGGCACCCATGCTGTAAGCTACTCCCTTGCCCACAAAACCTAGCGCATAGTTTACAACATCAGAATTTGATTTAGACAATGGTGCGATATTTTCTGTTGTTTTTTCAGTTTTTGACCCTGTTTCAGATTCATGAATATTGGCAAAATTCAATTGATCTGTGAATGGGAATGAAAATTCTACCAGCAATTGTTTGAATTCTTCAAATTCCGAGTCTGGTATTATAACTCTTTCATAATTTTTAGGAACATCTAAAATTTCAGATTTAAATTCTGAAAAAGCTTGATCCAACAATTTTTCATCTCTGCTTGAAAATCCTAAATCCTTTAGATGCTTCAACAGCTCATACAGGGCAATTTCTGGCGGATATCCTCTTTCAATAATTGCCTCCGCAAACCATTTTATCAGCAGATCTTGAGTGCTGTGCCCATCCTCAAATTCCTGCATGGTCTGTGCTGGATTAAAATAAGGATCTTTAAATTCATCAGGATTGTTGAAGATTCGAGGGTCGATGTCATTGTTTTTGGGGTCATTGGAAAAAAGCAAATTCTGGTAGGGGAATGAATAGTATCCAAGAAGCTCTTTAAAAAGTTCCAAAGATTTTTGATCGAAACCTCTGTTTTTTAAATTAGGAAAATCTTTATCTAAAATTAATTCTTTAAAATTCATAAATAAATCAGGCAGTATTTTGTCACTGTTTTTATATTTAAGCATTTTTAACAAAATTAGAAGCCTAAATAAAGTGTATTCTTTACTGACTCCTCTCACAATGTAAGACATACAGAACCATTTCACAAAAAAATCATTGACAGAATAGTTTGAAATATTGTTTATGCTGTAGATTGGTTTAAAATCTTTGAACAGTGAAAGTTTATCCTTTATCAGGGCATAGTTCAAAAGACTCTCAGATTGTGCAAATCTCAAGATATGATGATCCAAATAGTCTCCTAATTTTGGATTTTCCTGATCAATCTTTTGAATTTTTTCTAAAATTTTCTTCACTTTTAATATTTTTTGATTTTTTTCAAAAATGGACCTTTCTTCAAGATTTTTGTCTTCGTTCATTTTCGATTTTGAACAATATCATGATTTTATAGTTAATTTATCATTATTAAGTCATTATTATTTCCCTTCTTACTTTAAGGCGCAAAATTTACACAACTCTTTCAAAATTATAGAAAATCAGCTGTTCAAAAATTACACGAAAATCGGTGTGCTGTTATAAAATATTTTTAAAATCAGTATTGTGTTTGATGGCAAAACTTTATGATCAAAACAACCCTTTTGCGCTTTCCTTTGATGATGTGCTCCTGGTCCCTCAGCACAGCGACATTCAGTCTCGGCTTGACGTAGACCTTACGGCCAATCTCACTAAAAATATTAAGATCGCTCATCCTGTGGTGAGCACCAACATGAGCACCATCACCGAGTACAGAATGGCCAGGTTCATGGGGTTGTCGGGAAGCGTAGGATTCCTGCATCGATTTGATCCTGAGAAAATGATTGAATGGGCAAAACTTTTGAAAGATGAAAGCATTTTATGTGTGCCGTCAGTTGGAACAAAGGTGGAGGATTATGCGCTTGTCGATGATATTGCGCCATATTCCGATGCTATTTTAATCGATATTGCTCATGGCGACAATCAAATGGTAGTTGATATGATCAAGCACATTAAGAAAAATTATCCTAAAATTGATGTGATTGCGGGCAACATCGCCACAAGAGATGGTTTTAGACGATTGGCAGATGCCGGAAGCGATGCGGTTCGCGTAGGAATTTCTGGAGGGAGTGCCTGCACGACGAAATATATCACAGGCAGCGGCGCACCTACCCTAGCGTCTGTCATGGATTGTGAGCAATTGAGTCAAGAATATGGAATTCCGATTATTGCAGACGGTGGATTTAGACAGTCAGGCGATATTGTAAAAGCTCTCGCTTTTGGTGCATCAACAGTCTGTTTGGGCAGTATGCTCTCAGCCAGTTCAGAATCACCTGGAGATATGCTTCATTTGCCTGACGGTGATTTTAAAGAGTATTTTGGGATGGCCTCGACTAAGGCCCAGGAGAAATACAAAGGCGGATTGAGACGTGGAACAGCCGCCGAAGGCATTGATAAACTTGTGCCTTATAAAGGTGAAACAGAGACAGTTTTGGAATCTATTTTAGGTGGTATTAGGTCTGGCCTCACTTACTCCGGTGCTCGAACTATTGAGGAATTATATCAAAATTCTGAATATTATATTTTAAAATCTAAATTACAATAAATGAAAACATGCATAATTTTTGACATAGACGGCACGATCTGCAACTCAAAAAAGCGACAGAAAAATTTTATAAATTTCGATGCTAAAAATAAAGGCAATGTTCAAGAATTTTTAAAATCTTTAGATTCCTATACGAATGCAGATCATTCAAGCGATGTTGTCATACCGATTGGCGTAAGCTTATTGAAATGGGCAATTAGCGAGTATAATCCAGATACAATATTTTTTGTGACCGCAAGGCTGTCCAGTGGTCGTAAGGCTACCGAAAAATGGTTGAAAGATCATAACCTTTTCAGTGATAAATTCATGTTGGTGATGAAGCCGTCCTACAAAAAGAACAGCATAGGAAATTTTTTAATCAAAGAACTTTATAAAGATGAAAAATATAAATATGATGTCACTAAAAAAATCCAGAAAAAATTTGAAGTAAAGTTGGCTGTAGATGACAAACATACCAACTGTAAAGTTTTTGAAAACCTTGGCATTCCTACAATTCATGCAATGTACTGTAAATTGCCTTTAAATTAGTTTAAAAATATGAAAACAATAAATGATGATAATTATCTCGAAATATTCACAACAGATTATTTTGCTGTTTTATTCTCGGCTTCTTGGTGTGGACACTGCAAACCGATGAAAGAAAGATTGAAAGATGAAGAAAATTTTTATCTCTGTGATATAGATGAATCTCCGAATCTTTCTGAAAAATATAATATCATGTCAATTCCAACAATTGTTGTGAACTACCGCTAGTCTAAAGAACTAGCGGCTTCCTGATTCAAGCGACCTCGACTTACTGCACCACAAAGTGGTGCAACAGAGGCCAAAATCTCCACAGGCGTGAATTCGGTCTGTTCCAGACCTA
>Ga0316218_1002961_pt1 | contig 14794 bp, 16 predicted proteins | sample TBH18003metaG_FD_203634 | JGI IMG/M metagenome (GOLD analysis project Ga0316218, IMG submission 203634) | Freshwater microbial communities from Trout Bog Lake, Wisconsin, USA - TBH18003 | ecosystem: Environmental > Aquatic > Freshwater > Lake > Hypolimnion/Profundal zone | place: USA: Wisconsin...
GTTTAACCATCATAAAACCAGTACCAATTTCCATAACTTCTAAAGGTTCTGTTACATTAAATTGTGCAGTACCTTTTACAGGATTAAACACATAGTCACCAGTAACATTCTCAAGCAATTGAGGATCAATGTCTGGATTTCTTTCTAAGGCTTTCTTAACTGAACGCCACTTGATTGCTTTCTTAGGATATGGTGCACCAATAACTTCACGGTCAATTGCTAACATTGCAATAACGTCTTGTGGGTTAAAGTGAATATCGGCATCTAAGAATAATAGATGTGAACAGTCTGAACGATGCAAGAATTCATCTACAAGATAATTTCTAGCACGAGTAATTAAGGATTCATTGAAGAGAAACGAAAACTTAATTCGAATTCCGTACTGCATACAAATTGCTTGCAAGTCTAAACAGGCTTTTGCATACAACCCGTGATTGTTACCACCGTACATAGGTGTGGCTACAAATAGACTCTTTTTTTGTAACTCTTCTTTTTTTATTGAAATTTCCATTTGCTCTCCAAATAAAAAAAAGGATGCCCGAAGGCATCCTACGAACTTAGGCAGTCACTGGTGAACCGTTGTGACGGCGGCTAAAAGAATAGCCAGCGGCCAAAGCATACTGCACTAGAGACTTAGTTGCTGGTCCCATTGTGTAGTAATTGATTGTTTTGCCTTCACTATTGCGGCGTCTACCAGTGTAGATGCAATGACCTTCTTTGCGAAGTTCTTCAATACGTGCTGGAACGTTTGCAACACCGAAACGTGCTTTTGCTTGTGAAACTGTAAAAGTTTGCTCGTTTTTCAATGCTTGCAACATTTTTTGTTTTGCTGATAATGTAGTCATTCTAACTCCTATAATAAAAAAATAACAATAAACCTCAATCACTTGAGTATGACAATTATACTACTATTTAATACATTTGTCAATGATTTCTGCGGTACACTTACGGTTTGTAGAACACAAATACCGGTTCATACTTTAACCACATACCATTCACCTTACAGAAATTCTTTGCTTTGGGTAATCCTGTTTCCGAATCAACACGATTCCCACCTGGCATTTGTGCTAATGCCATTTTAATCTTACCTTTATATACCATTCCTAATGATTCTAGTATATCTTGACTGTCTTTTTCTAGTGGTAACATATCACCACCGAATACTGCATCTGCAATGTTCCATAATATATATCTATCATTCTTCAACCATTCAACAGCAGTTTCTAGTGTAGGACGTAGGAAGCCTTCTCTCCATTCATCATATTGACCGAACTTCTTATAAGACTGCTCAGGATCTTCTGAATAAGCCTCTTTAGCAAAGTATGGTGGTGAAGTGAATATTAAATCGATAGTGCCTTTGTGTTTCTGAAAATTCTCGTCAAACTGAATAACTTCTGAACCTAATTGGTAGATTTCAGTTTTAGTTTGTTGTACTTGATGTGAAAACAAACCACCTTTTTTAACATTTTTACGGTAGAAGTCTGCAATCTCATCATACTTAGTTCTACCAGTTGTTGTCGTGTGGTCTGTATTTGGGTCAGTACCAATATATAGAACGTTTCTATCATCTTTGATACTCATTGCACCAAGAAGTCTTCCTGCCCATCCTGAAGATGGATCATAGATTTTAATCAGTTCTTGGTCTTTAAATGACTCTGTAAAACGCTCATACAAGTACTTGGCTGTCAATGGCGGGAAGTTTACAGCATACTGACAGAAAGATACTCTGAACGCTTTTAAACCTATTGGAAAGACTTTCTGGCCGTGTTCGTAGAATCTAATAACTGCATGTTCAGACTTATCAAAGTTGAGATTTGATTTGCTTAATGCCGGTATTAAATCACCTAGTTCGGTAATCTCATCTTTACTGATTGTAAGGTATTTTGCATTTTTCAGTTCTTCGTTGTATCCGTCATATTCGGTAGTAATATCTTTTGATTGTAACCAGTAGTCATACTTACCTTGTTTGCGGAATGTCTGTTCGAATTCTTGTATCCATTGTTTACCAGTTTCAGCAACAGGCAATACATTAGCAAATTCTAAATTGCTTACTTTGGCTACAAGTGAATAATGATAGAACGAATCACGTTTAAAGTGTCGTGATGCATATGTTACAAACGTATCTAATAGTTCTGGCTTTGCGAAGTAATCATAGATTGATTTACCGTCATCATTCTTTGTGTAGTTGATACGAGTCTTCATCATGGTAGGAAACCATTGATTGACTGCATTACCGACTACGCTAGTATTTCTGATAACGTCAAGTTCACCAGTAAGTTGGTCTTTTACAAGAAACTTATGAACTGGGAAAGTAGGCATCTCAGAAAACTGTTTGATGATATCTTTCTTGTTGTAACCGACTCTAGGAGGCAAGTTTTCTTTGTCCCATAATTCTACAACTGTTTTACGCAAGTCAATAACCCAGTAACGAAACTCATCAGTAGTCATTGCCAAGATTTCATCAAAGGACACATTCACATTCGAATCAAGTAACTTTTGATTCTTTTCATAATAATATTGGGTCATTTTTTAATCTTTTTAAACTTGTAGCCTAATTTACCTAAAGTTTTCATACGTCTTTTCATACCGTTTGCAAGTGCTAAAGGTTTCACTCTCTGAGTATACACTATTCCGTTCATGTGGTCAAGTTCATGGAGCCAACATCTTGCACTTATACCGCTAAATGTTGCTTTCTTTACCAGTCCGTTAAAGTCTTGGTACTCAACATCAATCTCTGCCGGTCTGGTAACAAACAAGTTAAGTAATGGGAATGACAAACATGCTTCTTCCATGTGAACTTCACCACGTGTGGCAAGTAATTTAGGATTAAAGAACGCAACATATTCATCTGCGGCACCCATTACAAACACACGATACTTAAGTCCGCATTGATTTGCGGATAATCCATAGCCTTTATTCTCTATACATGTATCGACAAGAGCAGAAGCAAGTTCATTAGGATTAACAGGTGGTGCACTGAAATCGAATTCAGGCATAACTTCTTTGAGTATTGGGTGGTACTCAGGCACCAAAGGTATAATATTCTTTGGCTTTTCAGTTTTAATCTCAAGTGCTTTACTCGTATCAAAACTGATTACATCATCAGCCTTTTGCTTTACTGCCGTTTTGTTATCATCTTCGATGACTAATTTAAATTCATTCATCATTAACTCCATTCAAATATTTTTCAAATAAACTTTTCTTTTTTTCGTAAATACCAAGTCCGTTATTACAAGGAACACATAAAATACCTCTATATTTACCAGTTTTGTGGTCATGGTCGACTTGAGGATTTTTTAATTCCTTTGTGCATATTAGACATTTATAGCTTTGTTTTTCAAGTTCTTGTTGAAATTTTACATATGTCATGTCCAAAATTCCACGGCGTTCCCATTGTTTTTCACTTACTAAATGTCTATTTTCTTGCCTCCATTTTTTATGAGTTTCTCCATACTTTTTATAATTTTCTTTATAATAATTAGGATTCAATTCAATTCTTTTATTTCTTCTTATTTTTTCTTTTTCTCTAAGAGTTTCTTTATTTTTTTCAAAATAAAGTTTAAGATAATTTGGATCGGATCTTTCCGGTAAATCTGGGTATTTTCTTTTTTTTGCCATTTTTTTAAAAAAATAAGTTTGTATTCTTTATTTATAAAAAAATGAAATTTAACTTATTTTACAATCCTACTGAAATTGGTTTTTTTCTCGAATTTAATTATGGATCGGAATTTATCAAACAGTTGGTCCCCTTTATGTGAAATCACAAACAAGTTAGTATCAGTACCAAGTTGATTGAGTAATTTCATAAACTCTTCTGTACCGGCAATGTCGAGACTAGAATCAAACACTTCATCAAGTATCAACAGATTGGTATTTGTTGAGTTTTTCATTCTAGCAATTTCACGCCATGTAAACAATAATGCCAAATCAATTCTAAGTTTTTCACCTTCTGAGAAATTAGAATAGCTAAATTCATCACGATGTCTTGATTTAATTGTCTCCTCAAAGTTTTCGTTTATGTTAAAGTTAACAAAAAAGTCCATTGCAGTCAGATACTTATTGATTAACTTGTTCATAATTGGCAAATATTGACGAACTATCTTAGTCTTGATACCAGTATCTTTCAATAACGTGGCGGCAAAGTCATAATACTGTTTCGTCTTATGAAGTTCTTCATGGTCTGACTGCAAGGACTCTAACTCAAGTCTCAGCGTTTTTATACCAGTTTCTTCTGCAAGAGTATCACGTTTAATCGATAACTCGTCAATCTCTCTCAGCAATTTTGAGACATATCTTTGTGTTGCAGATATTGTAGAGTTGTGTTGAACAACTTCATTGCTATGTGCATTGATATGTTTTACAATAGCGGTAATCTCAGTTAATCGCTCGTTTCGTTTGTTAATTTCCTCTGTAATTTCTTTAAGACCCTTTTGTTGAACATCGACTTTGCTTTGACGTTCGGTAACTTGGCTTGTTTTGAATCCTGGTTCGATTGATTGTCTACAGGTTGGGCAATGGTCGTTTTTTTCATAGAACTCAATATCCTTTTTAACTTTCTTTATGTTAGACTCAATCTTCGCTTCAAGTTGAAAAAGTTTCTTTGTCTTTCCTTCAACTGCTTCTTTGTCTTGTATTTTAGATTGTAAAACCTCGATATGTTTATTAATAAGTTTAATATCTGATTGTAACTTCTCAATAGCGTCAGAAGACTCTTTGATTTCATTTCTTTTGACTTCAATTTCTTCCGCATGTGATTTTTTCTGTTGTTCGATAAAACTTTCATTAGTCTTAATTAATTCTGTTTTAAGTTTTCTATCACTTGTGTTGTGTATCAAATTACTTTTAACAATCTTTAACTTATCGGCAAGAATAACATTCATCTCAGAAAAGATTTCAATGTCTAATAGGTCTTCGATAATTGTTCTGCGGTCTTTAGTGTCTAACTGCATGAAAGGAACGAAAGAAGCGGAACCAAGGATGACTACTTGCGTAAAGGACTTATAATTTAGTTTGAGAATAAACTTCTCTAAATGTTCCTGATAGTCTTTTGCTTTCGCATCCTGGTTCACTAAAACACCGTTACAAAAGATTTCAAAAGTATTAGGTTTGATACCTCGTATAACTTTATACTTCTTTGTACCAATATCAAATTCAATTTCGACAATACAATCTGAATTGTTAATCGAGTTCGGTATTTGTGTCTTGTTTATTTTACGATAAGGTTTGTTAAACAAAACAAAACACAATGCATCTAGTATGGTTGACTTACCGGCACCATTATGCCCCACAATTAATGTGTTTGTAGATTTGGTAAAATCAATCTCAGTAAAATGTGCTCCGGTGGATAGAAAATTCTTCCATCGAATCTTTTTAAATAATATCATTCTGTATCAGGGTTCAATGCTTCTACGTATAGTTCTTTGAAAATGTTTTTGAGTTTACTATTGTCAATATGGTCTTCATTAATAGTATCAACATACTTATTTAGGATTGACAAAGTATCGTCCGCTTGGTCTATTGTATCAGAATTTAACTCTTCTGTCAACTCCGAAAAGTCTTCGGCAATGGTAACATCGGCAGGATTAATCTGGTATAAACGATTTACGAACTTTTCGAACAAGTATGGGTTTGTCTTGTTTACGACTACTACTTTCACATGCGTATCGGTATACTTTGATAAGTCTTTGGCATTTATGTCAATAACTGATTCTGCTTTATCATCATACATGATTTTGTGAAACATGCTGTTTGGGTTTTGTATGAACGTTAGGACATCAAAAGTATTAAAATCAAAAATATGAAAACCACGAGGATCCGCATAGTCTTGCCAAGTGAGTTCATAGGGATTACCCAAATAATAAATGCTACCAAAATTATGTTTATGGTGATAATGACCAGAGAAAGTATATTCAAATTTGTCAAAAAGTCCACGGTCTAGTCCTTCATCTGAGTGCATCCCTCGATACATCGCAAATCCGGCAATCTCTAAATGCCCCATACATATAGATGCTTTTGTGTTTTTAATTTCGTTTATACTATCAGCATAATTTTCTGCACATATCCATGGTAACATACAAACTTCGAGACCATCTATTTTAATTGTCTTAGCGTTTTCTATAACGGTAATATTTTTATAGTTCTCAAGTAACAAGTCGACCGAATTTACATCATTTGTGTTCTTAAAAAACGTATCGTGATTCCCAACAATCATTATGACATGAATGTTTCTACGCTCAAGTTCATCAAAGAACATCTCTTTAGCACGTTTTAATGTGTTAAAGTTGACATACTTACGCCTGTCAAACGTATCCCCAAGTACCAGAACAGTAGATATAGACTCATTATCAAGAGTAGGAAAGAAAGTATCCTTATAAAATTTTTCATAATAATCTAAAAATTGGGGTGAGTCATTTCTTACGCCGAAATGCTGGTCCGTAATTATCGCAACTTTCATTTGGGTGGTGTAATATTTTTTGTGTTTGATGTTAATACACGTTGTCTTAGTTCTGTTGTACTGAAACTGTGCTGTCTTGAATTAAAATACACAGACATAGATAGGTTAAAACCGGTAAATTGCTTGTCTCTATACTCTTCTCCTATTATTCTAACATCAATTGGGTAACTTGTCAAGATGTCCATCAACTCTTTTTCGGTGGAATAGGGAACAATCTCATCCACGTACTTACATCCTTCAAGTTGAATATACCGTTCTAGTAATGTTTGTACCGGTTTATTCTTTTCTGCTCTATCAATGGTAGGGTCAGATTGAAGACCTACAATCAAATAGTCGCATTGTGTTCTTGCCTCTTTTAACATCATTACATGTCCGGCATGAAACAAATCAAAGCATGAACATGTAAAGCCTACTTTTAACCCGTGGTAATCAATCATACAGTCTCCTTAATATATTTTTCAAGACCTTTTGCTTTCTTTTTAGTTTTGGCAAGTTTAGTCTTTTTAGATTTTTCGTAATTGGAAATGAATTCACCGATATTGTCATACAGTTGAAACTGTCTTGAAGTACCATCTTCAAAGTCGTTTTGCTCGTGCTCATCTAGAACACCTAGCATTTCTGTTGCTTTGTATTTGACGTATAGCTGTTTCTTCTCTTTTTCTATTCTTCGTAGGAACGCAAAGAATACCACCTGAGAGAAGTAAGCGAATGGGTTTTTAGATTTGTTTGGATCAAAGTTTTCGAAATACATCAAACAGTTTTCTATACCGTCTGATACCATTTCTTCCCGATGCGGGTAATTAATAAAGTTGGGTTTATGAGAAAAGTTCTCGGCAATCTTCATCCAACATTCACCAATGTAATTCGGGATCTTTGGTTTGGGTTTACCGAGTCTTTTCGCTTCTTCCGATGCTATTTTATAATCAATTAATGCTTGGGTGAAATCTGCATTATTAACATATTCTTTTGGTTTTTTCATTCAAGTTTACCGTAAAAAGTATTGACAAAGTGCTTGACAAATGATACACTGGCTATGTAGACTGTTAGAGATTAATTGATTAATGCATTACCAATCCTTTAGTAGTCTTTATTTCCTCCATAACCTCCATCATTTGAGTCATCTCTTCTTCATTTAATTCTTCCATTGGTTTAACTACTAAAGCAGAATTCATTTTCCTAATTGTTTCATTATAATATTCAATGAGTTCATCAGTAGGATTCATAACACAAAGAACTTCAGTTACCGGTATTACCGATTTATTCTCTTTAACCAGAGAAACTGGAAGCCAATTAGCAATCATCAAATGTTGAGTATCACCGAAAGTTTCATATTCTATTACCATAGGCTCCATCAAATTGACAAGAACCTTATCCTCATTAATAAGAAGATTGCAAAGAATGTCCTCACCACTTTTTAGTCTGACTATCTTTACGTTGCTATTATCCATTTTTAAGTCCTATATTGTAGATTTTAAAAGGAAACTTCTCTTCATTATATATATCAACCCGTTCCATGAAATGATTTAAGGTATGATTAGTATGTTTTTTATGTCTAAGGTCATCAGCAATATCATAAAGAGTTGCTATTTCTTTTCCATCCGATTTCCGAAGACCTCGTCCAATAGACTGAAGATTCCTAACTCGTGACTTTGAAGGAGATGCGAATATAATATTATGTAAATTGCGAATATTAATTCCAGTACTAAAAGTCCCAAAACTAGCCACAATAATAGCATCATTTTCCTTCTCTACAATTTTACGAATCTCTTCACGTTCATTTGTTTCCGTTCCGCCTGAAACAAAGAAGACTTTTCTATCTCCAATCTTCTCTGTATTCTTAATCATATTATACAGTATTTTGCCGTGTTTGTCAACCATTTGATAGAGAACCAACGTGTTGGTCTTCATGCTTACCGCAAGATTTTTAATGAATTTATTTCGTTGTTCATTCAATATAAGATACTGTAATTCTTCTTGATATGTTGCATCTTTCATCTCTTCACAAATCTCTGAAGAGTGTTTCAACACTAAACATTTAACTTCAAAACCGGATAGTATACCTTTATCAATAAGTTCTTTTGTTGAAATAACTTTCTTAACAGAACCAAACAATCCTTCTAATACCAGTTTGTGAGTTTTGGTACCATCCAAGGTTCCTGTCAATCCTATCCTATATTTTGTATTAATACATGCCGCTAAGATTCTGCTAAGTTCTTTTGCTTTAAAAAGGTGTGCTTCGTCACCAATTACAAAATCAAATTGGTGAAAGAATTCATTCGGCATACGTTGCATTGATTGCCAGGTAGATATTGTTATTGGTTTATTGTAGTTCTTTTCTTGTCCGGAATAAATTTTCTGAGTGTTTTTTTCTGTGTTAAATCCATTCTCTGTTGAATAATCTTCAAAGTCTGAATGTAACTGTTCTACCAGAGATGTTGTCGGTACTAGAATAAGTCCTTTGAGTCCTTGGAACTCAAGGAACTGACGTATAAAGAGATAAATGATTAAAGACTTACCTGATGCTGTAGGAGACAATAAAAGTGCTCTACGCTTCTGCATTACGTTTATAAACGCATCCAGTTGATGGTCGTGCGTTAAAATATCTTTACTTTGAGATTGTAGCTTTAAAGTATCTACAAACTTCTCTGCATGATATCTACTGAACTCATCTTCTACGTTTACTGATGGTTCGGCATATTCTATTGTGTATTCTCTAGACTCACAGAATTCTTTAACGTAATCTAGTAAACCAAGATATAGAGAATTATTTCTTAAATCGAAAAGACGTATCTTACCGTCCCATATTTTATTTCTAAAGGCAGGAGTAAACTTGTGACCAGGTACAAAGAAAGTAAAATACTCAGATATTTCTTTGGCAATATGTTGCTCACATTTGATTTGAAGATATGCTTCATTCTTTTTATAAATTACTAAGTCACTCATTGTCCTCCAATAAATTTCTCCCACGATATAATGTCTCTAAGTTGAAACGTCCTAGACTTCAATTCATTCATAATATACTCAACTACGGACACCACTTCATCATGGTATACTTTTTTCTCGTTAAGTCTAATCATATCTTCATCCGCTTCCATATAAGTCCCTATCTCAGACTTAAGTGTAAACTCGAATGGTTCCCATCCATACTGGTCTAATGTTACTTTGTCCATCTTTCCGGTATAGTATTCCCACTTTACCTTCTTCATACGCTGAAGGTCAAAGAAAGCCTTTTTTGCGGCTATCTTGTGTGATGTTAGTATATTTAGGTATTTGCTATGAAGCTGTGGCACTCTGGTAAGTTCAGAACTAGGCTCTGTCTTATCGACTGCTGAGTCATTTTCCCACATCTTCAAAATATTATCAAGTTTTTCCATATCAAAATCCAATTACAAAATTTCAGTATATCATAAAACGGTTAAGATGTCAATATGTTATAGTATTCGTATCTAAAGTTTGCCGTTGCGACAATGATGTTATCTGCCGATTCTTTGGTATCAAAATTGATATCTGAGATATCGGTTGGAAACAAATTAATAAATTGTATTCTTAAATTGGTATTGTTCAAACCGGTAAGAATGGTAAGAATAGCATCAGAATAATTTTCTTTGTAATTTGAATTTCTATTGGCAAATCCTGATGGGTCTGCAATACCTTTAAGCCAATTTTGTATTGCTTGAATTGTTTTTAAATCTTCATCAACGGTAAACGTTACGCTTAATGCATTGTATGACAATGTATCACCTGCTTTCGGTATTGAAAGAAACGGTGTAGACTGTTTAGCGGGACCTGACAATGTAATACCAGGTAGATTTACTGCTTGGCAAAAGTATTGTACAGAATCAATCTTACTAAAGTTCAATAAAAACTTCGTAGGTTGAAGTAGATTCGTATTGGTTGGGTTTCTGTTTAATGCTGTCATATAGGTATTTATAAGCCAAAAAAAGGGATCCGAAGATCCCTTTTAAATGCCACTCTTGACGGTGGCTTCTTGATTACATCAAGTTCTTAACACCGAAGATACGGTAGTATACGTTTGTACCTGGTTGAATTACGCCACCACCAGTAGCTGGTTGTGCTGTATAACCTTGTGCAAATGGGTTTGCTACCATGCCGTAACGAGTCTTGAATCCAATCTTTGGTTGGAATGTGAACTGGTCAACTGCACGAACCATTTGTAGAGGAACGTATGGGCAGTAGAAAATACCTGCATCATATGGTGATGTACCTTTGTAACCGATTGTTGCCAATTCGATATTTTGTTGGTAACCGCCAAAGTATGGGTCGATGTACACTTTGATACGACCGTGTAACAATCCAGCGAATGTGTTACCAGTATCGTCAACTTGCAAGTCTGCTTGTAGAGCAGGAGTATAAGATAATACACCAGCCATTGCCATAGCGGAAGCAACGTCAGATGATACAATCATCACGTTACCTTTACCACGACGAGTTTGCTTTGCGATAACGTTAGCATCACGTTCAACTTGGAAAATCAAGCCTTTGAAACGCTCAACTGACCAACGACCGTTAGAGTCTGTATCTAAGTCAAAATAACCTTTACTTACTGTACCGTATTGTGCACCTTGAACAGCAGACAAATAGATTGTACGGATAACTTCACGGTTAATCTCAGCTAGAATCTCTGTAGACAGAATGTTTGACAATTCTGTTTCTGCATCAAGTCCGTGAATTGCTTTCAAGTCTTGTGCTAGTTCTAATGAGTATTCAGCTTTCAATGCTCTTGATTGTGCTGTAACAGTAACTTTCTCGATAGAGAATGCCATTTGCTGGAATGCATTACCTACATCTGAACCTAATGCTTCAGCAATAGCTGTTTGCATACCGATACCAGTTGTGAAGTTATTAGAACCAGCAACGTTAGCGCCAGACCAATAGTTCGTAGAAGTATCAGAACCTGTGTTACCAGAGAATCCGTACTCGTTATAAGGACCGAAAGCAGAGTTGTTACCAGAGAATTGTGTATTAGCTTCGTTGTAGAATGCCTCTGCACCACCTTGTGTTGGACCTGTTGCATTTGGTGCATAACGTGCACGCATTGCAAAAATCAAACCTGTTGGACCTGTCATTGGCTGAACACCAGCAACATCATACGCAATCAAGTTTGGTAGTGAACGGCGAACCAAGCTGATTAAGATTGGGTCAAAGTTCTGTACACCACCAGTAACGTTTGTTGGTCCGTAGTCTGAAGTTTCGTTCAAAGACTGACGGTCTTTCTGCATTGCTTGATGTTGATTCTCAAGAATAACAGATGTAACTGCTCTCTTGTATGGATCTTTAATTGCTTCTAATTCTGGGTGCTCCAGAACTGGTTGCCATTTCTTTTGTAGTTCTTCGGATAGATACATTAGTTGTTCTCCTTGTTAGTATCTTGTATTGGTAGTTTATTTATTATTTTACCAAAGTTTGTGAAATAGTTTTGACATATTGATTAATTGATGCGTCATCAGAAACTGATTGTTTCTTTTCTTCTTCAATTTCAATACCTTCATTCAGCATAGAAGTTTCGGCAACTTTAACGTCTGCTTTGAAATAAGATTCTTTCAATACGTTTAGTTTTTCTGAAAATTCTTCTTCAGAAGTAAATTCAACACCCTCTGCGAGTGATTTTAATTTTTCTTCTTGAGTCTGAGTTAGGCCTTCACAAGCTGTGTGGATAGCCTCTAATTTTACTTGCTCGCTTAATGCTCTCTTTAAAGCAACTGCGGTTTTGACTTGTTCATCCAATGCTTCTTCAAGTTCTTCAACTCTTGTTGTTAACTCTTCAACAACTTGAACTTGCTCTTCCGGAATGTCAATATTGTGTTCCATGAATACATTACGTAGGCTTGTCATAAAGTCTTCGGCAATCTCTGCACGTAGACCGGAAACAATTGCCAATTCGTTTTGTTTCATGTATTGTTCTGCAAAATAGTCAATATATTCGTCTAATTTGTCTGCTAGTTCTTCTTTGATTTGCTCAATACCAGCTTCGTATTGCTCTACCAACTCTGCTTCAACGTGTTCGATGATTTGTTCGATACGTGAAGATACAGCGGCTTCAAAAATTGTAGTAGCTTTTAATTTGAATTCTTCAGACAATGACTCGCCTTCTAGCAATGCATTTACGTCATCAGACATATCAATGCTTTCACCATAGTTCTGGAATGTAGCACCTGGATTTGGCTTGAATGTTTGTTTTGGTAATGCTGTCTTAACACGGTCACGAATTTTTTCGTATTGGTCACCGTTCATTTGGTCTGGATGCATAACATCTTTACGACCCATAGTTTGTTGTGGTTGACCTTTGTATGTGCTGTAACCAACTGTACCTAAGTGTTGGTCGTTCTTTTCTGAACCAACTGGTGGAGTTGCTCCTGGTGGAGTTGCTGTTGGTGTACCTTTTAGATAATCTGGCAAAGCGCCTTCGTCATCTTTAGTTGGGCTTGTTCCGATGATACCGGCATCTTGTGTGCCATATGCTGTTGTTGATGGTAATTTGTCTTGACCGACTTCACCTTTAGGGTGTTTATCAGATCCTCTTTGACCCATTTTTTGCTTGATGTTACCATCAAAAGCCTCTTTTGATCCTTCGTTCAAAATAGCTTTAGCGGCATCTGACAGATTGAATTTTCCCATTTTGTAAATCTCCTATGATTCGTATTGGTATATTTATATTTTATAATTTTTTGATGAAGTTTTCAAAGATTTGCAAGCTGACAGCTTCAATCTCTCTAGGTGTAGCTTGACGAATCATCTTCTTAGATTCTTCTAATTGACGTTCTGTCCATACACCATCCACTAACATCCACTCTTTACCTTCCATGATACCTTGTACAAATGCACCTGGTGCTGATGGATCGGCTACAATATCTGCCGCTGTGGCTAGATAAAAATCGTCTTGAACAATGTTGACTCCATTAACATTCTTCAATGAACCCATACCTCTAGATGAGACTCCTAGTTGACCACCACCTTCGATAAGGTTTCTGGCAATCTGTCCCATTGGGGTATCAAGTATCTTTGCTCTTCCTACAAACTGATGACCGTCTTCTTTAAGAGAAGTAATGATGTGTGATACACGGTCAAGATTGATAGAAGGTGTGTCTGGATGACCTAATTCACCGTATGCACGGTTCTTATTGATATATTCTTCAGTATAACGCTTAACTTCTTTAAGCATCGTACCGTGTTCATACAGACGTTTATTTTTGTTTTCTCTTTCGGTAACTAGAAAAGGACCCTCAATAAAGAGAGTCTTTTTTCCGTCCTTTTCTTCGGTAATATAATTTACCGATTCTGTAATTTCTTTAATTAATTTCATGGTGTTGTCTTATACACTCCATAGTTGAAAGAAGCTGGATCGTCAAACTGACCACGTTGATACATTTGATTGTTCTTACGTAGTTCTAGGATAATAGTATAACCCTGATTTGCACTCATGCCATATGTAACAAGACCAATGTTACCGTTTGAGTTTGCTTGACCTCTTGAGTTATTAGGAATTGTTACCCAATTTCCCATACCATCATATTCACCTGTGCTTGTCATGCAAAAAATTGGTTGAGGTGTATCAGAAGACCATACAAGTTCTGCTGAACCGTTACCGCTAACATCATACCAGCAACGATTGATTTGTAAATCGTAATATGGTAATGCAGTACCGCTTACAGATAATTGACCACCAGTTGTATTCAAAGCACCATACAACGTATTTGCTTGAATTTTAACTAGGTTATTTTCTTGTGCTGAACCATCAAATAACCCTGTCAACTTGATAGTTGTATGTGTAACAGTATCCTTGATAATTTGAATTGTATTTGAAATTGCCATTTTTTTGCCTTATTTTATATGTGTAAATGCAAAACCAACAACTTTTTTAAATTGCTCTTTGCTCTCATCAACCATTCTATAAATCTTTAAACGATTATTAGCATCTAAAGACTCGTGTAATTTTAATACTTTCTTTGCCGTAGCAATATTCACCATCATTGTTTTACCATCTTCAAAGATGATTGCATTTGCTCTGTTGCTTTCTACTATGTCTTGAAGATATTCTAAATTGTTACTTTTTTCATATTCTTCAGAATGAACATCTGAATACGGTATTGTTACATATTTATTAATCTTATTGGCATAGTACAAAGCAACCTTTTCACCATTAGGTAAACGGCGAATTGATTTTCTTTGTAACGTCAAAAGCGAAGGTAAATCAGTCTTTGTTGGTGAAACTTCTTTACCCTGTGGGGCTTCCAATAGAGAGTCCTCCGAAAGCGTTTCCGCTTCGGATGATTTAATATCAATAAACTCTCTAATCGATTTCATTATAATGCAAAACCGTGT
>Ga0316218_1002964_pt1 | contig 14781 bp, 11 predicted proteins | sample TBH18003metaG_FD_203634 | JGI IMG/M metagenome (GOLD analysis project Ga0316218, IMG submission 203634) | Freshwater microbial communities from Trout Bog Lake, Wisconsin, USA - TBH18003 | ecosystem: Environmental > Aquatic > Freshwater > Lake > Hypolimnion/Profundal zone | place: USA: Wisconsin...
TCCGATAAAAATATTTAGTCTTACCACCATCAATATGTAATTTCAATTGATACCGGTCGGGTTTATTTATCTTATTCAATAGAATATTGATATTGAAATTAAAAAAGCCGCTATGAGAAGCATAAGCAATCTTCGTTTGCTTTAAAAAGCCAGTCGTGTCATTTTCATTTTTTTTGAATAAAACTTTTTTGCGCAAAGCTTCATTTACTTTATTGATAAGATTGGAATAAGCAGCTTCTGCCTCATCTTGTTGTTTGATATCCGGAAAAACAAATTCTATAAATGAAAAGCTGCTGTCTGTTTCTATTTTGCCCGACACAGCACCTTTTAATTTTATTTTTGAAGAAAACATTTTCGCTTTGGGATGCAATGAATCAATCATGTTAATGGGCTTGCCTTTTACAAAAGAATATTTATAGGGTGCACTGTTTAATATAAAAATCAGGTCTTGTGCAAAATCATCTTTTCTTTTAGATGCATCAATAACAAATTCTTGTGCAGAGGTTGTTTGCACTATACATGAAATAATAAATAAGCATATCAATTTATTCATACGTTGATGTTAGCTAAAAACAATACTTGATTTTAGTAATTGAAATGCACAGAGAAGACTAAACCGAAAATAATAAATCTAATATTCTATCGCCTTAATAAAATCGCTCACCAGATAACTTAATAACTTTCCGGTAGAAGCATCACTCCTTCCATCCGATAAAACCGTTGCTCCTTCACAGATATGCAAATATGCCGGTTTGCTGTCTGCCGCTGTGAAAGTTATATATTGTCTTGCATTTTGCGGCGTAATGCCAATCGGCGAAGTGGCGCTGCTTAATGCATGTTCAATACAATCCATATCCAATTCAATACCACATAAAGTATCTTCTGTAAATCCGCTTGCATGCGCTACTGCCTGAATAAAATTTCTTTTTTCATGAATAAAAATATCTTCATAAGTAATGCAATCCACAAAAGGATTGTTCACCATATCTATCCAAACATTTTGCGGAATATAATTTTCGTGAATACCGATCACACAATACTTTTCCAAATAACCATCTTCATCAGCATATCTGAATGAATTTCCGCTGTGCCTACCTTCCAATGGACGATAATCGGCATGTGCATCTAAATTAATTGCATTTAGTTGTGCCAACTCAATCACTCCGGCTTTATGCCAACCTTTAGCTGCACCCTTCAAACAGGGATAAGCATTGTTATGTCCGCCGCCTATAACAATCGGCAATTTTTTATTTTGTGTGATGAGGTGAATCATCTTCTCCACTTCGTCATCAATGGTATTCACCGCATGACGATACGCATCTAATCTCTCCTCATAATCATGCGCATTACTTTCTATTAATTTCTCAATCTCAGAAAAATCAAAATGGCCTAATAATAAAATATCTCCGCCATCTAAAAAGTCATTGCTTTGAATATTTAAAAATGATTGCATGAAAGGAAGCCATGCACTATCCGCTCCGCCAATACCACCATTTGCTTTAACGCCTACATCTTCCGGAATACCGAGAATGACAAACTTAGCGGATGATTCCTGAATAGACTTTTCAACATCACCGGCATTTTTCAATACTTGCAAACGTTCGCCCAGCTTGGTTTCGAAGCGACGAATCTTTACTAAAGAAAGTACTTCCTGTTTGTTATAATATTTAAAGTGTTTCATGGAAAATAAATATAGTTAAATAAATGCACCATTAATCATTACTTTATCAATCAAATTATTTCCAAAGGAATATGGCAAATAAGCCAAAGATGAAATGGGTTTGGTAAAAATCAAATTCGCTTTTTTACCAACAGCGATACTGCCACATTCATTTTCAACTTCCATTGCAAAAGCACCATTAATGGTTGCTGCATTAATCGCTTCTTCAGGCAACATTTTCATTTGAATACAACTCATGCTCAAAACGGTATTCATATTTCCGGATGGAGAGGAGCCCGGATTATAATCACTTGCCAAAGCAATGGCACAATTGTTTTCAATTAATTTTCTTGCAGGCGCATATTGCATGCTTAAAAAATAAGCAGCAGTTGGCAATAATGTTCCAATGGTTGTTGATGATGACAAAGATTGAATAGCTTCCTCATCCATTGTTTCTAAATGATCAACAGAAAGTGCACCCAACTTCACTCCTGTTTGAACACCTTTGGATAAACTCAGCTGATTGGCATGAATCTTTGCTTTCAATCCATATATTTTTCCTGCATTGCAAATAATTTCAGTTTCAATGGGTGAAAAAAATCCATCTTCACAAAACACATCAATATAATCTGCTAATTTTTCCTTAGCAATGATGGGTAACATTTGCTCCGTAATAATATTTATATATGCCTGGTGATCGTTTTTATATTTTTCAGGGAAAGCATGCGCCCCTAAAAAGGTTGACTTAATAAGAATGGGAGATTTTTCTTTTAATCTTTTTATTACTCGCAGCATTTTTAATTCACCTTCCATATTTAAACCGTAACCACTTTTAATTTCGATAGCGCCCGTTCCTAAATGTATTACTTCATTTAATCTTTCCCATGCACGGGCAAACAAATAATCTTCTGCTGTTTCATTTATTTTTTTAGCTGAATTTAGTATGCCGCCTCCTTTTGCAGCAATATCAGCATAACTCAATCCATTTATTTTATCAACAAATTCATCTTCACGTGATGCAGCAAAAACCAAATGCGTGTGACTATCACACCAACAAGGCAATACAGTTGCATTCTTTGCATCAATGATTTGATCATATTTATAATTTGAAATTTCAAATCCTGCATTCATCAATCCATATTCTTTTATCATTCCCTCTTCAATAAATAAAAAAGCATTTGTAAGAACAGGCAATTCTTTTAATGCAGCACCACGCAAAAGTTTTGTTTCTTTCCGAACATTTACTAATTGATGAATGTTGATGATGAGTGTTGTCATGCAATCTTTTATTCAATTTCAAATGTAAAGATTTTAATTTCGGTTATGACCACTACTTTAATAATCGTTCGTTATCCGAAATATTTAAGTTTCTTCGGCATTTTATCAATGGCGCTTTTTCGTTTGCCTTTAAGTTTAAATAAAAAGATTGGCTTCTATAAACTAATGGGCTGCGGAAAGAATGGCACATTTGATAAAAGCCCCGATTGGAGACAATGGGCATTGTTAGCAGTTGGTAAGGAGATGCAAGTCGACAGGTCAACGCAAAAAAATATTCAATTGCCTTCGTTTATTAATGCTTACTGGAAATTTTTTCATTGCGAACAATGGGCCATTTTTTTAGAACCGATAGAAGGCCATGGTACTTGGGACCATCAAAACTGTTTTGGCATGCTTCCCAAACAAAGTGATTATGACGGAAGGATTGCAATATTAACAAGAGCTACTATTCGGTTCAATCGTTTAAAAAATTTCTGGAAACATGTAGAAGGTGTTGCCAATCAAATGTCAAGATCAAATGGTTTTATCACTTCCATTGGGATTGGCGAAATTCCGTTGATTAAACAAGCTACTTTTAGTATTTGGAAGAATAAAAGCGACATGAAAGCATTCGCTTATCAGATAAAAGCTCATCAGGAAGTGATACAAAAAACAAGAAAAGAAAATTGGTATAGTGAGGAAATGTTCGTTCGTTTTAAAATCATTGATTCAACAGGAACTATTCGTGGAATAGACCCATTAAAAAGATAAATGGTAATTTTGCATCAACAATGATTAATCATTCATTTATATCAGCTTCTCCGTTACACTTTGCATGGATGTACAAAGGATTGAATTCCATGCCTGATCATTAAATATTTATTACCAATTACTGTCAACTCTTTAGATTCATTTTACAATTTGTATCATGCAAATGCCTGATGCTATTCATTATTAAACCGAATTGATTTCCGAAAACAGAATGGTATGAAAAATATTAAATTAATTGAAGTAGCTTCTGAAATTGGGGCAGGAACCCGTGGTGCCAGTTTGGGTATTGATGCTATAAAAATAGCAGCTTTGGATTTTATGAGTAATTTTTTTATTCATTTCCCTTCAGAAAAAATCCAAACAGAGAATAAATTATTGTTCGAGCCCATTGAATCGCCTTATGCAAAAAGAATAAAAGGTGTTTCAACTATGTATGAAAGAGTAAGCAAAGCTGTTTGTGAAACAGTTAAGAATAATTTCTTTCCCGTTGTTTTAAGCGGTGACCACAGCACAGCCGGGGCAACAATTGCAGGTATTAAAATGGCCAAACCTAAAAGCAAATTAGGTGTAATATGGATTGATGCGCATGCAGATCTGCATACCCCCTATACAACACCCAGCGGTAATTTACATGGCATGCCGTTGTCTATTTCCATTAATGAAGACAATGAAGCATTTGGTGTGCATGTATTAGATGAGGAAACAAAAAAGAGTTGGAATTATTTAAAAAATATCGGTAAGATTTCCCCAAAGGTTTTACCGGAAGATGTGGTGTTTATTTCTTTACGTGATTATGAAAAAGAAGAAAAACAATTGATCGAGAAATATGGAATGAAAGTCATTACAACGAATGAAGTACGTAGAAAAGGAACAGAAAATATTGTTCGGTCGGTGATAAGATATTTAAGTGATTGCACAGATATTTATGTAAGTTTTGATGTTGACAGCTTAGATGCATCTATTTCAAAAGGAACTGGAACGCCCGTCAGTAATGGATTACGTGAAAGAGAAGTGGAAGACCTGATCAGTAAATTTATGCAGATGCGAAAAATCTGTTGCTTTGAAATTGCAGAAGTCAATCCAACATTAGATAAAGAAAACCTGATGGCAGAAATTGCTTTTAATATTTTGCAAAGAAGTGTAAATATTTTAATGATGAATTAGAGCATATCAAAACTAAGCTTCACTCCTTCTTCAAAACTAACCGGTTGATAATTTAATTCAGCAATTGCTTTATCAATTTTTAGCCCTGATTTTTTTGCTCTGGCAACAGGTTCAGGAAAAGTTTCGGATGTTACATTTTCTATCAATGAAACATCCAAGCTTAAAACTTTGGCAACTGTTACCGCCATTTGATAGGGCGATAAAATATCTTTCCCCGCTAAATGATAAGCACCCTGGCTGTTTTTTTGAATGATGGTTTCTATTCCTTTACAAATATCGCATACATAAGTGGGTGTTCTTAATTGATCACTCACTACTTTTATTTTTTTGCCTTGTGCTATATTATTTTTTACCCAATGCAAGAAACTGGGCCTTAATCCTTCCCAAATATTTCCATAAATAAATACAGGCCGAACAATGGCATAAAGCAATCCACTTTCTTTTACTATTTGTTCCGCTTTTAATTTACTTTCTCCATAAAAATTTAAGGGAGCAGGAATATCCTCTTCCTTATGCGGACCATTCTCTCCGAAAATAAAATCAGTAGAAGTATAGATGAATTTTGCATTAACTTTTTTAGCAGCATCTACTAAATAAGACGTTGCATCTATATTATTTAAAATGCAAAGTGGTTTGTTATTATTGCATTCATCGGGCTTACTCATTGCTGCAGTATGAATAATGATATGCGGATGAAATCTTTCAATCGCAGCAATAACTTCAGCTTTAACCGTTAATTCAACAACGACATAATCAATATTTTTTATTGAAGGGATGTTACATTCACCTCTGCCCGAGGCAATGATTTCAAATCCTCTTTTTGCTAAATACAAAGTCAAATGTTGTCCTAAAAAACCATTAGCTCCGGTAATAAATATTTTCATAGATACAAGATTACAAAATCATCAACTTTACCACAATAATTGTTGATTATTCACAATTGCTTATTTTTGGCGCTTAGTGTAAATAATACACATTGAAAATGTGAAATAAAAAAGCGATTTTGCACGGCATTAATTTTTGGAACAGAACATGGCTAATAAAAAAGTAACTAAAATAGGTGTTTTAACTTCAGGTGGTGATGCACCTGGCATGAATGCAGCCATCAGAGCTGTGGTTCGTACAGCAATTTATCATGGTTTAGAAGTTTATGGTATCATGCGTGGTTATGCAGGTATGGTAGAGAATGATATTATTCAGATGAATTCAAGAAGTGTAGCAAATATTATTCAACGTGGCGGTACCATTTTAAAGACTGCACGTTGTAAAGAATTCTATGAATACGAAGGCAGAGTGAAAGCATATGAAAATTTAAAAGAAAAAGGAATTGACGGATTGGTAGTGATTGGTGGTGATGGCAGTTTTAAAGGTGCACAAAAATTCAGCAATGAATTTGATATACCCTGTATTGGTTTGCCCGGTACCATTGATAAAGATATTGCCGGTAGTGATGTAACTATTGGATTTGATACAGCCGTTAACACTGCCGTTGAAGCAATAGATAAGATACGCGATACCATGGATGCACACGACAGATTATTTATCGTAGAAGTAATGGGGCGTGATGCAGGATATATTGCTTTACACAGTGGTATTGCAACGGGTGCAGAAAATATTTTAATCCCTGAAACAAAAACAGATATTGAAGATCTGATTCATTCTTTGACTGAAAAAGAAAAAAGAAAAAAATTAGTAAACCTGATTGTTGTGGCTGAAGGCGGTGAATTTGGTGATGCGAATGAATTGGCAAAGATTATTAAAGAACGTATTCCTAATGCCGATACAAGAGTTTGTATTCTCGGACACATTCAAAGAGGTGGTTCACCAACTTGTGAAGACAGATTAATTGCAAGTCACATGGGTTATTATGCGGTAGAAAGTTTACTGGTTGGCAGAAATAATGTAATGGTGGGTGTGGTGAATAATAAAATTCATTATACACCATTAGACAAAGCGATAAAAGAAAAACAAAAGATCGGATTGGAATGGATGAAGATCGTAAAAATATTAGCAAGCTAAATTTAGCTAACGAATAAAAATAAAAAAAGTTACCCCATATGAGCAAACATTTAGACAAGTATTTGTATAAGCAAATGAATAAAGAAGCCGGTATCGATCATACTTCCCATCGCACGAAGATTGTAGCTACAGTTGGCCCTGCATGCGACAGTTATGATCAACTTCTTGCTTTGGTAAAAGCAGGGGTGAATGTTTTCAGATTAAACTTTTCTCATGGTACCCATGAAGACAAAGGAAAAATTATCAGCCATATCAGAAATATCAACAGTACCGAACCGTATAATATTTCTATACTTGCCGATTTGCAAGGTCCCAAATTAAGAGTAGGTGAAATTGAAAACAATGCATTAGATGTAAAAGCCGGTGACATTCTCACTTTTACCAATACTAAATGCGTTGGAACTTTAGAAAAGATCTATGTAAGCTATCCTAATCTTGCAGATGATGTTAGAGTAGGTAATACTATCATGATCGATGATGGAAAGATAGAAGTGAAAGTAGTGAATATCACCAAAGAAAAAGATGTAAAAGTTGAAGTAACATTAGGTGGCATCATCTCATCCAAGAAAGGGATCAACCTTCCTGATACTAAAATTTCTTTGCCTGCTTTAACAGATAAAGATTTAGAAGATTTGGAATTCATCATTGAACAAAAATGCGATTGGGTAGCATTGAGTTTTGTAAGAAGTGTAAAAGACATTGTGATCCTTAGAAATAAATTAGACGAGAAAAAAAGCAAGACCAAGATCATTGCTAAAATCGAAAAACCTGAAGCATTGGTCAATATTCGTGATATCATTTTAGAAAGCGATGCGATCATGATTGCTCGTGGTGACCTGGGTGTTGAATTACCAATTGAACAAGTTCCTTTAATTCAAAGAGAATTGATCAGAAAATGTATTCATCGTGCAAAACCGGTTATTGTTGCCACACAGATGATGGAAAGTATGATTGATCGTGTTAAACCAAACAGAAGTGAAATTACTGACGTAGCGAACGCTGTATTGGAAGGTGCTGATGCAGTAATGCTAAGCGGAGAAACTGCGGCGGGTAATCATCCTGCATTGGTAGTTGAAACGATGCGTAAAATCATTCATCAGGTTGAATCAACAGAATACAGATACAACAGAGAAGAAGATCTTGAACCTCAAAAACATTCCCCTTCTTTCTTAAGCGATGCGGTTTGTTATAATGCTTGTAAGATTGCCAAAGATGTTGATGCCAATGCTTTAATCGGTATGACGCAAAGTGGTTATACAGCTTTCATGTTAAGCAGTTATCGTCCGAAATCGCCCTTATTTATTTTTACAAAAGAAAGATCATTAGTGAATCAATTAAGTTTAAGCTGGGGCGTGAGAGCATTTTATTATGATGAAGAAAATAGCTTGGATGATATCATTTCCGATCAAATCGACATCTTGAAACAAAGAGGTTACTTAACAAATGGTGATACTGTTGTTAATACAGGAAGTACGCCTGTTCATTTACATTTACCTACCAACATGCTGAAGATCTCTAAAGTTGAATAGAATAATAAGTTATAAGTTATGAATGAAAGCATACATTCATAACTTATAACTTATTATTATTAAAATCTTTCTGCAATAATTCAATCGTCTGTTTATCTAATCGTTTTTTATCAGCAGCAATAATAATTCTGTATTTAAAAGTAACGCGCTCTCCTTTTTGTAAGGTTAGGTTCCTTTCTGCTTTACCATTGGTGAATATTTTTTCGCCCAAAGGATTTACTGCAAACAAGCCATAGCCTCTTGCATGCCAATTGGCAGGATATCCAATATTGTTCGGATGATCAATAATAGCAATGCTTATGGTATCTTTTCCCATCTTACCATATAACAAACACCAGGTAGCTTTTTTACTCCAAACAGAATCGCCTTCAATACCATTACTATTGATATAATTTCCATTGGCAATAGAATCTTTTGCTGCAACAATGGTTGTTACAATGCCTTTATCATCTGTATATTTCTTTGTTTCTTTTGCCGGTATTTGTAATTCATGCGCTACCCGTAATCCTAATAAGCCATCTTTTGCATCAGTAAACTTTACCAATGTTTGAGCAGTCAAGATAGTTGTTCTGTCTATAATCCGGCAATGATTCTTTTCACTGAAAACAAAATCTGTTTGCTCATTCATCAATACTTCCTGATTATTATTTACCCAATCTGCAGTATATGCCAATTCGCCTTTGTCTCCGCTATTTAATTTAGTGATTTGTTTGAATTTTATTTTTCCGTACAGATTTTTCTTTTCAGCAGGAATCGCAAAAGAGTTATTCCAGAAATCCAAACCATTTACATTTTCATAATTCATCCAAAGACCAATATGATGCGGATGATCGGTCGGGTCTCCTACTCTCGGCATTAGTGGAAAACCACGCGTAATGGCTATTCCGTTTGATGCATAAATAGGATACAATACCGGTTTTTCTAACGTATCGGGAAAGAAAAAATCAGTAAAATGCTGTTGATGTATCAATACCTGAACAATAGGATGCTGTTCATCTCTTATTAATTGTATTGTATTTTTTTGCGCCATTAAATCAATAGAATTAAATAATACGACCATTAATAAAAGTTGACCGGTCACTTGTTGTACTTTTTTCATTCATCGAATAGTTTATGTAAATCTATATTTTTTAAATAATCTTCTTTACTTTCATTATTCCCAAAATTAAGTCATCATGAGAAAATTATTATTGGCAATTGTATTGCTCCCCGTTTTCACTATTGCACAAAACATTGATTCAACCTGGTTTCGCAACAACTATATCAAAAAAGAGTTGATGATACCTATGAGAGATGGTGTTAAACTGTTTACCTCGGTTTATATTCCGAAAGACAATTCAGAGAAACATCCCATCTTAATAACACGTACACCTTATTCTTGTGCGCCTTACGGAGCAAATGAATACCGTGCATATTATTCTAATCATTATAAAGAATATTTGAAAGAAGGGTATATCATGGTATCACAGGATGTAAGAGGCAGATGGATGAGTGAAGGGACTTTTGTAGATGTTCGTCCATACATTGAAAATAAAAAACCAGGTGATATTGATGAAGCCACCGATACTTATGATGCCATTGATTGGTTAGTAAAAAACATTGACAACAATAATGGCAATGTGGGTGTGTTTGGTATTTCTTATCCGGGTTTTTATTCAACCGAAGCAGCCTTAAGTAATCATCCTGCATTAAAAGCAGTGAGTCCGCAAGCACCGGTAACCGATTGGTTTCAGGGGGATGATTTTCACCATAACGGTGCATTCTTTATCATGGATGGATTTACTTTTTACAGCGGATTTGGCAAACCTCGTCCTGTTCCTACCACTGTTGGGCCAAAAGGGTTTGATTTTCCTACACATGATGGTTATGAATTTTATTTAAGAACAGGTGCTTTACCAAACTTCGCCAAAATAATGGGCGATAGTATTTTGTTTTGGAAAGACCTGTACAATCATCCCAATTTAGACGCCTGGTGGAAAGCACGCAATACCAGAAATTATGTGCAACATATTCCTGCATCTTTAAATACTTTAGTGGTTGGCGGCACATTTGATGCCGAAGATGCATTTGGTGCACAAAATTTATACAAAGCCATTGAAGCAAAAGCCAAGAACAATAATAAATTGGTATTGGGCCCCTGGTTTCATGGCGGTTGGGCAAGAGGCGATGGAAGTTTTTTAGGGAATGTTCAATTCGGCAGCAAGACAAGCGAATGGTATGCACAGAATATAGAAATTCCTTTCTTTAATTATTATTTAAAAGGAAAGGGTTCGGTTGATAAAATTGCAGAAGCCACTATCTTCTTCAGCGGAGAAAACAATTGGCGTCAGTTTCAACAATGGCCTCCTGCTGCTGCACAACCAACCAATATTTATTTAAGCAATCATCATAGTCTGACGTTTAATCAATCAGACAATAAGACTGCTGCTTATGATGAATATGTAAGTGATCCGGCAAAACCTGTTCCTTATACAGAAGATGTACATTTTAGAAGAACAAGAGAATACATGGATGATGACCAGCGTTTTGCTGCCAGAAGAACAGATGTCTTAACATATCAAACAGATATTTTAAAAGAAGACATCACTTTAGCCGGACCGGTAGTGGCTGATTTGATGGTGAGCCTGTCTACTACTGATGCAGACTTTATTGTAAAACTGATAGATGTATTTCCGGATGATTTTAAATACAGTGATAACGATAAATACGTGATGAATGATTATCAAATGCTGGTACGTGGTGAAGTAATGAGAGGCAGATACAGAAACAGTTTCGAAAAACCGGAAGCTTTTGTTCCCAATAAACCGACAGAAGTAAAATATACTTTACCCGATGTAGCACATACTTTTAAGAAAGGGCACCGTTTAATGATACAGATACAAAGTACCTGGTTCCCGCTGGTAGACAGAAACCCGCAACAGTTTGTAGATATCTATCATGCGAAGGATAGTGATTTTATTAAATCAACCATTAAAGTGTATCAGAATCAATCGAAAATTATTTTATCGGTGTTGAAATAATAGAGAATAACATATACATTAAAACCTCCAAAGTTTAAAAAACTTCGGAGGTTTTAAGTTTACCGGCGCTGGTTATTTCACGTGCCTTTTCTTTTAATTATATACTTAATTTTAAAACGATCTACACTAGTAATGTGTAAATGGCTGTATCTGATTACCACTTTTTATATACATTGATGTAGGCGCTCCAGAACTAATTAAGAAAGGATTATCATAAAACGGATATCTGGGAGATAAGTATTTATATCTATCACGTCCCATTGTGGTAGGTGAAGTAATACCGGATGAATTTGTATTAGGAGATGAATATTTACTTAATGAACATGAAAATGTTATAGAAAGCAGCAATAAAACCATTAATTTTTTCATAGTCAACTATTTTTCAAATGTAATTTACAAAAAAAAAGATATAAATAAATGGCTTAGGCCTTCAATCTGTGCTTCTTTTATATGATTTGCTTAACTTCTTATAACTAATGGTACAAATTTCAAGCTTAAGTAAGGTAATGGTTATCAGAACCAATCATAGAGCATTTTATCTGTGTTGAAATAGTTTAATAAACCTCGGGAGCTTAATGAATCGGAGGTTTTAGTTTAATAGCAATTTTCATCTAAAATAATTTTTTCTTCTTTCTTATGCGTTTGGCCTCTGCAATTTTTATTTACATGATGAATAAAATTTCTATAGTTGAAGTATCATTAGTACAAAAAATGATCGAAGTTCCCTGAGCGAATCTGATAAATATCATTCACCCTTTATTTTATTTTCCTTGTATGTATCAACACAAAAAGGGAAAATAATCATCAAAGCAAAAGAAAGAAAATTAACATTTATCAATTTTAAAAAAGAGAATAAAAAATAGCAAGCTGCTTTTTATCTCTTTGCTATTCTGCTTAATAGCCCCTAACTTTAATTATTGAATGTTATATGATGAAAAAACTACTACCCTTTTTAAGCATGATGATGATGCTTACAGCCAACACACAAGAGATTAATATTATTCCCAAGCCTGTTTCCATTAAAACAAGCAAAGAAAAATTTATCATCAATCCCTTTACAAAAATTATTGAAGCCGGCAGCGGTTTACACAAAACTGCTTTGTTTATCAGCGATTATATCAAAAACGTATATGGCATTCAATTGCCCATTGTAAAAAATAACGGAATCTGGGATAATGCCATTGTATTGAATTACGACAGATTGGATAATTCAATAGCAGGTGCTTACAATCTGGAAATTACTAAAACTAAAATTTATATTGGCGGTGATAATGAAGCCGGTGTTTTTTATGGCGCACAAACACTTATTCAATTATTGCCATTGGAATACAAAAAAAGTTTAGCAGTTCCGCAGGTAAAAATATTTGATGCGCCACGTTTTGCTTACAGAGGTTTGCATTTAGATTGCGGCCGTCATTTTTTTGATGTTGCATTCATAAAAAAATATATCGACTTCATTGCCATGTATAAGCTCAATACTTTTCATTGGCATTTAACAGAAGATCAGGGATGGCGCATTGAAATAAAAAAATATCCCAGGCTAACCGAAGTGGGTGCATGGAGAGATGGAACTATTATTGGCCGCTATCCGGGCAAAGGAAACGATAGTACTAAACATGGCGGTTATTATACACAAGCACAGATAAAAGAAATTGTACAATATGCGGCAGACCGCTACATTACAGTAATACCCGAGATTGAAATGCCCGGACATAGTATGGCTGCATTGGCTGCTTATCCTGAATTAGGTTGTACCGGCGGGCCTTATGCCGTTCAACAAACATGGGGGGTATTTGATGATGTGTATTGTGCTGGCAACGAAAAAACATTTTCTTTTTTACAGGATGTATTGGATGAAGTAATGGAATTGTTTCCGTCAAAATATATTCATATCGGCGGAGATGAATGCCCGAAAACAAGATGGAAGACCTGCCCTAAATGCCAGCAACGCATTAAAGACAATAACTTAAAAGATGAACATGCTTTACAGAGTTATGTCATTCAGAGAATTGAAAAATATGTGAACAGCAAAGGCAGACAAATTATGGGATGGGACGAAATATTAGAAGGAGGATTGGCACCCAATGCAAGTGTAATGAGTTGGCGCGGAGAAGAAGGTGGTATTGATGCAGCCAAACAACATCATACGGTTGTAATGACACCGGGTGCCTGGTGTTATTTCGATCATAGTCAAACAAAAAATGAAGATTCTGTTACCATTGGCGGTTATTTACCCATTGAAAAAGTATATGGCTACGAGCCCATACCCGCCTCGCTCTCAGCAGATGAAGCCTATTTTGTTTTAGGTGCACAAGCCAATGTTTGGACTGAATACATGAGCAACCCGAATAAAGTGGAGTATATGGTCTTTCCCAGATTAGCAGCCATGAGTGAAGTATTGTGGAGCAGTAAACAAAACAGAGACTGGAATGATTTTGAAAAAAGATTAATGAATGAGTTCAACAAATATGATTTTCTGAAACTCAATTACAGCAAAGCCTATTTTGATATGAAGGCTTCCATCCTTCCCACTGCAAACAATGATGGATTGAGTTATACATTAGAAACAAAATATAAAAATGGAACCATCACTGCCAATAATCAATTGTATAAAGAACCGATTATTATTCAGCAATCAACCAATATTGTTGCACAATTAAAAGATAATGCTAACCATAAAGTATTATCATCCATCACACAAAATTTTTCTTTCAATAAAGCCACCGGTAAAAAAATAAGTTTAGTAACAGAACCTTCTAAAAATTACCCCGGCAATACAGGTGCATTTGGATTAGTAAATGGTGTAAGTGCCGGAGCAAAAGGAATCAGTTCAGCCGAATGGTTGGGATGGAATGGAAAAGATTTGGAAGCAACCATTGATTTGGGTAAACCGGATAAAATAAGCACTGTAAAGGTTGGCGTATTAAAACAAGAAGGCAGTTGGATTTATTTACCTGCATCAGCAGAAATATTGTTATCCAATGATGGAAAAGAATGGAATGCTGTTGCTAAGGCTTTGCCCGAAAATGGTGCATGGAAAGATGAACACAAGATTGAGATCAATTTTACTGCTCAATCGGTTCAATTTATTAAAGTGATTGTTCACAATTATGGAAAAATACCGGACGGAAAAGCCGGTGCCGGAAACAATGCCTGGCTTTTTGTAGATGAAATTGAAGTTAATTAAATCAACAAATCTGCAAATTATTGCAATAATACTATCTTTATGCCGCAAAAAAACGCAAACATGTCTAATAACAAATTAAATGTAGACCTGATAGATAGTTTTGAGAAGATACCTGTTAAGATATTCAATGATTCAAAAACAGGTTCATCCTATGTAGCCCGGGAAATTGCCAAT
>Ga0316218_1002973_pt1 | contig 14737 bp, 15 predicted proteins | sample TBH18003metaG_FD_203634 | JGI IMG/M metagenome (GOLD analysis project Ga0316218, IMG submission 203634) | Freshwater microbial communities from Trout Bog Lake, Wisconsin, USA - TBH18003 | ecosystem: Environmental > Aquatic > Freshwater > Lake > Hypolimnion/Profundal zone | place: USA: Wisconsin...
ATTGTTTAGGTGCATTACAACTTTTGGTTTTATATATTAACATTGTTATCCCCAAAACAGGGCAATTGATAGCTAAACCGTGGTTTCACGCTCCATATTCCTTAACTAATTATACAGAATTATATCCCGTCCTTTTGCCTCTTAACCCTTAAATTTGTAGCAGGAGCAATTATGGCTGAAAAGAAAATAACAAGCAAAAAAGCAGTACAGAAAGAAACAGTTGCTGTCCCTAAAAAGGCAGCAAAGCACATACAAGGTATTTCCGCACCGGAGGTGGAGCACAATGCCCCCGAAGACAACCCGATAGATAGCAACGCTGATGCCATATTCATAAAGGGAGCGCGTATGCACAACCTGAAGAATGTGGACGTAGCCATACCCCGCAACAAGCTGGTGGTGGTAACGGGCGTAAGCGGTAGCGGCAAATCTTCCCTCACCATGGATACCCTCTTCGCAGAAGGGCAGCGCCGCTACGCCGAGAGCCTTAGCGCCTACGCCAGGCAGTTCCTGATGCGCATGGATAAGCCGGATGTGGACTATATACGTGGCATATGCCCCGCCATTGCCATAGAGCAGAAGGTAACCACCCGCACACCCCGAAGCACAGTAGGCAGCATGACGGAGATATACGATTACCTGCGCCTGCTCTTTGCCCGTGTAGGCAAGACCTACTCGCCCGTTAGCGGCAAAGAAGTGAAGAAAGATACGGTAACCGATGTGGTGGAATTCGTAAAGGGTCTGCCCAAGGGTGCCAAAGTACAGTTCATCGTACCGCTCGTAACCCGCTACAAGCGCACTGTTGAGGAAGAGCTGAACATACTGATGCAAAAGGGCTTCAGCCGTATATATGTGCCTTCTATTGATGAAAAACCCATAAGAATAGAAGATGTGCTGGAAGGCACCGTAAAAGTAGGCAAGGCAAAGGCCAACCTGCTCATAGACCGTATAGTGGCCAAAGAAGAATTTGACGAAGACGACCTGCACCGCCTGGCCGACAGCATACAAACAGCTTTCTACGAAAGCGAGGGCGAATGCCTGGTAGATGTGGATGGCAAGATACACACTTTCAATAACCGCTTTGAGGCAGATGGCATCATATTCGATGAGCCAACCCCAAACCTGTTCTCGTTCAATAACCCGTATGGCGCATGCCCTGTATGCGAAGGCTTCGGGCAGGTGCTTGGCATTGATGATGGTCTGGTGATACCCGATAAGCGCCTGAGTGTATATGATGGAGCAGTGGTATGCTGGCGCGGCGAAAAGATGAGTGAATGGCAGCAGGCTTTTATCCGCTCGGCCTCCAAATTCGATTTCCCTATACATACCCCCATTGCCGACCTCACCTCCGAGCAGTATAAGCTGCTGTGGGAAGGCAACAGCAAGGTAAACGGCATCAAAGACTTCTTTGAGATGGTGGAGCAAAACCTGTACAAAGTACAGTATCGTGTAATGCAGGCCCGCTACCGTGGCCGAACCACCTGCCCCACCTGCAATGGCACCCGCCTGCGCAAGGAAGCCCTGTATGTAAAGATCAACAACGCCACCATAGCCGACCTGATGTTCCGCCCCGCCGATGAACTGTATGACTGGCTGCAAAATATAAAGCTTACCCCCAACGAGCAAAGCATAGGCAAGCGCATACTCACCGAAGTGAACCAGCGCATGAGAACATTGCTGGATGTGGGCCTGAGCTATCTGTCCCTTAGCCGCCTTGCCAATACGCTATCCGGCGGCGAGAGTCAGCGCATACAACTCACTAAATTCCTGGGCAGCAACCTTACAGACTCCCTGTACATACTTGATGAGCCGAGCATAGGACTGCACAGCAGGGACACCGAGCGACTGATAGGCGTACTCAAATCGCTTCGCGACCTGGGTAATACCGTAGTGGTAGTGGAGCATGACGAGCTGATGATGCGCGAGGCCGACCACATCATAGATATGGGGCCGCTGGCCAGCCACCTCGGTGGCGAGGTAGTGGCTGTAGGCACGTATAAAGAACTGATAGCCCACAAAGACAGCCTTACCGGCAAATACCTGAGCGGCGAATACAAAATAGAACCTCCCAAAATAAAAAGAAAGCCCACCGGCAAAATACGCATAGAGGGCTGTAAGCAGAATAATCTCAAAGACATCAATGTAGACTTTCCGCTGAATGTACTATGCGTGGTAACCGGCGTGAGCGGCAGTGGCAAAACAACACTGGTAAAGCAAACGCTGTACCCCGCCCTCCAAAAGCATTATGGCGAAAGTGCCGACAGGCCGGGACTATTCAGAAAGCTCTCCGGCGACCTCGATAACATCGGGCTGGTAGAAATGGTGGATCAAAATCCTATAGGCAAATCATCGCGCAGTAACCCCGTTACTTATATTAAGGCTTATGACGAGATACGCAAGCTATATGCCAAGCAACCGTTATCTACCATGCGTGGATTTGCGGAAAAGCATTTTTCCTTCAATACCGATGGTGGCCGCTGCGACACCTGCAAGGGCGAGGGCGAAGTGATCGTGGAAATGCAGTTCCTGGCTGATGTGCACCTGCTGTGCGAATCCTGCAAAGGCAAGCGTTTTAAAGAAGAAGTGCTGGAAGTCACCTACCGCGGCAAGAGCATATACGATATATTGGAGCTGAGCGTGGATGATGCCATAGCGTTCTTCGTAGATGTAAAAAAACTGGCAACAGCCTTACAGCCCCTCAGCGATGTGGGTCTGGGCTACATAAAGCTCGGCCAGAGCAGCGATACCCTCAGCGGTGGCGAGGCACAGCGCGTGAAGCTGGCATCTTTCCTCGGCAAGAGCAACATGAAGGAGAAGGTACTATTCATATTTGACGAGCCTACTACCGGCTTGCATATGCACGACATCAAGAAGCTCCTAGGCTCCTTCAATGCGCTCATAGAGCAGGGCCACTCCATAATAGTGATAGAGCACAACACCGATGTAATAAAAAGCGCCGACTGGGTCATAGACCTTGGCCCCGAAGGTGGCGTGACAGGTGGCCACCTCCTCTACGAAGGCACTCCCGAAGGCATGAAAAAAATAAAAGAAAGCTATACCGGTAAATATTTGTAAACAACAACGGAGCATCCTTAGTAAATGGGCGGGTCTTTCCCGCCCATTTACGTATTACAGAAAATATTTGTAACTTTATTACAAAACCAGCATATGCGCCCATACCTGCTACCGCCGCTGTTGCTTTGCGTTGCATCAATACATGCGCAAATACACACTTACATACCCGACCTTAAAGACACTGCAGCAAATACGTTATTCCTAAATTATTCCAATACTGTCGTCTTCGCTAACATGCCCGATGGTGCAGAAGTGAAATTTAATGGCGATGGAGTTAATCCAATTAGCTACCCTGTAGAAAAAGCATATGATCTGCGCGTATCTAAAGCAGGCACATACTCGGTACAGGTGCTGGATAAAGGAAAAGAAGTTTATAAAAGAGATTTTGTTGCTAAGAAAGGATTGGGCGACCCAATACCTCATTTCGGAATAATAAAGGGGTGGAATACAACAGCAACTGTTGACGAAGTTTTAGCTCAACCTGCTATTATCTGTGACATCGCTGATAATCCTACAGTACACCATGTTCGGCTTTTTTGTTACGACATTACATTGATACGCGATGGCGATGCAGAAACCATACACAAACACACCCGCAATGAATACCACTCAACCGATGACCTCAATGGACGCAGCTTTGACAACGAAACACAAGCGAAGATAAAGCTGATGAAAAAAGGTGATAAGATAATAATCGAAGGGATGCAGCTATCCGACTTCACAGGACAACGCAGAACGCTCGATGGACACCTGAACATAACTATAAAATAGCATCGTTTTGTGTTGTGGCACAATTCTATTAGGTTTGATGACTGATCATAATACAACACACAATGATGAGCCCCATGAAGTTGCCCTTTTACGCAAGGTTATCACTTACGCTGTTAGCGCTGGTGCTTATTTTCATTATCATGAAGGAGGCTGCGAGCATCTTCATCCCGCTCACCTTTGCGCTGCTCATATCCATATTATTATACCCTTTCACACGGTTTTTAGAGAACAGGTGCCATTTCGGCCGTATATATGCTGCAATTACATCAGTGTTCTTATTCATTGCGGCATTATTCAGCTTCATTTATTTCCTTTCTATACAGATACTGGGTTTCTCCAAAGACATACCGCTCCTCAAGAAGCGTTTCCAGGACTTGTTTAATTCGCTGCAAAAGTGGCTGTCTTACAAGATGCACATCACCACCAGCCAGCAGTCTGTCTATATCAACAGGTCAGTGAACAGCATGGTGGAGTCCACAGCCCACTCCATCAGCAACCTGCTCACCTCTATGGCGGGCATCCTGCTGCTCTTCATCTTTGTGCTCATTTTCACCTTCTTCATGCTCTACCACCGCAGGCTGCTCATGAAGTTTGTGCTCCACCTGTTCAATCCAATGCACCGCGAAAAGGTAAACGAAGTGATCTCCGAGACCCGCAGCATGATCAATTCTTACGTTGTTGGCCTTGTAATAGAAATGGTACTGCTGAGCATCGTCAATTGCAGCATGTTCGCCATCATGGGTATACAGTATGCGGTATTGCTAGGGCTCATGGCCGCCGTGCTCAATATCATCCCTTACCTGGGCATCTACACTTCTATCGTTATCTGTGTGCTGGTCACTATTGCCAATAGCACTCCCGGCATAGCATTAGAGGCAGGTGCAGGGCTATTCATCGTTCACCTGCTCGATTCCAATATCCTCTTCCCACGCATCGTGGGCGGCAGGGTCAAGATGAACCCCTTTATCACTATTGTGGCCGTTATCGTAGGCGAGTTCCTGTGGGGTATACCGGGTATGTTCCTGTTCATACCTATCACCGGCATCATCAAGCTGGTATGTGAGCGTGTAGAGGGCCTCGAAGCCTGGAGCATACTCATAGGCGTTGATGATACAAACCCAAAACAGAAAAAGCCAAAGAAGATCGTCCCATGATCCATACCTTCTGTTAAAATAATTTAAAATCACTTTTATTATCATTGCATTAATGCCGCAGCCGACTAAATTTGCTGTTTAGTATTACTATATGTTCGAATTCCAACACATAAGCTATTTATATGCCCTTGGCTTGCTGCCGCTGCTTGTCGTGTTATTCATCGCAGTGGTGTTGTGGCGCAAAAAAAAGATACGCAAGCTGGGCGACGAAAAGATCGTTGCAGGACAGCTACAAGGTTATATACCGGGCCGCGCCACGCTAAAATTCATTTTACTTTCCATAGGCCTGTTCTCTATAATTATGGGACTTGCCAACCTGCGCACAGGCGATAAAAGCGAAAAAGTACAGCGCAAGGGAGTGGATGTGGTCATAGCCCTGGATGTGAGCAAGAGTATGCTGGCACAGGATGTGCAGCCGGACAGGCTTACCCGCGCCAAGCAGCTCATCATGCGCATGACCGACAAGATGCGCAACGACCGTGTGGCGCTAATTGTATTCGCTGGTAAGTCTTACCTGCAGGTACCGCTTACGGTCGATTACAGCGCTGTAAAGATGGTATTGCAGGGCGTATCTCCTGATATGGTGCCTACCCAAGGCACAGTAATAGGCGATGCAATAGATATGGCTATGAAGTCATTCTCGCAGAACGAGCGCAAGTACAAATCGCTCATCATCATATCCGATGGTGAAGACCATGACGAAACCGCCATTGAAAAAACGAAAGAAGCCGCAGAGAACGGCGTTATAGTGCATACGGTAGGCATAGGCTCCCCACAGGGTGCTACCCTCTACGATCCCCAAACAAAAGCAGTGAAGCTGGATGAGAATGGCAATCCCGTGGTAAGCAAGCTCAATGAAGACGAGATGCGCTCCATAGCCACCGCAGGCCATGGCACTTACAGCCTGTTGCAAAACACCGATGCCGTTGCTGATAAGCTCACTACCGAGTTGGAAGGCATGGAGCAAAAAAGCCTCGGCTCTGTTATATTCACCGACTTTACCAGCTACTACCAATACTTCCTCTTTGTGGGCTTCCTGCTGCTGCTTATAGAGTGGCTGCTGCCCGGCACCAGCACCAGGGATAAAAAGAAAAAGAGTGCCGTGATTGTGGCAAAGGGTGCCGCTATGCTCCTCTTGTTGCTGGTTATGGGCAACATGGCCTCTGCCCAAACAAATATGTTCCTGCAACAAGGCAATAGCCTGTATGAGCAGCAGAAGTACAAGGAAGCTGCCGCCGATTATCAAAAAGCCCTTGCCAAAGACCCGAACAATACCCCAGGTATGTTCAACTTCGGCAACTCATTATACCAGCAGAAGCTCTATGACTCATCCCGCAAGGTAATGGAAGCTACAGCCAAGGCAAGCAAGGATAAGGCCGGCAAGGCTGCAGCCAACTACAACATTGGCAACACCTACATGTCGCAGCAGAAATGGGATGATGCCGTCAATGCCTATAAAAATACGCTGCGCAACAACCCCCAGGATGCTGATGCCAAGTACAACCTCTCCTATGCCGAGGAGATGCTGAAGAAGCAACAGCAAAAGGATAAAGATAAGAATAAAGATAAAAAGCAGGACCAGAAGAAAGATCAGAACAAGCAAGACCAGAAGAAAGACCAGGATAAAAAAGACCAGGACAAGAAGCAGGACAAAGACCAGCAAAACAAAGACCAGAAGAACGATAAAGATAAGCAGAACCAGAAGCCACAGGGACAGCCCAGCAAGATCTCCCAGCAAAAGGCCGACCAGTTGCTGGATGCTTTGCAGCAGAAAGAAAAAGAATTGCAGGATAAGCTGAAGAAAGAAAAGGGCACACCTGTGAAAATGGAAAAGGACTGGTAGCCTGCTTTATTATTCTTTGCACAGCACAGCAAAAATTTCAGCGCAATACTTCACCCACTTGTTTCACTACAGTGCAAAATATGTTCACTCCCTCCAACACCAACATGTGGATAAGGTGTCAATTTCTTTTGCCTGTTTTGAAAAAAAATAAAAATAATTTTTTTAGTAGAAAAAATTCTTTTTAATATTGTGCTAAGGATTGTGCTTACTAACCCATCCTTTATAATAGTCCGGCAGCCCACAACCTTGCCGGACTTTTTTTTGTCCCTGCTCAAACGCCCTGCCGGCGCAGCTTTCACGAGGTCAAACTTTTTCTATGCACGAGTATCACATTTTTCATAAGCCCTACCAGGTGCTTTCGCAATTTACCGCCGAAGGAGAAAAAAGAACGCTTGCCCATTATTTCATGGGCATTTCCAAAGATATTTATCCTGTTGGCCGCCTCGATTACGACAGCGAAGGATTGCTTATCCTCACCAACGATAAGTCACTTACGCACACTATGCTCGATCCCACATTCGCGCATCCGCGCACTTACCTTGTGCAGGTAGAAGGATTGCTTACCGAGCAGGCCATTAAACAATTACAAAATGGCGTAACGATAAATGTGGATGGCAAACAATACACCACAAAAAAAGCAAGCGCGGAAATATTGCTCGATGATCCGCAGGTAAGCGAGCGCTATCCTCCCGTTCGGTTTCGAATGAACATCCCCACCTCCTGGTTATCTCTCACCATCGCCGAAGGCAAGAACAGGCAGGTGCGAAAAATGACCGCAGCAGTGGGCTTCCCTACCCTTCGTTTAATAAGATATGCCATTGGCAACATCAATATCGAGGGCCTTGCCCCCGGCGATAGCACACTTATAGATGAGAAAACACTCCAATTACTGCTCAAAAAGATCAAAAAGGCATAATAGTACATCGGCGGCCTCTCATATAACACTATATACGTACCCCTTTTAAATAGTTACTTGTTATTTGCCAAGTATGGTTATTTTTGCGGGGTCAAAAGAAAACATCCATGTTTAATTTAGTGTTATTCGGACCTCCGGGCAGCGGCAAAGGCACCCAATCCGAAAATATTGTAACCAACTATAAGCTACAGCACATCTCCACCGGGGATCTCCTTCGCGATGAGGTGAGCAGGCATACCCCGCTCGGCACAGAAGCAAAGAAATATATGGAACAGGGCATGTTGGTACCTGATGAAGTAGTGATAGGCATGATCAGCAGCAAAATAGACGAAAGCGCAGATGCGCGTGGCTTCATCTTTGATGGCTTTCCGCGAACACGCCCGCAGGCCGAAGCGCTGGATAAACTATTGGAGTTTAAGAACACACGTATACACCTCGTACTCGCCCTGGATGTACCCGAGGCCGAACTCGTAAAGCGCCTCCTAGGCCGTGGCGAAACATCGGGCCGCAGCGACGATAACGAAGAAGTAATTGCAAAAAGAATAAAAGAATACCATTCTAAGACACAGCCGGTGGCAAGTTATTACAATGCGCACGGCAAGCTGGAAACAGTAACAGGTAACCATTCCATAGCCGAAACATTTAAATCACTTACTAAGCACATTAATAAGTATTTATTACCTGTAACATAGTGGAAAAAGGAAACTTCGTTGATCATATCCGTATATTCTGCCGCTCAGGAAAGGGCGGTGCCGGAAGTGTGCATTTGGAAAGGAATAAGTTTGATGCCATGGCCGGCCCCGATGGCGGCAATGGTGGCCGTGGTGGCCATATAAAGCTGCGCGGCAACGCACAGCTATGGACGCTGCTGCACATGCGCTATTATAAGAACGTACTGGCCAAGGATGGCGAGAATGGTTATAAGAATAATTCCACCGGCCACGATGGCGCCGATATAGTGCTGGAAGTGCCACTGGGCACCATAGCCAAAGATGCGGAGACCGGCGAAGTAGAAGTGGAGATACTGCACGATGGCCAGGAGGTGATATGGATAAAAGGTGGCCGTGGCGGCCTGGGCAATGCCAACTTCGCCACACCTACCAACCAGACACCCGACTACGCGCAGCCCGGCGAAATGGGCCATGAAGGCCTGAAGATACTGGAGCTGAAGATACTGGCAGATGTCGGGCTTGTGGGCTTTCCTAATGCAGGCAAATCTACATTACTATCTGTAGTAAGCGCCGCAAAACCCAAGATCGCGGACTACGCTTTTACCACGCTTACACCGCAACTGGGTATTGTATCTTACCGCGACAATAAATCTTTCTGTATGGCCGATCTGCCGGGCATTATTGAAGGAGCCGCAGAAGGTAAAGGTATAGGCCATCGTTTCCTCAGGCACATCGAGCGCAACTCTGTGTTGCTGTTTCTCATACCTGCCGACAGCGATGACCACGCCAAAGAATTTGAGATACTCTACAGCGAGCTGGAGCAATACAACCCGGAGTTGCTGCACAAGACCATGATCATCGCCGTAAGCAAGTGCGAGATGCTGGATCAGGAACTAAAGGATGCCATTGCAGAGACGCTACCCAAAGACATTCCCCATGTATTCTTCTCCTCACTGGCCAACCAGGGTATTGTAGAATTGAAGGATGTGTTGTGGCGCGCACTAAACCCGCCCACTGCATAACCAATGGATAAACTCACTCCAAACGAATTACGCAAACGCATCAAACAAAATAATGCGCCTGTACTCATAGATGTGCGCGAAGAGCAGGAGCGCGCGGCATACAACATAGGTGGCATGCATATACCCATGGGCGAGTTGATAGCCCGCATGAGTGAGATACCAAAAGATAAAGAAGTAATACTCTACTGCGAGAAAGGCATCCGCAGCGTCATCGCCATTCAGCGATTACAGGCATCCGGCTACTACAACCTCATCAACCTGGCAGGCGGCATGAAGGCATGGAAAGAAGGGGAAGATCGCTCGAGCTAATAGCTCTATAATGATTGTGTATTACAGTAACTTAGCCCGGGGTTTTAACCCCGGGTAACGTAAAGAATACGTCTGTAACGGTTTTAACCGTTTACCCAACGTGATGCAAGACAAGCCACTCACCGCTTCAGTTCTAGCGTACCGCCATTTGCCGTTACGATCAATTTGTGCATACCTCCCAGCATCAGCGTATGATTTATATCCTGGTGGCCAGTTGGAAAATTGAAACATACCGGGTAATGATACTCCCTTACCTTGTCAGCAATGATCTCTTCCAGCGTTTGCCCGAAAGGCCTTTCTGTATCCTCCATATCCGTAAATCCACCCAATATGAGACCCTTTAAGTTATCCAGTTTACCCGCCCGTTTCAGCGTCAGCATCATGCGGTCTATCTTATACAGGTGCTCGCCAATATCTTCTATAAACAATATCTTCTCCGCAGTCTCCACCTCAGATTCAGATCCAATAAGATGCACCAGCAACGATAGGTTACCACCCGTGAGTACGCCCTCCTCTTGCCCTACCCGGTTATATGCCGATGCTGGCGCATGGTAGTGTATCGTTTCTCCGGTAAGTGCGGCATAAAATGTTTTGAGATAGGCCTCATTTTCCGTCTCCGGCTTAAATGCTCCGCACATAGGGCTGTGCAGCGATGCCATCCCCAGCCTTGCCTCCAAATGGCTGTGCAACACCGTTATATCACTAAAGCCGCACACCCACTTCGGCTTTTTGGTAAAGGCCGTAAGATCCAGATCATCTATAATGCGGCTCATACCATACCCGCCCCTGCCCATTATTATAGCATCTATCTTCGGGTCGTCCATCATCGCCTGCAAATCGGCCAGGCGGGCCTCATCAGTACCCGAGAAGTAATTGTGATCCGTACCCACCGTAGCGCCCATCTTCACCACAAAGCCCCAATGTTCCAGTACCCGTGCAGCATATACCACCCGCTCCGCGGATACATAACCCGAAGGACAAGTAATACCCACAACAGAGCCAACTTTTAAATACCCGGGATGATTCATAAAGTAAAAATAAAAAAGTTCGGAGAGAATTGCGTCTAAAATTCGGGAAATCTATTGGGCTACGATCAAACCTACAAATACATCATCGCCTCTTACCTCCACCGGGTAAGTAAACAATTTATACCCCTCACCCGTGGTATTCCTCCCATTCACCGGGTCAAACCTGTATTTGTGGTCCGGGCATACTATACGCCCCAGCGGGTCTACCCAGCCATCACACAATCTTGCTCCCGCATGTGGGCAGGCCGCAGTAAAGGCATACACCGCATTTCCCCGCCTCAACAAGCCTATCTTTTTATCAGTAACACTTACCTCCACAAGTTTCCCCACCTCCATTGTCCCGAAAGAAACACCATCCACCTTATGCCAGCTATATAGTTTCATTATAAAATAAGGTCATTGCCAAAATAAGATCATTGCCAAATTGGCTAATTGCCAAATTGTCGAATTGTCGAATTATCTAAGCTGCGCAAAAAAATCTTTCATCAGCTGCCCGCATTCAGCAGCCAGCACACCATTCGTCAGTTGTGCCTTCTGGTGAAATGGCCAGTTAGTGCCCGTTGTTTTTTTATAGCCATTCTTCACATCTTCAGCACCGTATACTATGCGGCCTATCTTGGCCCAGTAAATAGCGCCACAGCACATCAGGCAAGGCTCTACAGTCACATACAGCACCGCATCAGGCAGGTACTTGCTACCTATCTGGTTAAAGGCCGACGTCATGGCTATCATCTCGGCATGGGCAGTGCTGTCATTAAGCTGTTCCACCTGGTTATGGCCGCGGGCAATGATCTTATTGTCCCACGCCACCACCGCACCTACAGGCACCTCGCCCGCATCATACGCCACCCTCGCCTGCCGCAGGGCCTCCTTCATAAAATACTCATCGTCAAATACCATAAACTATTTTTACGATCACAACGCAATCATCAACTGTCGAATTATCACATTGCCTAATTATCCTTACTATCCATCACTATCGTCACAGGCCCATCATTCACCAGCGCCACTTTCATATCAGCCCCAAAAGCACCTGTAAGTACCGGCTTCCCCGTCTTCTCTTCAAGCTGTTTTATAAAATGCTCATACAGTGGTATCGCCTGCTCCGGCCTTGCCGCCTTCATAAAAGATGGCCTATTGCCCTTCTTATAGGCCGCATGTAGCGTGAACTGGCTCACCACCAATATGTCCCCTCCTACATCCCTGATGTCCTTATTCATCAGCCCCTGCTCGTCATTAAACACCCGCAGCAGGGCTATCTTGCCACTCAGCCATTCGGCATCCGCTTGCGTATCCTCCGTTTCTACACCCAGCAATACCATAAAGCCATGCCCTATCGCGCTCTTTACTGCGCCGTCTATGGTCACACTTGCTGATGATACCCGCTGCACTACCGCTCTCATGTATGCAAAAGTGCGAATAATACTTCATCCCTGCAATTATGATAGCTGCTCCTATTCGAGGAGCCGGTTCTCACATCCGAACCCATCCACCACCAGTTGCCCCGGCTTTTAAGCCGGGGGTTAATGCAAAATCTGAATGGCTTTAGCCAAACCGCCTCGCGCAGTACCACCCGCACACTGCCGGATATTTATCACTACTTTTGCCACCCATATGCTCGATCTCAATGATACCATAGTAGCCATAGCCACCCCGCCGGGGGAGGGGGCCATAGGCATCATCCGCCTCAGCGGTACTGATGCCATTACTATCGCAGCAGGCATATGCGCTGGCAAAGACCTCAACGCCCAGCCTACACACACCATACACTTTCGTAAGATAAAAGACGGTGATACCATTATAGACGAGGCCGTCATCAGCCTCTACAAAGCCCCGAAAAGCTATACCGGCGAGAATGTGGTCGAGATCAGTTGCCATGGTTCCAACTACGTACTACAGCAGGTGTTGCAACTGAGCATTACCCGTGGCGCACGTATAGCCAAGCCCGGCGAGTTCACCATGCGGGCATTCCTCAATGGCAAGCTCGACCTCACACAGGCCGAGGCCGTTGCCGATCTTATTGCCAGCCACAGCAGCGCTGCCCACAAGGCTGCCATTCACGACCTACGCGGCGGCTTCAGCCACGACCTCATGCACATGCGCGATCAGCTCATACAGTTCAGCGCGCTTATAGAACTGGAACTCGACTTCAGCCAGGAAGACGTTGAATTTGCCGACCGCACTAAATTCTACGATCTCATAGACCGGCTCACCATAGCTACCACAAGGCTCGTTAGTTCATTCCAACTGGGCAACGTCATTAAGAATGGTGTAAAGGTAGCCATAGTAGGCCGCCCCAATGCAGGCAAAAGCACCCTGCTCAATGCCCTGCTCAATGAAGAGCGTGCTATTGTAAGCGAGATAGCTGGCACCACCCGTGATACCATCGAAGAAACACTCAACATCAACGGCATTCTGTTTCGCCTCATAGATACCGCAGGCATCCGCGAGCACAGTACCGATACCATAGAGCTGCGCGGCATGGAGCGCAGTGTAGAGGCCATGACCAAAGCTGATGTGGTGATACATTTATTCGATGTAACCGATGACTTTAAATCACAAATAACAAATAGCAAATTCCGGGAAGGAAAACACCTGCTCGTAGGCAATAAAACAGATGTAGCCAACATAGAAAAACTAAAAGAACAGTACAGCGATACCGCCATGCAAATGGTCTTTATATCGGCTAAGAACAAAGAGAACATACAACAGCTCAAAGATGCCCTTTACGCACTCGTAGCCGGTGGCGACATCACACAGGAAGGCACCATAGTTACCAACACCCGCCACTACAGCGCCCTGCAGGAAGTGCTCCGTTCCCTCCGCGACATCACACATGGCCTCGACACCAACCTCCCCGGCGACCTCATCTCCCTCGACATCCGCCGCTGCCTCCACTACCTTGGTGAGATCACCGGCCAGATAACCACAGAAGACAAGCTCGACTACATTTTCTCCAAGTTTTGTATCGGAAAGTAGCTTTGAAAAGTTAAAAAATCCGTATCTTTATCTATATGAAAAAGGTAGCAAATAAAACGGTAAACAAAAAAGTTGAACTTACAAATTCCACTGATGCTTCGTTTGAAAGGGAAATACGGGTCGCGATAAAACGCTTACCATCTGTAGTGAGAGAAAAAGCATTTAAAAACAACGCATCTATCACCGTTGTAAGAGGCAGTAAGATCGTTCGTATCAATCCGGATGAAACGACTAAAGTGATTGGAAAGATAAATAAAATAGTAGCTAAGGTGAAAATTCAAAAAGTCATGTCACTTTCTTAATGGAAAAACGTTTACGAATTTTCGCCGGGCCTAATGGATCAGGCAAATCAACGATCCTGCAATTACTTCCGTCTACCGTTGATCTTGGTTACTATATTAATGCAGATGATATCGAAAGAAATATTGCGCAAGGATTGGGTATTAGCTTAAAGAAATACGGGATCAAAGCGACTACAGAACTACTCTATAGCTTTTTTGAACAATCTTCTTTTGTTAAGGAAAAATCAGACCTTGATAAACTTAAATCGATCTTCTTCGTAGAAAGAAATAGTTTGAAGGTCAAATCTATTCAGGACATAACACCTAAATACTCTGCCGCAATAATATCTGAATTCTTAAGAGAATTTAATCTTATGAGCGGAAACGATTTTTCTTTTGAAACGGTAATGAGCCATAAAGACAAAATCGCTTTCATAATAAGGGCTACCGATCAAGGCTATAAAGTGTACTTGTATTATGTCTGCCTTGACAATTACAAAGTAAATATAGACAGGGTTGCTACACGAGTGGCCGAAGGCGGGCATCATGTCAGCGCTGATAAAATCAAAGCAAGGTATGCCAGGTCGCTCGGGTTATTGCTTAGTGGGTAGTGTATCAGTTTGAATGTTAATGAATGTTAACAAAGTTTTCTTTTTAACTTTGTAGCATGGCAAAGAAAGTAAAAGAAAAG
>Ga0316218_1002998_pt1 | contig 14637 bp, 20 predicted proteins | sample TBH18003metaG_FD_203634 | JGI IMG/M metagenome (GOLD analysis project Ga0316218, IMG submission 203634) | Freshwater microbial communities from Trout Bog Lake, Wisconsin, USA - TBH18003 | ecosystem: Environmental > Aquatic > Freshwater > Lake > Hypolimnion/Profundal zone | place: USA: Wisconsin...
TTATGGTGCCTTGTAAATCTAAAATGGTGCTTGTTGCAATGGTATAGACATATCCGTGGCTCTCATTCTTAAAAAAGACTTGAGATTGGTCTACTGAGTAGATGAAATCATACTCATCTGAACCATCAACGGGGGTAGCATTAGCAACTCCATTGTCATAGAAGGTAGTTCCAATAATAGTAAGTAAGTGGCTACCAGCGGCAAATATACCAAGTCCTTCTCCTGCAGTTAGAGTCTGATAGGTTTTGAGTCCTGGACGTTTAACGGCTGCAATAGACTCTTTTTTCTCTACTTCAATAATCGCATTACCGAGCTTACTATCTTTGTCCAACGTACCGTCACGACTACCAATATTATGAGCAAGAGGTATACGGCTAATTGCCATAATTAACCCCTAAATCTATAATCAGGTTGGAAAGAAGTAGAAGCCTCTTCTTGGCTCCAATCGGTCATTACTTCTTCATACTTAGCGGCACGTTGAGCTAGTTCAGCACGTACTTGTGCAGGAACACCATACTCAAGGGCTAACTGGTCAGCTAGTCCAAACTTTAATGTATTGAACCATTCCGATGGGAATTGAGGGATTGAAGTAGGAGTTAAGATGTCTGAAATAGGTTGTTGCACTTGTAGGTGGATAGTCCACCCTGCGGCATTTGGGTTGTTAAATACATACAGTACACCATTACCCAACTGTGGGTCGTAATAGACCTGATTAGGAGTACCAGAAGAGGGTTTATAGCCCTGTTGCATATACTCTTGACGTGAGATGACCTGAAGGGTTGTATCGTTCCCCTGAGGGCTTCTAATGAACGCCATAACGACTCTTAATGGGCGGTCACAGACTACATCTCCTGTTGGGCCTAATGTGTAGGTATATTGACCTGCTACCATAGGTACTGGGAGGTCTTCTACTAACCATAAGGGCATACCCTTAGTTTGTAGTTGTTTAATGTACAGGTTTAGGGCTTCTGAGCAGTTCTGATAGTCCTGTGGGGTTGGGCTATCTCCAGCACCAATTACTCCCAATACACGGAGTGCTCCATTAATAACGCTGTCTCTGGATTGTGAGTAACTGGTAGTCATATTATTCCGCTTTTGGTTCTTCAGTAATTAAAGCATACTGTTGTTGTAGTTTTTGAAGCAATGGATATGCCCCTGATTCAGTAGGTAGTTGACCTACTACACGGAGTATAAATGCTGCTTCGTTATCTTCTAATGTAAATGTTTTCATAATTTTATTATTAAACCATAATTACAAATTTATTAAACCCAGGAGGCCCACTAACCATTAATATTTTAGCGGAACTACTGGCAATAACTAAATCAGAGCCACTAACCATATATGCGGCAGGAATAGTAACAGAAGCATTGGTTACATTAATCCATAATTCACAACCTGGTATTAAATTAGTAATAGTGCTAATTGTCGTAGGAGAAGCTACATTAATTTCTAATTTACTCATTGTTCTTAAATCAATAGTTTGATTAGAATCTATGTAACGACAAGTGTTTATTTGGCGAATATACGCATTATATTGACCATTACCATCTTGCACTATTGTAGTTTTACCATTAAATATGTTATTGCCATCAATAGTTACCGCTGCTGACGTATTTGCATTTGTAGCTGAAGTATTGTAAATATCCCAGCCATTTGTTTTGGGAATAAAAGTATTGTTTCCAATGTAACCGCCTATACCGCCTATAGAAGCGTCCATAGCAATTAAAACACCTGAACCAACAATATAAGAATTTTCTACTTTTGGCTCAAAACAATAACTTCCAGTAAACCAAAGACCAATACTATTGTTTAAATAATTTGTTGTATCTACAGTAACGCTTAAACCATTTGACTCCCAATAACAATCCGTAAATTTTATCATTTCAGAGTCACGAATTTCAGTAGCAGCTACACCAGCAACATTTGAAGAGTTAGCGCCTTGAAAATTGCAAGAATAAAATGAATTAGTTATATTAAGTCCAACCATTTTTAATGCTTGTTGTGTACTTCCTAAAAACAAACACATATACCAGCTATTTAAAATACAAGCAGGGTTTACTGTGTCAGTACTAATGTTAAATCCAATACGAACACCACCACTAACAGTTACATTGTAAAAAGAACATCCAATTAAACGACCTGTAGCTTCTAAAGCCCTGTCAAGATTTGAAATAACTACATTTCTAATAACATGATTGTCATTAATTGTGTTTACATCTGTACCTTTAAATAAAATACCAACGCAACTTGCAACACTATTTGTATTAGCTATTGAAAGATTACTAATCTGACACCATTGTTTAGCTACAGTAGTAGCATCCATTCTAATGACATACGTAGCACCTGTTGGTGGAATAAGAATAGTGCTTAAACCATCACCGTAAAGAATTTGATAACTGCTAATATCAAAAGAACATTGATAAGTTCCTTTAGGAATATAAACGGCTTTGCCTGTAGCCACAGCATTTGTAAAAGCCGTTGAACTATTGGTTGCGCCTGTAGGGTCAGCACCAAAATCAAGAACACTTACATATTCTTGTAATTTTTCATTAAAAGGTCTATTAACTGCGCCTGCCGCGCCTTCGTCATACTTTGGAATTAATGTTGTCATATTTTGCCTTATTCAATATTTGCTGCTTTAAGTCTTGCACGAATTGATTGTAATTCAGCCACAATATTAGCAATAATTGTTGGGTCTGAAGCATCAATACCTTGATAAATAGGATTATCATTTGAATCTAATTGATTAGGTTCACCTACAACAGCAGTAGGACATATAGTTTGCAATTCATCTGCAATAAATCCTGAACTTTTAACATTGCCATTTATCCATGTATAAGTTCTTGGCAACATTGAATCAATAAAAGTTCCACTATTTGTTAATGGAAGAATGTTTGTTTTTAATCTTCTATCTGAAGTAGTTGAATAAACAGTTGCTAAGTTTGTAGCTGCAATATATCCAACAGTTACAGAATTTGTTTGAAATACATAGGGATACCAAGTAGCTGTAGAAGTATTTGTTGCTAATGACCCATAAGTTCCTGAAGTTTTTAGACTAAATATTTCTCCAGCAACTGTAGCAGAAGTTCCTAAAAATATATTGTTATTCACCGATAGATTACCTGCTCCTGCATCTGTAGTGTTACCAATAGAAACACCGCCTGAAGCAGAAATACGCATTGCTTCAGCACCAGTAGTTGCAAAAGTCATTGCATCTACATTGTGGAAATAACTTATATAGCCTCTAGTATTAGTAGAGTTATTGGCAAATAAAACTTCGCTATAGCCAGCACCGCCATTAGATACATTGGCTTTAGCAATTAAATCTGCCACGGTGCTTGCAGTGCCAACAGTAATTGAACCTGTTAATCTGCCATTTCCTGTTACATCTAAATTAACTGTTGGAGAAGGTGTATTGACACCTAATCGTTTATTAGTGTTATCCCAAAAAAATCCTGAATCTTGAGTAGGAGTTGTAGTTCCTTGTCCAAAAGGTACATAGCCCGTTGTATAAGTTACAGCAGGTGCTTTGTTGTTAAATGTAGTCCAATCAGTTGAGCTTAAATAGCCATTAGAACTTGTGCTTGATTGCACCATGTTTGTAGCAACTAATGGCGTGCTAAAGGTTATTGTCCCTGTAAAGGTATTATCCTCATCTAATTTAGGAAAGTCATTAAGATTTGCACGAACTAAACGAAGAGATACTACTGCACCTGATGCAAATATAGTTCCTGTAGTTCCGTCTTGTCCACGAACAATAGTAAATGTAGTTCCTGATACTGCAGTTACTTTAACAATCTCAATAGTTGTTTGTGTAGCAGCATCAGCTAATGTGCAATAGAAATATTGTGAACCTGTAGGAACAGGAAAGCCTGTCGCAGATGTAACAACCATTGAAGTTGCAATAGCAGTAATACCACCATTTAAAGTAGTGTTACAGTTGTTTGCAAAAAGCATATTTGCCATTAATTATCCTTAAACAATGGTAATAATAGGGTCATACAAATACATAGTTGTAGCAACAGCACCCATTGTTACAGTAACTTTAAGCCTTACTTTTGAATTTTTAACTGCTCTATATAAAACAGCTCCTACATTTTCTGTATTTACAACAGTTCCTCCAGAAGCATTTGTAAATGTTTGGGGAGCGCCTACACTAGAATAAGCAGTAGTTGTTGTTCCATCAGTAGATTGTAAATCAAATAAAACAGTATATGATTGTGAGCTTGCTTGTTGAGTTAATAAATCAATTTGCCAAATAGCTTCACCAGCTTTTAAAGGAACTTCAAAATATCCTGTAACAGCACCATTTACATAAATATTGTCGCTTTTATCATATGTAGTCCAAGCAAAACCTTTTTGATTAAAAGCTCCGTTTATAGGTAATGTTTTAAATATCTTTTTATATTGAGCATCTCCTAAATTCACATATCTTGTGTCGTCAGCAATAGATTGCTCAACAATGACAGAAGAATCAAAAGCTGTAGAAGAACCTCCATCTACAAAAGTATATGCAAGAGTATTTCCTGTAGCATTAAATGTATTTTTACCAAAGCGTACATTTCTTACGCCATAAAATCCTGATTCAGCACAATTAATAAATGCAGTAGCAGTAATAGCAACACCCATAGGGCCTGTAGCAGAACCAGTACCGCCAGCAGCATTAGACATAAGCATATAGTTGCTTTCAATTTCAGCACCATTTACATATACACCGCCATTGCCTTTTAAATTAATTTGTCCAAGAAGATTGTTTTCAAAATAATTGCCTTTAATTGAAAATCCTGATGGTAAAGGACTTAATAATGAAGAACCCCATGTAAGATTAATACCATAACCTTTATTTACTTCAAATACGTTAGCTCCTGTTACATTTAATGCAGAAGCTTTCCATCTAATACCATCACTAGCATTACCATATATTCCTGAAGCTGTAACTGTTAAAGCATTTCCGTCTTGGTCAGAAGAAACAATTTGAGATGCAATACCGCAACCACCATTACCTTGAATAGTACATTTATCAACACAAATAGTATAAATACCATTTTGCATACTAATACCATCAGAACCAAAACTTTGAATGGTTACATTTTCAAATAGCATATTTCCAATGTTGCTAGAACCATGAAGGTCAACACCATAAGTGCTTGTAGCTCCTGCGCCATATGCGCCACCATTACCTACAAGTAATATGTTTCTCATTGCAAAAAAACTATTAGCAACAATAAGCGCAGGGCCTGTACCAGTATATTTAATACCGCTATTTTTACTGTCGCCCAATAAAGTTACATAAGCACTAGAAATAGTTATTGTTGATGTAACAAGGTAATAACTTGTGGTAGTTGGAAAATAAAGTGCTTGACCTGGTTTTAGTGCAGTTAAAGCTGCATTAATAGCTGCCGTATCATCAGCAACACCATCTCCTACTGCACCAAAGTCTTTAACAGATATAGATTCTTGAAGTTTAGATTGTACAGTAGTTGTTACTGCTCCAACTCCACCTTCATTGTAATTAATTTCATTAGCATACAAAGTTCCAGATGCAACACTTATACCAACCAAAAATTCGACAATATCACCAGCATTAAGACCTGAATTAAATGTAACTGTGTTTACGCTAGTCTCAGAATAGTTTGTTCCATATACTTGTTTTGAACCGTTTACAAATACCGCTAAGTTATTAGTTCCAGGAGCATAATCAAAGTTAGTCAAAGTAAATACTGTCTGACCTTGAGTTGCTGTAAATACTTGCTCTTCAGTTGATTGAACTGCAGCCCCTGCAATATAGTTCATACCTGCCGCAGTAATACGCAATTGGACGTTATCACCCATGTTCCAATACAAAGGTGTAGTGCCTTCTTGCCCACGCTCAATTGTAAAAATATCACCGCTACGAGCAGTACATTTAACAATCTCAATGATTGGGCCACTCAGACTGATTAAGCTAACGTAGAAGTAGTCTCCACCAGTTGGATTTGGGAATAGGTTTCCAGCATTAGCAGATACCTGCATTGTTGTTGCTGTATTGGTTATTCCGAAAGCCAAATAAGTGGCTGCGTTATTAGTATATAAAGGACGGCCCATATATTATCCTAGTGTATATGTGTCGACAGCATAACCGTCAACTAATTGAATTGTGGATTGTACGATAGTGTATTCGTCTGGAGCTTGTGGACGAGAAACTGGTACAGACATATTATCTCGTACGCCTTTTACATAATCTTGAGGCTGACGAATCTCCCAATCATAGCTACAAACGTATAAACCATCCCAACGGAGCTTTAATTGCGAAAACTTGTATTTGTGACCACAAGCATCACATATACCGTTATAGTCGCCATTCCGTAGGTAATCAGCGTGTCCCATTTTAAATCTCAGTAGGAGAATAAACTGGTATATCACCAACACAAGTATACGTATTGCCTTCATTGGTTGTGCAGGTCATAATTAGTCGATAGGTATTATCAGCGACACCGCCAATAACTCGTTGTGTTGCTTTGCCAAGGTTTAAATTGACACTTCCTGACAATATGGCAGAAGGGTTGGTATCTGTGCCTTGGGCTGTAATAGCCGTGCAGGTTCCAGATGATAATGTTTCAGTTGGCTGCAGAACTGGGTTAAAGTCAAAGCTAAATAGCTCTGATTCTGGAACTAATTTATACGAAAACTGGCTCATTTTGAGACCTTTTTGTTACTTGTGTTTGCAAGGACGTTCCGTTGCTTATACAAGTCAACGAGACGCTCTTTAAATTGTACTACGCTTAACCGTTCTTTATAAAGCTCTGTTACCCTGTCTCTAAAGTCCACCGTAAAGGTATAGCGAATTACTGCCCCTAATTTGGGGAAAAACTCACGGACTAATGTTGCTATTGTAGCCGAAATCGCGGCTAAAGTAACAGATATTTGTTTAAATAGTGAAGCTGTAGTGGTGGATGTGACCGCAAATAACTTGTTGATTAATTTGTTAACTCTTGCGGTAGTTGTGGATGTAACGGATAAGATTACGCCAAGCACAAACCTATGAATTAAAGTAACCGTGCTTGTAGATACATAACTTAGGGTTTTCCCTATGTATCTGATAAATGTGGCAGTAGATGTACTAACCACAGATAAGGCTTTAGGGATGCTTTTAAACAAAGATGCAGTGGTAGTACTAGAAATTGATTTAGTGACCGATATAGCCTTTTTAATGGTTATTACGGAGGCTTCTGTAATAGATAAAAGAAGCAAATGAAAAGCACTTTCCGTCAATACAACTACAGACATCTCGCTAACAAGGGTTAGGGACTTTTTAATTGCCCTAATAAAGCTAGAAGTAGTATTAGAGGCTGCTAATAGCAGCTTATTGGGTAACTTGATTATTGTTGCCGTTGAAACAATGATTGTTGCCGTTAATGTCCTAAATATGGAAGTTATTTTGTTGATTGTGGCTGTAGTAGACGATGATACTGAGAGCGTTCTAAAAAAACTTAATACTCTAGAGATGGTGCTAGTGCTCGTAGATGTTGCAGATAATGTAGGAGTAAGAGTTATCGTATCCTGTGCATTAATTGCGACTCTATTTACACTAGACCCATTTATTGCCATTTTAACTAAATGCCTTTTTCAAGGTATTTTGCACCAGATAGTAGTGTTTCAATATTATCTTTAGCATAGCCAAGCATTAAATTGCAACTTCTGCAAAGAAGTCCTCTAAATGACTTTTTGGAATGGCAGTGGTCAACAAACAAACTTGTTTGATTATTGCATATTTCACAATTGCCAGTATTGTCATTTAATAGCCTTTTTGATAATTCTTCCGATACGCCATATTCATTTTTGTATCGCCATCTATTTGTTGCTTTTCTACTTTTGTCTTTAGTTCCGTTAATATTTTCAGAATATCTTTTTCTACTGTTAATTTTTTCGCATTCTCTGCATTTGCTATGTCTATAGCCAAGTTTTGAATTTCTAAAATTAAATGAATCTAAAGTTTTTAATTCTTTACAAGCCGTACATTGCTTCATATAACCACCTTAGTTACACCTGAATACAGAGCTTAGGAAGGATGTCAGGTTAACATCTTTTCACCCCGTCGGGCTATCCTAAGTTGTTGATTATACTACGAAAATTGAACCTTTATGGTAAACTGAATTGAATCTCCACTGTTTAGTGCAATACCTGTAAAGTCACCCTTTACAAACAAGTTACCTGTTGTTACAGCGTCAAACGTACCAGCATTAGTGATAGTTTGTGATGTTCCAGAGGTTAATGTACCAACAACCTGAAATGTATCATTGGTTGTAGATGTTGTTTGTTGAGTGGCTGTACCAGTAGTACGACTAGCAGGAGAGCTAGATTCAGTAAACAAAGTCGTGTCAGTTGCCGCAGTAGTACCAGCACCAGTTCCCCATGCTACATAAAGGGGTGTGGTTCCAGCACCATTAATGCGGTTAGTAACAACGGCTTTTCCTGTATTGACCAATAGGGTCGCCATTTTATTTCCTTTCTAGGAGTTTTTTAATTCTCCAGATAAAGCGTTTAATTGGGTTTTTATGCCAGTAATCAATAACGCCCAATTCTTCTACTGTTCCGTCTGCACGGGTAACTGTAGCAATAAATTGGATTTCTTTAACGTTGCTGATTGCGTGTTGCATAATTAATCTTTGATAATTTCTAAAACAATTACAAATGATGTATTTAAGGTAGTTGTTGCACCACCCAAAGTTGTCAAAGTAATATTGCCATTAGGTGTTGTTGCGTTATCAGTAAAGCCACCAAATGGGCCAGCTTTAATTTCACCACGACCAGTACATTCCCACAATAGTTGAGGGGTAGCACCATCCCAGTTTAAAGTAGCTTGAATTCCATCTTGAATGTCAAAATTAATACGTTTGATACGGACTGTTTTTGCTAATGTTCCTTGTGCATCAATTGGACTTAATGTACTTGGGTCAAGAACTGTGTAAGCGGTAATATCTGTACCATTAACATATCCTGCAATCTTTAATGTGGCATTTCTATAGCCATCATTAAGGATTTGAAATGGAAGAATGTGAGTACCCATAATTAATAACCGCCTTTAGGCTTCTTTGCTTTAGTTGATTGCATTGGGTTCTTAACTTTGTCTTTAGTCGGCTTTTGAACTGGAGCTTTTACGCCCATTCCAATAGACTGACCTTCACGTAATTTTTTATTAGGCATAATTTTTTCCTTTAAGTTAGAGAAAAAACCCCCTAGAGACCTTTTGGGAAACTAGGGGGAATCGCTCACGTGCGAGTTAATTAAACTCCAGGTGTGCCCCACAATGCACGTGGGTCGCCCCAACCGAAGGCATAACGCTCATACGATTTAGCTTTAGCATTCATCGTATCAAAGTCATTGTCTTGGTCAAACGTGATTGCTTGACGCTCTTGGTGAATCATACCTGTATTCATGGGTACGTTAGCACGGATAAACCATGCTTTAGTACTTGATAGGTAATGGTTCATCTTGATACCTTCTGGCAATGCGTTAGTAGCGTGTAATACGTTTACAGCGTTACTTGCAGTACCAGGAGGGTTAGCACCAGTGTTATATGAATATACAGACTTCATAATACGGTTGGCTTCAAACCAGTTACTTGGATGAACAACGAGGCTCTTAGGCATCAAATTGATACGTAGTCCACGGTCATTCAATGCAAGCATTTGTTGAATAATCAAGTTCTCGATAGCTGCCTCAGACAAGTTAGCTGCAACAGTTAACAAGTTAGAGAAAGTACCACCAGAGGTGTTAGGGTGTGAAGCGTTCAACAGTGATACGCCATCGCCACCAGCATAGCTGTTAGAGAAAGAATTGTTGTATACGTTAGCAGCAACGTTCTCTTTGGTTTGACGCATAGAGAAAGCATTGGCAGCAGCACGACGCTTGGAAACAACTTCATAGAGGTTGTCAGCAAGTTCTTCTTGGGTAACGATGTAGCCCAAGCCGTATGCAACGTTAGTTAAACGAGTTACAAAACCTTGAGTCTCGGAGTCATAAACAACGCCTTGACCTTGTGGTTTTTGTGGAGCAAGACCAAAGCCAGTAGCTTGGACGTACTCTTCGTAGTTTTTGTCAGATGTGCTCGTGTCGAACAAGTCTGTGTATTCGATAGGATGTTCATTGTATGAACGACCCCACCAAGCCTTGATACCAGGCCACAGTGCTTTTGGAAACGAACCAGTTGTAATAATACCAGCCATTTTTTATTCTCCTAATTAAATGCCAGCAGATGGACGTAACATCTCTGAGTTGTTGAACAACACAAAGAAACGTACATAAGGCCCCAAGATGTTACCTGGGATTGGTTCAATTCCAACAATCTTCAATACTGCAGTAGAAGATGTGGTGGTACCTGTTAATACAGTTGCTGACATTTGATTTGACAATGAAGGAGCAGCTACAGTGTAGGATGCGTTCTTATTCATGTCAGTTGTTGCAAATGTAGTGCTGTCGCCTTGGATGCAATAGACTTGGTCTGGGTCATCGTTAACGAGCAGGTAATAGGCTTGTGACTTAGAAGCAGGAACGCTAGTAGTCGTCAAGTCAAGGTTTGTACCCTGAATAGAAGGGTTGTTAGGGTTAGCAATCAATACGCCAGTTACAACACCACGAGGTGTTTGACCAGACGCACATTTTGCAATTGCAGGGGTACCATTAGCATCACCGCCATCAACTGTGTAAACTGTGTCACCGATGTAATACGCAGAGGTATCTGTCGATGGAATGTAGTAAACACGTTGTTGCTGGTTGTTAACGCCACTTGTACCATAAATCACGGCTGAAAAGCCGAATGGTGCGTTTAAATTCGCCATTATGATAAAGCTCCAATTAAATTAAGTTTAGTTCCGTTTAATCGAGATTCCAGCGTTATAACGCCCATCTTGACCAACGGCTCCATTAATGTTTCCACTAGCAATCGCATCTTCTACTTGTTTGTTTTGAAGTTCAATCGTGGCCATATCTTCCTCGTGCCATTCATTTTTAATCTTCATCAAAAAAGCGTAAAGAACATCGCCTTGCTGTGTAGTTCCTACCTTTTGTTTGATTCTGTCACCCATGTCGACGTTTGATGGTGATACACCATTCTCTAACTCTGCCTCACCTCTTGTGACAAACTCATATCCGCTATCTAGTGCTGATTCAACATTTCCATCATCATTCATCCAACACATATGATGACCTGGAATATCAAACTTTACAGCCAAAGTCAGTCTTGGAACACCAATTGAGTTACGTCTAGGGCGCTGTGCCTGTGAACGAACCGTCTCGGTCTCTCGGTCAGATACAGACCGCACTTGTGTTTCAGGACTACTTTGTGTTTTGCTTACTCTTGGCATTATAATACTCCTAACTTATTTTAAGTGATTTTACTATAAATACAATGGTTATTCACCAAAATATTCTTTTAAATATGCTTCTCTTGTAATCAATCCCTGTTTTTCAAACTTCTGACAGGCTTGTTTAGCTTCTGGGGGCAAGTCGTTATATCCTTTACCACCTTTAGAATTAGACTTAGGAGCAGTAGTTCCCTCTACAGGAGATGGGCGAGCACGATTAGAATTGGTAAACTTTTCAGGATACATTTTCTTAACACGCTTAGTAACTTCGTCCAAGAACTCAGAGCCAATCAATGTTGGGTTTTGACGCTTGATAACTTCACCGATTAGGTTAGCTTCATTAGTCAATTCTGTATCTTTACCAAACCAAGTGTTATCTTCATTCCATTGAACAAAGGTTGGGTCAGGCTGGTTTGATGCACGAGCGGCTACAGGCTCAGGTTTTTGGGATTTAAGTTCGTCAATAGCATCATCAATCTGTAGAACCTTATCACCGTCACCAGTAGAGATGGCTTCTTTCTTTTGGTCACGCAAATCTGACATGGCACGGTCATAAGCACGTTTTTCAGTCTCAGCGTGGAACTTTTTAAATTCCATCATTGTGGACTTCATTTCAGATACTTCACGCTTTAAAAAATCGTTGTCTTTACGCAACAGAGCATTAATCTCTTTACCTTTCTTTACAAAGGTTTCTGCGTCAACCCATTTGTCTTCTGGGCCGTTATAGTCTTCTTGGGGAACCCAACCTTGACGTTTAGCTTCTAATAACGTTTCTTCATCAACCTCAGGTGTGGCATCAGATTGCACATCTGCTTCTTGGGAAGGTGAACCATCTAATGATTCGGCCGATACTTGTTCTAATTCTTCACTCATTTTCTATCTCCTAGTTTGGTAAGGCATATATCTAAATCGTTTAATACACGGTATTCTATTCCGTCTTCTGATTCGTCTGGCGTGATAAGCTGACCAGCGTAACGTCCAAACTTGACGTAGTCTCCGACTGCACACCAAGGTTCGTCTTGGTCGGAATAAGCAGTATTCCCAATTTCGACGACGATTCCACCGTCTTGACCAAGCTGTTCTCGTTTAGTAACGTCTTTGGGAATAATAATGCCGCCTTGAGTAACCTCTTCAACTTTGGTTACCTTTACCAAGACACGATGACCCGTTGGCTTCCAGCCACTTGAATTTAGTGTATCGCTCATTAGACCCCCGTAATATCTTCATAAGTCAAATCAAGAATTTGATTGATGGAATATACCCCACCTAATGCAAACTGATTTTCCCCGTCAGTTACAAACTGTCGATTAGCCCACGCCTCTTGGGTTTCAACTTTAGCCTTCTTTAGAAAATTAAAGAATTCCTCAGTTACGTGGTACGTTTTCCATTCCTTGAATTCATTTTCTGTCATACACTCTCCTCAATTAACTTATTTCCTTTTTTCACGTTTTCTAACCAAGGGATAGCCCTTAGATTGTTTGGGACGTGAAGACCACAAACTTCTTTTCCTTGTAGCGGATAAATATGGTCAACGTGCCATTGTGAGCCAGTTAGCCTTGTTTGAATGTCCGCTAATTTATAGCAATTCTTTATTCTCTCATAGTCAACTTCTGTCAACCACTTAGGAGTTGCTTTCAACACACTAGCACGTCTTTTAGCATACATTGCTCTTAGTAATGGTTTGTTTTTAGACTTCCATTCAGCAGTTTTTTTATTCAGCAAATCAGCTTTTTCAGGTCTTTGTAGTTTTTTATCAAGCAGTAATTTTTCTCTATTCTTTTGATAATAGGCTTTGCTTGTTTGTTTTATTTTGTCTTTGTTGGCGAGTCTATATTGACGCAACTGTTCATTGTTGCATACAAAGCAAACATAATCCCCGTGGGATAGTTTTGAAGCAGAGAACTCTGAAGAGAGTTTAAGGGTTAGGCATTTCCTGCATTTGACCTGCTCCGTCATTGCTAGTTTCCTTATCTAAGTTTTGCATCATCTCTATTGACTTAATAATCCCATCTACGTGCGCTCTCTTGGCACCTATTTGGGCTTCTAACATAGCTATAGCATGACCAGATTGAACGCCATCTGCTTGTTCAAGTTCCAATACTGCTTTAGCCTGTAGCTCGGTAATCTTGGCTTGTTGTAGCTCTGCTTCTTGCATGAGTTTGGCAATACCAAGTTTAAATCTGAGTTGGTGATTCATCTGACGCTCATCGTTCTTCATCTTCTCGATTTGCATTTTTTCCGATGGGCCTGGTTTGATAGCGTTAGGGCCTTTAGGGTCAGGGAGAATTTGGTCAATAGCGTTTACTTTGAGTGCGTCTAAGTAACGCTTTTGGACTTCATACATATTGAAGCCACCAGAGGATTGTGCTAACTGTAATACGGCTTGTGCTTGCATCTGACGTTGACTATCTGAAACAACGTTAGGGTCGGCAGCAGGTTTAACTAACTTCATATCCATAGAATAGTCGTCAGGGAGTACGAACTGAAGTTCATTGTTGTACTCAAACTCTACTGGCTCACTTGGCAGATAGAGTTGGTTTAGACGATATAGCTTTTGGAACTCTTCCTTCATGGCTCTCCAAGTACGCTTGTAGATACCATTAAATACTTTCATACCCTGCTCTACTACGTTACGACTTGTCTCAGCAGGAGTATTTTGACCAGGACTTACCCCAGTCATCATATCGGTTGCACCAGCAATACGCTCACCATAGTTGATGAGGAGTTGTAAAAGCTGGAACGATACACCATTAGGTTCACGGATAGGCAATGGGAAGATGTTGGCACGAAGGTCGTCGCCTGTGCTATCTACACGCTTCCACTCATGTGGTTTGAATGTGTAGTCTCCACCTTTAATCTTAACGCCACGTCCTAGGAATCCACCACCAGTAACACTCATCGTACCAGCATCAATCAACTGGTTAACAATAGTATTTACCGAATCATTAGTAGGCCCAAGCAATACGCCAAAGCCAAGGTCATAGAATCCACCGTCTGGGCTAGGTACAAAGCCATACTTTGTGAAGTACTGTTCAGGCTTAATACGGATGATTTCGCCATTGTGGTACTCAATCGAGTCCTCAAAGTAACGTGCGACAATACGGTAGATTTTTCCAGTGTCTCTACGGATGTAGGCAATGTACGGCTCTTTGTATCCATCTTCATCGAAGTCATGCCAAAAGTGAGTTTCAAAAAATTCGTAAGGAGTATCAGGGTCACCTGATTGCTGACGAACACCTTGTGCGTCTTCTTTAGCTTGGGTAAGCATAGAGACGTTAGGAAGACTAGGTTGTA
>Ga0316218_1003003_pt1 | contig 14608 bp, 4 predicted proteins | sample TBH18003metaG_FD_203634 | JGI IMG/M metagenome (GOLD analysis project Ga0316218, IMG submission 203634) | Freshwater microbial communities from Trout Bog Lake, Wisconsin, USA - TBH18003 | ecosystem: Environmental > Aquatic > Freshwater > Lake > Hypolimnion/Profundal zone | place: USA: Wisconsin...
TGTGACCAACCCAGCCATAGTAGCCTGCCGCGACCTGCGCCTGGCCACTATGCGCCGCCACATGGATATGAATAAGGGCACTTACCTGCAACTCACCTCGCTGTACTCGCGCATAGCCAACTACTGGAAATACTATATAGGCCAGACAGAGCAACTGAAACGCCTGAACGTGGTGGACAAGAAAATGAAGCAGGAAGACGCATTCAGTAAATGGGAGATGGACAACCATATGGATGCGGGCCTGCTGGGCAAGTTTGGTAAGATATATGCCGACTATACGCCGTATGCCAAACATGCGGTTTATTATAACGAGGGTTTCCGCGCCTCATCACTGGCACGCATGGCCGCTGCTATGAAGCCGCTGTATGATGCTCATGAGCGCAATGCTACTACAGTAAAGGGCAAGCACGTATACAGCCTGAGCGAAGATACCGTGAAGAAATATGTAACCGCTGCAAGGATGGCATACCGGGCGAACATTAAGGAATTTGACCCAGGAACCGAAAAAGATATGATGACCGAAATGACACAGCTCTATTATCAGAATGTACCCAAAGAGCAGCTGCCGGACATTTATACGAATGTGATCTTTAAAAACAAAAAGACGGTAGATAAAAGCACTTATGCAGCCTATACTGATGTGGTGTTTGCCCATACCTTTCTTACAGACAGCAATAAATTCAATGAATTTTGCAAAGCGCCATCTTACGAAAAGCTGAAGAGCGATGAGGCTGTGCAATATGCGCTGAGCTTTGTGAACAACTACTCCAAAAACTACCAGCCGAAGGTAGAGTCGTTCGCATCGCAGAAGGCTGACCTGAGCCGTGAGTATGTGCGCGAGCTGCTGATGAAGAACAATGACAAGCTCATGTACCCTGATGCCAACTCTACGATGCGCATCAGCTATGGTAGAGTACTTAGCTACGACCCGCAGGATGGGGTACATGATAACTACTTCACCACGCTGGATGGACTGATAGCCAAATACAAGCCCGGCAGCGATGAATTTGATGCCCCACAGGCACTGATAGACCTGTACAAGGCGAAAGACTATGGCCGCTATGCCGATGCTGATGGCAAACTGCATACCTGTTTCATAACCAACAACGATATAACCGGCGGCAACTCGGGCAGCCCGGTGATGAATGCCAATGGCGAACTGATAGGCGCTGCATTTGACGGCAACTGGGAAGCCATGAGCGGCGATATAGCATTTGATAAGAAGTACAAAAGGACAATAGTGTGCGATGTACGATTTATCCTCTTCCTTATAGATAAGATGGGCCATGCCGGTAACCTGATCAAAGAAATGGACATCAGGCAATAGTTGTTTTTCCTCTTTTATTAAAGAAAGCTGCTCCGCAAGGGCAGCTTTCTTCGTTTTTATGCCATTCGCCATCCATTTCCTTCCGTTTTTCAGAAAATTCTTCCACCTCATGGAATTTTGGCACTACTCGATAATTCTAATTTCTTGATTATCAATATTTTATGACTTTGGCACGTCGTTGGTTATATACCTATCAAACAACGATACAAAACTGCCTACCGGCAGGCAGGCAAAAAAACTTAACTCTCCCGATAGCTATCGGGATCAAAAAACTAAACAAAATGAAAAACATCATCTCTAAAGTACTCGTAGCAGCAGCAATCATCGTAGGTGCATCATCTACTTCTTCTTTCGCACAGGCTACAGCAACTGCCAGCGCATCTGCTAACATCATCACTCCGATAACTATCGCACTCGTTACCAACATGAACTTCGGTAACATCGCAGTATCTCCATCATCCGGTGGTACAGTAGTTCTCGCTCCGGCAGGCACTCGTACTTTCACAGGCGGCGTTACACTGCCAGCAACTACAGGTACTGTTGCTGCTGCAAACTTCACTGTATCCGGCGCATCAGGTTACACTTACGCAATAACTCTTCCTACTACTGCTACTTTGAGCGATGGTTCTTCACACACTATGGGTATGAGTGCATTCACCAGCACACCATCAGGTACAGGCGTACTGACCGGCGGCTCACAGACTCTCACTGTCGGTGCAACACTAACAGTATCTGCCGCACAGGCTCCGAATGATTACACTAGCTCAAGCGCGGTACCGGTAACTGTTAACTATAACTAAGTCTTCTTTGAGTAGAAAGTCATAAGTAGAAAGTAGAAAGCTGTTGAGTAATAAGTCTTAAGTCGCAGTATTTTGAGTAGAAAATCATAAGTCGCAATATAAAGTCCCCCGATCATCATTCACTACAATATATACAGCTCATTGGTTTGAGTAAACAATGGCCTTTCCCCAGTCTTGGGGGAGGGCTTCTTTGTTTTGGGTGTAGGTTTTATTTGCGTGCTTCTATATATATCATTGGTACGGCGAGCGTAAGGCCGTTATTGTTTTGAGCAAGTGTGTTGAGGTTCTTTTCCAACCGGCGAAAGACTGTCTGATGCTCTTCTTGCGGAACGAGCGCCAACCAGCCACCGAGCCAGCCGAGCTTGACGAAGTAATGATTTAGAAAAGCAGATCCATTCACAAAGCTCATTTCAAATTGCTCTTCGTAGTGGCGATGCACCGTGAACCCACTATCTGTAAATAGTGTTGAGATACTTTCTAAAGTACCTCGGTGTTCCTGTTCTTTGTGCAATGCAGTGACCAAAGTATCCTTATTCATTTCACGAAGCGTATCTTCAAAAACGCGATAGAATTGGGACCAATGGCCGTTCAGATTAGTGGTGATCGCGATCTTCCCTCCTGGCTTTAGCACACGCTTGCATTCTTTAAGTACCCGTGCGGGATCTTCAAAATTATTCACACCAAGATTTGACGTGATCACATCAAACCTTCCATCTTCAAAAGGCAAATCATCTGCGGAGCCATCAATGATATCTACATTGCTAATGCCGTAATTGGCAATTTTCTGTCTTGCCCTCATATTGGCATTTACCCATGGATCTATGCCATAAAACTTACTTGAGGAGCCTAGCCGCTGGGCAACCTCCAACAAAGGAAAACCAGCACCTGAACCCACATCCAGCAAGGTGATACCAGGCCGTAGCTGCAAATGTTTTAACATCAGCAAACCAAAGGAAGCACTCCAAAGCGGAGCTTCATCAAATGTGTTTACAAATTCGGGCGAATCAGTGAATTTGCAGGATAGGTAATCAGTCATAAGCAATCAGTTAAAAAATGGCGAACTATTTATACGCCTTCTTCAATAAGTAATAATAAGGTTCGGCCATGTGGTTCCTGAACATATTGGCACCGGTATCGGGAAAGTGCTTGTAATAATCGGCATCAGGTTCCAGCACTACAGGCGTACCTGCGCGTGCATAGGCGAAGCTGCCGCTGTAGGCAGGCTGCTTGTATTCTTTCATATATTTCTTCACCTGGTGGTACAATGCTTTGCCGAGGTACTTTTGGTATTTATGCTTTGCCTTGCGGGTAGAATTGTTCAGCCGCGCATATACATAGCCACCCGCCACACGCACAATAAACTTCTGCTTCTTCAATCCTTTCTTCACGTTTGTGATCGGGTTGACCGGGTTGATATCTGTGAGGGATTGTATGGAAAAGGGAAGTTCCGGCACCCAATCGGCAGCATTAACCACCGTGTAAGCCCACCCTCCCCTGTTGATGTATTCAAAGTCGTAGGCGTAGTATAAGTTGCCAGGCTTGGGCGCTGCGCTGCAGTAGGTTTTGATGGTGAGATCAGCGGGCAATAGTTTCTCCTGCATTTGATAATACAGGTAAGACCGCAACAGGAAGGCCAATGCCGCGCCCTGGCTATGCCCTTCTATGATCACCTGCTTCACACCAAGTGCGTATTCATTTTTGAGATGCTCTGTAATGTCTTGCGCAAGGCTACCAATACCTACAGCCCACCCCACATGCACCATAGCCTTTGGGTCTGCGGCAAATTTATAGTTGAAGGTAGTTTTATTATCCAGCTGCAACGCGCCTGTAGCAGGTATCATAGCCGAGTAGAAATTTTCTATCCAGCTATCGGGCGAGGCTACAGAGCCACGCAGGTGAATGATCAATACAGTATTATCTGTGTTGAGCCACATACTCCACTTATTGTGCATGCCCGCATCAGGCGAGCTATACACCTTATGAAATTGTGTTTGCTTAGGCAGGGTGATATCGGGTGCAGAACCGGGCATACTGAACGTGCTACGTTCCAGGACACCGGTATATTCATCTACATCAAAGCCGGGCTTTAGCTGCTGTGCATACCCGGCACAAGTAAATAGCAAACAAACAACAATAGAAGCAATAATAATCCTATAGGCATAGATCATGCCTAAAGTTAACTATAATTTCGCACCAGAATTAAAATGCCTACTGAAAAATATCCTTCATTTTTTTCTGTTCATCCTTCTGTGATTCGGGATCTGTTTCATCTGCTACCAATTTTTGCAATACAGGCTTTATGATCTCCAGCCTTCTTTTGCCTGCGGATGCTTCTTCAGTTACATCAGACTTGCTGTTGTCTTTTGCCTCGGCAGCCACTTGTATCATAAAGCCTGCCAGTGCGTTCCTGTATGCCTTCATACTTTCGTTTTTTACCAGCATGGCATATACTGCTACACCACGGCTGTAAGCATCATCGCTCTTTACATTCTTCAGGTAACTGGTAAGAGTGATAGCAAAAGAGAATTTCTTTTGACCAAGTATATATGGTCCGTATTGCTCGTAAAGCGCCACATCTGCATCAGCGCCTTTCTTTCCTATTATGGTCCAGATAGCATTTTCCAGCGCGGCCCTTGGGTGGCTATTCACCATTTGCCCAGCAAGCACATAGGCTGTGTCTTTATCTACCTGCGACAAAGCCTCCAGTGCGGCACCTGCTACAGCATAGCTACTATTATTTAATGCAGCAAGCATATCGCTTTTCGAGGCAGCCACCTTCCAACTACCCAGCACAGCAAAGGCATCGGCACGCTTGCGCCTGTCGGTATCGTGGCGGGCAATATCCTGTATGGCACTTGTCCATTTTCTATGGTATTTATCCGACTGCACTCCTTTAAGATCAAAGAGCGCGAGCCGTGCAACAGAACCCATAGGATCGTGCAATGCAAGGGAGATAGTAGCCTGCGATGCAGAATCAGACATAAGCCTGTTAGCAGCAGATACCGCCAGCTTCTTACTTATGTAGTCGTCTGTGTGCATGTATTGCGACAGCCATTGCTCAGGTTTTTTAGTATCCCTTATCTCACCCGGTAATACGTGCGTATAGTCCGGCATTACAGTAGGACGAATACCATTGTGATAAGAATAGGTAAATATCTCCGTTTTCTTTGTGATGTTCCAATCAACAACAGTCTTATCGTTATCATAAATGATGGCAGCCTTCAATGGCAACCTATACATAAAGTCGGAATCGCTCTGTGTCTGAGATACGGTGACTATGAGCTTTTGCGTAGTATCATTGTAATTATAAGCAACTTTTAGCGATGGATGGCCTGCATGATAATACCATTGGTTGAAGAACCAATTCCAGTCTTGCCCGGTAGCCTCTTCTACTGCCAGCCGCCAGTTGTGAGCCTCTGCACTGTGCAGGGCGTTTTTAGTGAGGTAGATGTTCATGGCCTTATTGAAAGCGGCATCGCCTATCAATGAATTGAGATACCGGAGCGTGGCACCACCTTTATTATAGGAGATCGCATCAAACACTTCTTCCCGGCTGTCGTAACGAAAACGCACCAGTTGCGGATCGTTGAATGTAGATGAGCCGAGGTATATCTGTAGGTCTTCGTAAGCCAGTTGGTCACCTTCTGCCTTACCATATTTATGTGAGCGCCATAGTTGCTCGCCATAGTTGGCAAAGGATTCATTGACCGTAATATTACTCCATGATTCGCAGGTGACGTAATCGCCAAACCACTCATGAAACAATTCATGCGACACAACATCTTCCTGGTTCCTGTCCGCGATCTCGCGGGCATCCTGGTTCATAAATTCGCCAAACAATGCCGCTGAAGTATTTTCCATAGCGCCGGAAACGTAGTCGCGCACAACCACCTGGTCATACTTATTCCATGGAAACTGAACCCCGGTGATTTGTGAGAAATAGTCCATCATTTCGGGTGTATGTGCAAACATCAATGAGGCATAGGGTGCGTACTCAGGTTCTACATAATAATTCACATCCTTGCCCTTCCAATGATCTTTAATGATGCTGAACTTACCAATAGCAAACATCACTACATAAGCCTGTATGGGCATATCCATACGCCAGATGTCTGTGCGCATTTTATTTGCCCCCTTTATTTGTTTGATCATAGCGCCATTGCTCAGGGTGGTCATGGTGTCAGGGACTGTAAGCTCTACCTGTGTGGTAAACCTCGTATTGGGCTTATCAATGGTGATCATCCAATGCGAGTTGGCTTCTGTTTCGCCCTGTGTCCATATCTGCGATGGCTTGTGAGGTATGGCATTGTCTGTGTTGATAAAGTAAAGCCCCCTGTCGTCTGTAATAGCCGACGACCCGCCTGTAGCCTGCGCATAAGGCATTGCAGTATAGCGCAGGTATAGAAGTACACTATCGCTTGCGGTATATTCTTTAGCAAAACGGATCACAAGGCGATCATTAGCATAAGTATAATTAAGCTTTGTTGTACCTGTTTTTCCTAAGAGTTGCACACTATCTATACGCATGCCCTTAGCATCCAATGCCAGAGTATCAGTAGCATAAAAATAGGGATGCAGGCTGATCCATTCGCGTACGTCAGCGGTCTTTGCTATGTTATCAAAAGTGAGCGCGAGGCGGGTATTTTTTATATCCCATGCCCTTGGGGCCGATGGCCTGTATTCGGGCGCACCCGCAGGTGCGGTCACTTCCAACGGATCTAATGTCACTGACTGAATGGTGTCCTTTGTGCCGGTTTGGGCAAATGAGAAAACGGGGCAAACGGCTACAGCTAATACGAACAGATACTTCATTATATATTATTACGGTCTGAGAATCAACAAAAGTAACATATTGTTTCACAACTTATTAACGCCTTTTGAGGGATATATGAAAACATACCAAGATAGTTATTGCTAAAATTACAAAGGCTGCCTCAAAAGGGCAGCCTTTGTAATTAGCATATTTATGTTTTCCTATTCCGCCTTAGTAAACTTAGCTGTTTTGAGCAGCAGGCTGTTGGTGTCATAGATCTGTACCAGGTAGATGCCATTGGCAAGTGCGCCGACATTGATCATGGTCGTGGTCGTGTTAGCGATCACTTCGCGGCCATCCATCGCCAGTACCCGCACGCTCACTTCCACACCACGCGGCGCTTCTATGTGCAGCTCGCTCGTGGCAGGGTTCGGGTAGATGATGATGTTGTCGTTTGTGCTTACTGTGGCCACTGCTGTACCACCGCCACCGCTGTTCACAATGTACGCTGCCGAGGTATCGGTGCAGCCTGAACCATTCGTTACCACTACTGTGTAACTGCCTGCACCGCTCTCCGTGATCAGCCTGCTGTTGGCTGCCGCTATCGCTACTCCATTCTTAAACCATTGGTAGGTAGTGAACAAGCCTGTCTCCAGCTCATCAGGAGCTATGAATGTGATCGTTGGAACAGGAGCCGCTGATACCACTGTGCCTGCTATTGTTTCCGCACAGCTGCCGTTGCTTACTATCACGCTGTAAGTACCCGTGGTGGCCGCTGTATAGCTTTCCGCGTTTGCACCGCTTATTTCGATACCGTTGCGCAGCCACTCATACGTCACACCCGTGCCTGCACCGGTTACTGCCATAGTGGCCGCATGGCCGGGGCAGATCGTTGCTGTTGCAGGAGACACCGTTGCTGTAGGCAATGCATTGCCTACCGTAATGGTAATAGCTGCTTCCGCCGAGCAACCGCTCGTGTTGGTCACTGTGTAGTTGATCACTGTGGTGCCTGCTGTTACGCCTGTTACTGCGCCGGCTGTATTTACCGTGGCTATCAGCGGGTCGGCGCTGCTCCATACGCCACCGGTAGCTGTTTCACTCAGGTTCAGTGTTGAACCCGCGCATACCGAGGTGAACAGCGCACTCACTGTGCCTGCATCCGGTAACGCATGTATCGTTACCAGCGCTGAGTCCCGTACCGAACCACACGCATTGCTTACGGTGTAGTAGATATACGTACTGCCTGCGGTTACGCCCATTACAGTACCTGCTGTATTTACCGTTGCTATCGCTGTACTCCTGCTGCTCCATATACCGCCTGTTGCCGTTGTGGACAGTGTGGTCGTGTTGCCTGCGCAGGTATTGGCGATGCCGGTGATCGCTGTATGTGCAGGCATTGTGCTGACCGTATCGGTAACGCTGGCTACGCCCGCGCAGCCTGTGCCGCCTGCTATGCTGTAACTGATCGTGGTAGTACCTGCTGAGATGGCCGTCAGCATACCGGTTGATGCACTGATGCTCGCCACAGCAGGGTTGCTGCTGCTCCAGGTGCCGCCGCTGGTAATGTCTATCAGCGTAGTAGTAGTACCCATGCACTGGTCTGTTGTGCCCATAACAGCGGCTACCGATGGCGCAGGACTGATGGTTACTGTGATACCTGCCGTTGCGCTGCAGCCTGACGTACTCGTGACTGTATAGTTGATCGTGGTGCTGCCTGCGGTGATACCGGTCACATTACCCGTGCTGCTTACTCTGGCTATGGTCGGGTCTGCGCTCGTCCAGGTGCCGCCCATGGTCGCATCACTGAGGGCGGCTGTTGCGCCCGCGCAGATGGTCATTGTGCCTGTGATCGCTGCTACCGTCGGTATCGCGTTCACTGTGTCGGTGGTGGTTACCGTAGTGCTGCAACCGGTTGATCCGTCTGTTACGCTATACCCTATCGTAGCAGTGCCTGCCGTCAGGCCCGTTACCACGCCTGATGTACTGATCGTGGCTGTCGTTGGTGCACTGCTGCTCCACGTGCCGCCCGGCGTTGCATCGGCCAGTGTCGTGGTATTGCCTGCGCACTCACTCGCTGTGCCTGTTATCGCCGCTACTGCCGGGCCTGCATCGGTGGTGAAGGTTGTAGATGCTGAGGCTGTGCAGCCTGCTATATTGGTCACACTATATATTATTGTTGCTGCGCCGGGGGCTACGGGCGTTACTGTGCCGGTGCTGCTTACTGTGGCTACCGTTACGTCTGTACTGCCCCATACGCCGCCGGGTGTAGCGTCATTTAGGGTGGCCGTGGTGCCTGTGCAGGCATGGGTGGTACCCGTGATCGCTGACACTACAGGTAAGGCTACTGCCACATTGCCTGCGGTAAGCATGATGCTGCAACCGGATAGTCCTGTGTAGGTATAGTTGATACGGGTAACACCTGCTGTTACGCCTGTTACCGTGCCATCTGTGCTGCCTACGGTCGCCACCGATGTGTTGTCGCTGCTCCATACACCACCGGTGGTGGCATCGCTTAAGGTGATGCTGCTGCCCACGCACTCACTCGTACCGCCGGTGATCGGTGCCACTACCGGGGCCGGGCTGATGGTCTCTGTCCTCGTTATTGTACCGGTACCGCAGATGTTGGTTACTGTATAGCTGATCGTGGCTGTGCCTGCTGATATACCTGTGAGGCTGCCGGTGCTGCTGTTAATGGTCGCTACCGATGTGTTATCGCTGGTCCAGCTGCCGCCAGCTGTGCTGCCGCTCAGTGTGGCCGAGGAGCCGATACATACGTTCGTGGCTCCCGTTATCGTGCCGGTGGATGGTGAGCTGAGCACCGTATCGTACCACGCTACGCTCGTAGGGCAGCCGTAGATGTTGGTCACGGTATACGTAAGTATGGTCGTGCCGGTGCTTACACCTGTCACTGTGCCGCTGACGATGCCCACGGTAGCTACCGCTGGGTTGGTGCTCGTCCATACGCCACCGGTGGTGCCGTCAGAGAGGGTCATTGACGTGCCTGTGCATTGTTCTGATGCACCGGTCACAGGAAGCACTACAGGTACCGGGTCCACATTCACGATCTTGCTCGCCACGCTGGTGCCACAGGCGCCGCTTACCGTATAAAAAACGGTATCTATGCCTACTGTGATACCATCTATAATGCCTGGACCCGCTACAAATGCGTTGCTGTTGCTTACGTACCACGTGCCGCCGGGGGTCGCATCGGTAAGGGTGATGCCGGAACCCACGCACACTATGCTCCCGCCGGATATCGTGCCCGATACGGCCGCAGGGGCTATCGTGATCACGTCTACCGCGAACGCGGTGCCGCAGCCGGTCGTTACTGTATAGGTGATCGGGGTGGTGCCGGTAGCTACGCCGGTTACCATGCCGGTACCGGTTACGGTCGCATTGGTGTTACCTGCTATCCACGTACCGCCTGCTGCAGTCTCTGTCAGGGCTATAGTGCTGCCTAAGCATACGCTGTCGGGGCCGCCTATGGCGCCTGCGTCTGCGCCAGCCGTTACCGTTACTGCCTCTGCTGCCGCAAACGTGCCGCACGCATTACTGATGGTGTAGCTGATCGTTGTGCTGCCTGCGCCCGTGCCGGTCAGTATGCCGCTTACACTACCTATGGTCGCTACTCCGGTGTTCGTACTGCTCCAGTCGCCGCCTGCGGTGCCTGTTGTTCCTAATGTTATCGAGGTGCCTGCACATAAGGTGCTGCCTCCGGTTATCGTACCGGTCGTTGGTAATGGGCTGATGTTCAGTGTCACTGTTGTGATCGCTGTGCCGCACGCATTGCTTACTGTATAGGTGATCGTATCCAGCCCGGGCAATATACCTGTTACAACTCCGCCGGTGGTGATCGTAGCATTGCCGTTGCTGCTGCCCCATGCGCCGCCGCCTGCGGTTTCCGTTAAGGTGATCAGTGAGCCTGCGCATACGCCCGACGGGCCGCTGATAGTCCCTGTCACTGCTGTTGCGCTCACCGTTACGGTCTTTGTCGCTACTGCGGTCCCGCAGCCGGTCGTTACGGTGTAACTTATCGTGTCTGTACCGGGTGCCAGGCCGGTGATCAGGCCTGCGGTGCTGACCGAGGCTGTAGCATTGCTGCCGCTCCAGGTACCGCCGGTCACTGTTTCTGTCAATGTCGCTGTACCGCCGGTGCACAGGTTCGTGGCCCCGCTGATCGTACCTGCCGTTAATGTCGAGCTGATCGTGATCGTTTTGCTGGTCGATAATGTCCCGCAGGCTGTCGTTACTGTATAGATCACATCGGTAGTTCCTGTGGAGATAGCCGTTACCACGCCTGCGCCGGTTACGGTCGCCAGGCTGTTGCTCATGCTCCATGTGCCGCCGGGGGTACCGGTAGTGTCTGTATACAAGGTAAATGTGCCTGCGCACATGATGCCGGGGCCGGCGATGGTGCCTGCCACAGGCGCTACGCTGACCGTTACGGTCTTCGTGGTGCTGGCCGTGCCGCAGCCGGTTACTACTGTATAGGTGATCGTATCTGTGCCGGGGGTTATCCCGGTTACATTGCCTGCCGTGCCTACGGTGGCGTGGCTGTTGCTGGCGCTCCACGTACCGCCTGATATGCCGTCTGCCAATGTCACTGCTGTGCCTGCGCAGATAGCTGTGCTGCCGGTTATCGTGCCTGCCGTAGCCGTAGTGCTGATCGTTACTGCTTCCGTGGCTGTGGCTGTGCCGCAACTGTTCGTTACGGTGTAGATCACTGTGTCCACGCCTGTGGATGACGGGGTCAGTACGCCTGCTGAGCTGATGGCCGCATCGCTGTTCGTGACGCTCCACGTGCCGCCGGTCGTGCCATCGGTATACGTTGCCGGTGTGCCGAGGCAGACGCTGCCGGGGCCGGTTACCGTGCCGGCGGAGGCGGTGAGGTTAACGGTTACGGTCGTTGACGCTGTGGCTGTGCCGCAGCTGCCGCCGCTGACTGTGTAGGTAATGTCTGCCGTGCCGGTGCTGACTGCCGTTACTATACCTGTGCTGCCTACGGTCGCTACTGACGTGTTATCGCTGCTCCACGTGCCGCCCGTTGTCCCGTCTGTGAGGGTAGCGGTGGTGCCGCTGCATAAGGTTGTTGTACCGCCTATCGTGCCGGCGCTTACCGAGGTGCCGATGGTGATCGCTTCTGTAGCGGTCGCGGTACCGCACGCCGTAGTTACTGTATAGATGACTGTGTTCGTGCCGGATGCTGACGGGGTCAGTACACCTGCACTGTTGATCGTAGCATCGCTGCTGCTCACGCTCCAGGTGCCGGTGCCACCTGTGCTTGTGTAGCTCGCTGTGCTGCCCGTGCATACGGCTGATGGGCCGCTAACCGTGCCTGCATTGGGCAGGGCGTTCACTGTTACGGTTTTTGTGGCTGTGGCCGTGCCGCAGCTGCCGCTGACCGTATAGCTGACCGTGTCTACGCCGGCGGTATTGCCGGTGATCGTGCCGCCCGTTACGGATACTGATGTATTGCTCGCGCTCCAGGTGCCGCCGGTGGTGGCATCGGTGAGCGTGGCTGTATTGCCTACGCATATATTGGTAGTGCCGGTGATCGTGCCTGCGGTAAGGGTAGCACCTATCGTTACCGGTAAGGTCGTGCTTGCCGTGCCGCAACTGTTCGTTACGGTGTATTTTATCGTATCGGTGCCGGCGCTCGCTGCTGTCAGCGAGCCGCTGGTATTGATCGTCGCATGGCTGTTGCTCATGCTCCACGTACCGCCCGTGCTGCTCTCTGTATAATTGGTCACGGTCCCGCTGCATACTGTTGACGGGCCGGTGATCGTCCCTGCATCAGGGGTAGCATTAACGGTTACCGGGTGGGTAGCTGTGGCGGAACCGCAGCTGCTCGTTACGGTGTAGTTGATCGTGTCTACGCCCGGCAGTATGCCGTGCACTATGCCGGTTGTACCTACGCTGGTGTTGCCGGTGGTCGTGCTCCACGTGCCGCCGGGGGCAAGATCAATTAAACTCACTGTCCCGCCGGGGCACATCGTGCTGCCGCCGCTGATGCTGCCTGCCGTTAAGAAGGCACCTACTGTTATTACCTTGGTGGTGCTCGCGGTGCCGCAGGGGTTTGTTACTGTATATTTTATCGTGTCCACGCCGGGGCTGATGCCGGTGACCAGGCCGGTAACGCTGTTGATCGTCGCATGGCTGTTCGTGGCGGTCCATGTACCGCCGGTTGTGCCGTCGCTGTAGCTTGTTGTGGTGCCGGAGCATACTGTTGTGGCACCGGTGATCGTGCCGGCGGTAGCGCTCGAGTTAACGGTCACTTGTTTGGTCGCCGCGCAGCCTGAGCTGTTCGTATAGCTGATCGTGGTGGTGCCGCCGGTTACGCCGGTCACTATGCCTGTTGTGCTGCCTACGGTCGCTACCGCGGGGGTCGTGCTGCTCCATAGCCCGCCGGCATCTGTGAGGGTAGCTGTGCCGCCTACGCAGATGCTCGTGCCTGTCGACGGGCTGATGGCTGCAGGACTCGGGCTCACGGTCACTGTCCCGGTCACATAGCAGGTGCCTACGGTGTAGGTGATCGTCGATGTGCCGGTGCTTACGCCGTTCACGCTCACTGTACCTGTGCCTGTGCTCCCTATCGTCGCTACAGATGTGTTATTGCTGCTCCATACACCACCGCCTGTCGTTTCTGTCAGTGTCGCCGTATTGCCCATGCAGATGTGCGCCGGGGATGGCGTGATCGCTCCCGGGGTGACGATCACTGTTACTGTCTTCGTTACATAGCAACCTGTTGCATTGGAGTAGGTGATATTGGCCACGCCTGAGGATACGCCCGTTACGGTGCCGTTCACTACCGTTGCTGCTGCGCTGCTGCTGCTCCACGTGCCACCTGTTGTGACGTCCGTTAATACCGTTGTTGTCGCTACGCATACGCTCACCGGGGTTGTCGGGTTGATCGCAGCAGGTAGGGCGTTCACCGTTACGTTCGCGGTCGTGATGCATGTCCCTATGCTGTAGGTTATTATTGCTGTGCCTGCTGAGGCTCCTGTTACGGTCCCGTTCACGACTGTCGCGTTCGTACTGCTGCTGCTCCATGTGCCGCCTGTCGTTGCGTCGGCCAGGTGCGTGCTGCTGCCGACACATATGTTCGATGCCAGTGGTGTTATCGCTACAGGTGCCGTGTTCACGGTCACCGGCTTGGTCACATAGCAGCCGCTGCTGTTCGTAAATGTTATATTGGCTGTGCCTGATCCGGTACCCAGTACTGTTCCTGTGCTGCCTACGGTCGCTACCGCGCCGTTGCTGCTCGTCCACGTACCCGTGCCATCTGTGAGTGACGCGGTGGTGCCCTGGCAGATACTGGTTGGCGTGCCGGGGCTGATCGCCGAAGGTAAGGCGTTCACCGTTACATTAGCTGTAGTGATACAGGTACCTATGCTGTAGGATATGATCGCTGTGCCCGCGCTTGCGCCCGTTACAGTTCCGTTGACTACAGTCGCGTTCGTACTGCTGCTTGACCAGGTACCGCCGCTTGTCGCGTCGGTCAGGTTAGTCGTATTGCCTACGCATATTGATGAGTTCAATGGGGTTATCGCAACCGGCGCTGTGTTCACTGTCACAGGTTTGGTTGTGATACAGCCTGATGCGTTCGTAAATGTGATGTTGGCCGTACCCGTGCTGTTGCCCGTTACTATACCGGTTAAGCTGCCTATGCTCGCGATGCTGCCATTGCTGCTGCTCCAGCTGCCACTGCCATCTGATAATGTGGTACTC
>Ga0316218_1003011_pt1 | contig 14580 bp, 13 predicted proteins | sample TBH18003metaG_FD_203634 | JGI IMG/M metagenome (GOLD analysis project Ga0316218, IMG submission 203634) | Freshwater microbial communities from Trout Bog Lake, Wisconsin, USA - TBH18003 | ecosystem: Environmental > Aquatic > Freshwater > Lake > Hypolimnion/Profundal zone | place: USA: Wisconsin...
GCGACCTGCTGAGTGGCATACTCAGCCAGGTATTCAAGAGCAGGAAGAAGATACTACTGGCGTTTATGTCGCTCGGTATACTCGCTACTATCTATCACTTCGCAAGGGTAGCAGAGGGGCAACAGCTCAACCTTACTTCATTTTTAATGGGCCTGGGGTGTGGCTATCTTTCTGTATTTGTAACATCTACCGCCGAGCATTTTGGTATCAACCTGCGCGTGACCGCAACAGCGACCGTCACCAATTTTATGAGAGGTGCGCTGGTGCTGTTAATACCCCTGCACCAGGGCATAGAGCATTTATTCGACCTTAGCCTTACCGCAGGGCTTGCCATTACAGGCGGCATTGTATGGGCATTAGCTATGCTATCCGTGATCTTGTTGCCGGATACTTTTGGGCGGAATTTGGATTTTGTGGAGGGGTAGGGGATAGATTATACAAGTGGTTTTATGGGCAAAAGCTGCTCCTGCTTTATTGCTTTCTCCCAATTGTCCATTAATTCAGCTTGGTGAATAGCAGTCCATTCAATAACGAGCCCTAAAACACGCGGGGGTAAGTACCCACTCCACAATTCCATCTTTTTAATATCAATAATAGCTTGTATTCTGCATAGCTGGCATGAAAGTATGGCGGATTATGGTCATCGAAATACATCCTGATAATTATTCCGAGAAAGAAGCTAATCTGCGGCATGTGCAAAATATTTTTCAGCTACTTCAGAAGGCTCTTTATTCGCTATTTTGGCATAGATATTTAAGGCATCTATTTCAAGTTCATCACTCCATGCAATTGCCTTGCCGGTTGTATACACTTTTGCAAATAAAATAGGATCGCTTAATTCTCGGAAGATCCCTTTTTGTACTAGGTAGCTTAGGTCTATTATTCCACTTACATCATCATCAAAAGCAACGCTAATTTTATAATCGCCGATTGCTTTTACATCTGTTGCTTTCATAACCTATCAATTATAGTACAAAATTAAGCGATTAATGATTAGAAAGAAGCAAAATAAATAACACTCCCCACGACTTTGCTGCACAAGCATAAAAAAAGACAATCAAATAAATGACCGGCTTATTAATGAGTTTTTGGATTGCTCAACACAACTACACCACCTTTAGCACTATCTTACCAGCTACATGTCCTTTCTCGCTTAGTTCCTGGGCTTCCTTTGCATCATCAAGGGTAAGTATTTTGGCTATAACGGGCGTTATCTTTCCGTCATCTATCAAGTCGGCTATCTGGTCGAGATCTGCCGGCTTAGACAGTGCCATATATCCCTGGATCTGAATGTTCTTTTCTTTTGCCTCCTGGGTATCTTCCGGCTTTACGGTTGTAACCAACCTGCCGCCATTTTTCAATACCTTTATAGACCGCTTTTGTGTGTCGCTGCCCACCATATCAAATACCAGGTCAACGTCTTTTAGTTTTTCGTCAAACTGTTCATTCTTATAATCGATCACCTCATCGGCACCCAATTGTTTTACCAGGTCTATATTCTTTTCAGAAGTAGTGCCGATCACGTAAGCGCCCTTCCATTTGGCAAACTGTACAGCAAAGGTACCGACGCCGCCCGATGCCGCATGAATGAGCACTCTTTCGCCTTTCTGTAGCTTGCCATGCTCAAACAGTCCTTGCCATGCCGTAAGCCCTGCAAGCGGAACGGAGGCTGCATGAACATGGTCTATAGTATTAGGTTTTCGGGCTACTTCGCTTGCTTTGATCACAATATATTCGGCGTATGCGCCATTCCTGGCGGGGCTGGGGCGGCTATATACTTCGGCGCCCACTTCAAAGCCGGTTACATTATCCCCTTTTTGTTCCACAACGCCGGAAACATCCCAGCCAAGTGTAAAGGGAAGGGTTACGGGGAATTTTGCCTGGCTTGCGCCTTTGCGTATTTTCCAATCTATAGGGTTGATACTTGTGGCATATACTTTTACCAATACCTCATCATCAGCGGGTGCAGGTACAGCTATGTTATCAGTGCGCAGCACATCAGGGCCGCCAAATTCGTGAATTCTTATCGCTTTCATATACAGGAAAGGACAACAAAACCGTGCCTGAAAGTATCGGTGCTACAATAATGATGGGTATCTTCCCCTATTCGATCACCAGCTTACGGCGTACAATATCCCCTTTGCAAGTGATCTCGCAGATATAGAAACCCGGCGCTACGCTTACTCCATCAATTTTCAATATACCCGACTGATCGAAAGTTAACTGTTGGCTCCATACTTGCTTGCCGTCTATGGAGAGCAATCGTACATTTGCCTCATTGCCCACAGCAGCAGTACCTGTCGCGGATATAGTGAAGTTACCTTTGTTGGGATTAGGAGTAATAACGTAAGATGAGCTGTTTTCTACTACCGCCGGAACACCCACTGCCCGGGGCTTTTGCGCTTTCACACTCTTCCACATGCCGCGGCCAAATGTTGCCGCCCATATCTCATTGGTGGTATAGTTGATCTGCAGGTCGCTCACTTTTACCGTAGGCATATTGTTGTCGAAAAGCGCCCAGTCTGTCATAGTGGTATCCTTGTAATACACTGCAGCATCTGTGCCTATATACAGCGTTTTAAAAGTGGTATCTACAAGTATGCACGCAACCGGGATGTCGGGCAAGCTACCGGTAAGATTGCGCCACCTGCGCGTATTGGTATAGTAGTCCCATACCTTTGGTATTCCATAGCCGCTTATGGTCATGTATATATGTTGTGCGTTCACCGGGTCCACTTTAATGTCGGAAATGTAGGTGGTGGTTGGGCTTATGGCTGTATCCCATGTAGCTCCGAAATTGGTGGTGTATTTGATGAAGGGTTGCCACACATTGTAATCAAAGTAGGTGACGTAAAGGTAGTTGGGATTGGATGGGGCGATAGCGAGGGTTGTAATATCTGCATTGCTGTCGAAAACCGGGGAAATAGGGTTCCAGTCAATGCCATTGTCGTTAGTGGCATATACGCGGTCATAAGCTAGCACCAAAGTTGCTGTATCCTGCGGATCAATAACGTATGGAGTAACCCATGCGCCTGAACCGTGTATCGTATCGGTGATGTTGTGGTAGTTGGCGCCGCCATCGCGGGTCATATCTATACTGCCATTTGGGTAGGAGGTGTACCAGATATTGAACGGATCACCATAGTTGATCAAAGGCTGCATTCCATCGCCGCCTGTGAGGTCCACAGTAGCTGTACTGTCTATCATCTTGGTGCCATTGTCCTGGCTGCCACCTATGCAAAAAGGCACCTGGTTGTCTACCGCATTATTGTAAAACTCTGTGATGGTGATGCCATCTGTGAGGTCGGTCCATGGATTGGTAACGGGGCCGTAGTTTTTATAAATACCACCATCGCAGGTTTCGTACAGTCCTTTGCCGATGGGGTTGTAAGCGAGGCAATGCTTATCTGCATGTACGGTTTGCATCCCAGAAACACCATTCCACCATTGGTTGGCCAATTGCCAGTTATGCCCGCTGTCGGAAGAGTAGTAGGTATTAACGCCACCTACAACTACAGCGGATGGGTCGCGTGGGTCCATCGCAATGCAGAGATCGTACCAGCCTTGCCCGCCGCAATTATGCGTGGGCAGGCCAAGATCATAGCCCAGCAGGTTGTTGCTACAGGTGTCTGTTTCCATAAATATGCCGGTAAAGCTTGCACCGCTGTCTGATGAGGAATAGATACCTTCCAGGCCCGATGAATTATCAGAGCATACCGCCTTTACTACATTTGGGCTGGCCGGGCATACTGCAAGGGCTACCCTTTGCACATCTGTAAATGAGGTCATTGCATTCCACGTAATGCCACCATCAAGTGAGCGCATGATCTGCGCAGAGGTATCGGTGTACATTGATGCGTATATCATGGACGTATCGGCAGGGTTGTACAATATCTGTTTGAAATTGCCGGTGAATACATTGGTCCACGAGGCACCGCTGTTATACGTTTTGTAAATGCCATTGTTAGTTCCCAATATCATAGAGCCGGTATCGAGCGGATTGATGAGTAGGGAATGCCCGGAGATATAGGCTGTAGGCAGCCAGGTGAGGCCGCTGGTACTCCAGGTAGCGCCCTTATCGTGCGAGATAATAACGCCTGAACTGTAGGCATCGCCTGCATCGCCATCGCCGGTAGCTACATAGATCGTGTTGGGGTTGATGGGGTTGATCTTAATATCTGCAACACCCAGTGTGGGCAGGTTGGTATAAAGAGATGTCCAGGTGAGGCCACCGTCTGTGGTCTTCCAGCTACTGCCTGCCGCGCTGCCTATATAAAAGGTATTGGAATCAACGGGATCGAAAGCCACAATGTTGATACGTCCCATACCCGAATAACCATGATTGCAGGAGTCAGGCCCCTGGAATGCCCAGTTGGAGGCCAGGTTGGTAGTGCGGGCAGCTGCCCCGCTGTGTGCTGCGATATATGCCTGCCATGCCTCCAGCGTGCGTGCGGGTGGAACCATATACCCATCCTGGTCGAGGTGCTGCCGCCAGTACCAGTCCCATTTTTTGAACAGGTGATTCTTTACCTCGCCTTTTTCGTTCTCGGCCTCCTGCTCATCGGCATCTTTGTCTACATCTTTATCGGCAATATAGTAGCGGGAATGCTGGTAATTATAAAGCGCATCGGCATATTTTACAGGGCCTGTGCCCGTAGTGTGCATCCATGGCTGGGCATTGGCAGTGGTGCCCATAAACACGAGCAGTGTCGCGATTAAGATATTTCTCACAAGTAAGTTATTTTATGATGCTCAAAGATAGGTTAAATGTGGTATAAGGGTGAAAGTACCTTATTTATGTTACCGCATAAGCAATTAGACTAAATATAGGTAATTACACATCAGGATCGGTTAAATTCATTTGGAAATTTCATTGAAAAAAGAAGGTTTCCATACCTCGTATGCTCACCCGTTGTTTTGCTGTTCCGCGTTGCTAGCATCGTGAACTGCAAATAAAGTCGATTTGCAATCGTCACCTCGCGCAGGGCAGGCCACGGCTGTCTTCTGTAATATCCGAACGTTATGTTTGTCGTGCGGTCTCATTGTGAATCACAAATTTTACTATTTCCCACTTTACCATTAAATTGCAATCCTATTATGAAAAAACTAACCATCCTCAGTTTCCTATGCCTGCTCGCCCTCAGTACTTTTGCGCAAAAAAGCAACAGCGCTATTGAGCAGATGGTATCCAGGCATGTACCGGATAAGTACGATGTGAACTACAACATCGCGTGCCTGGCACCCGGTCTATATAGGGACGGTAAGATAGATACGGTAACTGCAATGGTGAACTATTGCGATGACCGCTTTGGTCCCGGCTATATTACTGTGCCATTGGGCATACTGCTCAATATAAAGAGCGGCACATTCAAAGAAGAGCTAAAAAAAGATGATGAAGGGCCGGGTAATGAAGGTGATTATTATGAGCGCTACATCATCGCATTCCTGGTGAACTATCACAATGTACACTATGGCACAGCTACCCTGGGCCGGTACGAGGATTCGCGCAAAGAATATGATACCTACTTCGCATTCCTGGCCGAGGTTGCCGGTAGCCTCCTCAATAAGCCGGGCCTGTCGCCTGTGGAGCAGTTTTTGGTAAGGTATCTGCACCAACCCTCCGAATTGATGATGGATGAGCTTGAGCGGCCCGCATACAACAACACCCGGCTGCAAAAGGCATGGCGTGCCTACGAGTACAAGAGCAGGCATTTCTCAGGTACATCTTTGGGACTTATCGGAGGCGTATGGATGCCGCAGGGCAATCTTTCTACACTAGGCGCGCACCCTTACCTGGGCTTTATACTTGGTGGTAAAATGGATAAGCTGACCATAGATGTTAATATCAATTTCCGGTTTTTGACCACTCCCAATTATTACTTTGTGCAGGTGGATGGTGTGCAGTATGCCAGCAACTATTTCTTTGGCGGCTACATAGGCCTTGATGGCGCTTATGAGCTATTCCGCAATAAAAAGCACGAGATAGATGTGGTGGCAGGTATTGCCTATGAAGGCTTTGATGCCTTTAGAGATAATGGCAATAGCAACAATAATAACAACAACAATAATGGGCCGCAAAAATCTATCAATACCCTAAACCTCAACGTAGGGGCAGGGTACAGGTACTATCTGAAGCACAAATTCAAGGGCTACAAAAACCAATGGGGTACATTGAATATGCAGGCTAGGCAATCGGAAAACCTTAGCTATGTGGGCCTGCAGGCAAAGTATAATTTCGAGAACTACAACAATAGCGGCGGCACCGACCTTACCGGCAATTCCTTTACCTTATCGCTCATATACGGTGGCTTTGGCCGCCACGCATATTATCATTTTAATAAGGTGGATAAGGATAAGTAAGGTGTTATCTGAGTCTAATTACGCAATGATTACCGGGTTCTAATGTTGTTTTCTGCCCGGCGCGAACCGAAGAGTCCTCCGCGAAAAGCGAAGAGACTCTTCGGGAACCCAAAAGTTAGGTAGTGTATCAGTTTGAATGTTAATGAATGTTAACAAAGTTTTCTTTTTAACTTTGTAGCATGGCAAAGAAAGTAAAAGAAAAGCAAGATACATACCAGTACGCTAAATCTATTGTGGATATGCTGACAGGGGAGAAACCAAAGGAGAAACCTAAAAAAAGCCTGACAAAAAGGGGTAAACGCTAGAAATCGATTACTAAATTCTTATACCTTCCGTTAACTTTTTTAGCTTTTTTTATGCGAACACTAATATAACCCCCTGTATCCATACTATTAATGAAATCAGAACCATTTAGACTCCCATCCCCAATTAATTCCATTTTGGGAGAGTCTAATCTGTCCTTGCCGTTAGCCGTCTTAACATTGACATGCGCATTCCCCTTTTTTGTAATAACATTTAGATGATAAACATGAATCAGTAATTCAAAATCCTCTTCAAACTTTACGTCTTCTGTTTCTGCTTCGATTATATCTTTGGCCGAATCCATCTCTCTAGAAAAATTTTGGTCTACGGCACCAATGAGTGATTTCTCATTATTCAAACCAACGGAATTTACCTCTAAATAGTCAAACCCCAATCCTAGTTGGTCTGTTATTTTTTCCATTTCTGATGGTATCTTCATTATAGATTTTAAAACCCTTTCCTTTACTTTTTCGTCATATTTTTGACCGATAACATTATAAGCTCTTTTCAATGGGATTTCGACTAATTTTTGAAATTGTGTTTCGTCTGTTTTATTATCCGCTAATTGTTTAGCCTCTTTTGATAAATAGTTAATCGAATAGTTTAGAGAGCTTGTCACAAACTGATTTAGTGAATTTTCCCTGTCTGGGTCTGCTGAAAATAAATCACTGGAATTAATATTAAATTTAATTCGGTAATTAATCCCAAAGCTCGTAGGTGTAGGGGCTAGTTGCATTATTTGGGTTTCTATATTATTTATATTTGAAACTGGATTAACTAGTGTTGTAAATATTTGCGTCAAACCCTTTGAAATAATAGTTAGTCTTTCAGCAAAAGCAGCATGAATATCGGCTAATTTGCCCTTCATGCTAATAACATAGTCCGTTCCAATGGACAGCGATACATCTGGGCAAAATACTTGCTGATGAGGTAAAAAACGCTCTGGTATTTCCGCAAGTGGCAATAAGTATATTCTTAATATTTCCTCTTCAAAAGTTTTATCAATCAAGAAAACATCAGTCTGTTTAGATATTAATTCCCTATATGAAATTTCCTTTTTAGTGAATAAAACAAAATCGTGTGGCTTTGCCATCATGTACAAATATCGAAAAATGTCATTCTCCTCATCTTCTCCTATTAATGAACCGACAATAGTATTCCCATATTGATTAGTCCCATAAAACAACATAGGAAATTCATCATAATGCAAAATGGTGTAATTATTTGCAATTATTGGCAAATCAATATGTGTTTCCCTATGTTGAGATATGTCAAACAGCATTGAAAGTAAGATTTAGGTAGTGTCCTAATTTGAAAGTTAAAATTCCTTAACAGTAATCTGGCGTAACTTTACTGTATGAAAACGAACAAACCGCACAGACCCAAAGATACAAATCAATTGGCGAAATATATCATGGAATTAACCACAGGTGAACGGGAAGAAGTTTATGAAGATAAACCATTGCCCACCGTTAAGACAACTAAAAAAAAGCAAAACCAAATAATGGTTAATATTACTCAATCAAGGTAATTTCTTCTGCCGTTAGTTCATACAGGGCATATACCATGCAGTCGATTTCCCTTTCTAAATCAGTTGTGTTATTTCCTTGTTGCTTTCCTGAAATGATTTTATCTACCAAATCTATGAATGGCTTTTGTTGAATTAAGCTAATTTTAGGGATAGGTAATTGTGCTAAATATGTCGGCTTAACATTGACATCTGTATAACAGGCTCTATAATATTTATTAATCAATCTTGAATTTAGCAACGCCAAACAATACTTCAAAGAATGACTTTCTTCTTGTTCTTCATCGATATAAATATAACTCAACGAATTTAACGGTATATAATTCCCTTCAACATATGCACACTCAAGCCACCTTGCATTTATATTAATGCTGTTTGTTCTTACGTACTGAATAATTATTTTCTTGCTTGAAAAATTTTTATCGAAGTAACTTATTGGTAGACCTTCTGTAGATTTCAAATATTTTTCTTTCCATTTAATCAAATATAGTTCAGCTATATCGGAGCCTGCTATTATTGGATAATCAGAAGGCTGATTAGATATGTATTTATTATTGTCACCAGTCCTTAGTCCGTATTTTATTTTAAATAAATTCTCTAAAGGAATTCCGATACTCTCTATCTTATGGAATATACCTCGCTCTTTGCTTGATATGTATAATCTCCACTCTTTATAACCATATTCTTTAATAATTTTCTGAGGCACATCATACTCTCTATACACTACTAATTTACTTGGTAATGTTTGTCTAACTTTTATCAGTTTATGACCATTGTAAGCACCAAATAATACAGAATGGCAACGAGTATCTTTAGCCTCACTAAAAGGCTTGTAATAGTCGAAAACATCTATTATATCGCATTTACCTTGAAGCCACTGTCTATAATTTGATGCGGCTTTATTTGTCAACCAACTATCAGGAGTGATATAAGATAGCAGACCACTTTTATTTATAACTTTTAATCCCAAGTAATAGAATAAAATGTAGGTTTCAAGCTCCCCAGATAATATATCTTTATATTGTTTAGAGTATTCTACATTGTCTTTTGTGTTTATACTAACTCCATATGGCGGATTGCCAATAATCAAATCAAACCCCTCAAAATCACCATTGTCTTTTAAGACTTCAGGAAATTCAAATCTCCACTCAAACGCATCTTTATAGATAACATTGTTTTCTATTTCCTTGATTTCAGTTGATAGCTTTTTGATTTCGGATTCTAAAATTTTTTTCCTGCCTAACTTTGTTTTTTTCTGCTTTTCATCTTCATCAAAGAGCGCAATTTGATTTTCAAGATTGAACAATTCACCGTTAGCTTTACTTAGCTTATATCTTTTGGGGTCATTCTTATTTATCTCTGTCCTAAAATCACTTTTTATTGTATCAATTATTTTTTGAAGTCCTCGCTTTTCACCAGCAGTCCTCGCTTTTTTATAGTCTAATACAAAACCTTTATATTGCTCGATATTGTACTTGATACTTTTTAGTGCCTTGCTTAAATCGTCATCCAAATAAAACCTGCTAATAAGGCTATTCCCGCACTTAATGTTGATGTCAATATTAGGTAATGTTTCTAATTCAGTATAGTCGGTATCAGATTTATAGTAGGCATTTTTCAGCAACTCTATCCATAGCCTTAATCTGCAAATCATTACTGACTTTTGATTAATGTCCACCCCAAACAAACAATTCTCAATAAGCGTCTGCTTCTCGTAGAATAATGCTTCCTGTAATTTTTGAAGTTTATCAATTTTATTATTTTTTTGGTTTAGCGAGTACGAATAGTGAGAGCCTTCTTCGATGTCAATAATTATAAGCTCATCATTATCTAATTTTATCTCCCATTCCTTTACCCTGCTCCAGTCTTTGTAACTTAATATTTTCAGTTCGCCCTTTATCTTAATTAACTCATTTAATGCAGACACAAGGAAATGCCCTGAACCAACAGCGGGGTCACAAATCTTTATAGAGTTTACAATCTCATTGTATTTTATTCTGTCTCCCTTTTCCAGATACGTTGTATCAATCCTATCTTTTAATTCATCGAAATTATTACACTCCCATTTGCATACTTCATTGAATTTATGAACAACCGCTAATCTTATAGATTGTTCTGACATATACATAGTAATAAATGAAGGCGTGTATATCGAGCCATCTTTATACCCATTTATCTTCTCAAAAACCTTACCTAACACCGATGCTGTAATAAGTTTTTTGTTTTTCTCTTTTATATCTTCTTTGGTGTCAGCAGAAAAATCATAAGCATCAAGAAACCTAAAAAGGTATTCAAGTACAGGTAGTTTGTTTACACTCTTTTTTTGTGCTTTAAGGATTGTTGTACTGATTAATTGGAGTTCCTCTGCGCCATCGTCAAGAGAGTTTATTTTGATAGTGACCTCCTCTAATTCGCTGAAATCAAATAGGGAACTATTAAGGTATGGAACGTCTTTGTATTCTTTTTGTATAGCCTCACTCCTGTCTTTATAAGATACCGCTAATACCTTATGGAATAACTTAAATACCTTGTCGAAATCATTAACCCTATCTATATTGAGTATTGAATAATCTTGCCCGTCATTATGAAAGTTCTTCAACTGCCCCTCCAATAATTTCAGGAATAAAATCCTGTTAACCCATGTGATGCAAAGTTCAAGTGCGATATTAAAGTGTTTTTCTTCTGAGGTTACTCCATGACTACTTAAATTAGCCACTTTGTAAATGCCATCTGTTTGCAATTCGTCGATAGTCAGTTCAATTAAAGACCCAGCATTTCTTTTTCTCTGGATGATATTTCTGCCACCTTCCTTAACATCCTCCAACCCTATTATGTGCAACAGTTCTTTATAGAAGTTAAGGTCTAATTCATTGCTGTCATCAGCAAATTCCTTGCGCAATAGAAAGTATGGAGATAGGATTTTGTATAAGGTTAATAATTTTGCGTCATCATTTGAACTATCCTGCTTTATGGTCTTTTCGTAATCACGAACATCAAAGCATATGCAGGGTATTTCATCTTCGATAGTATCAATGTATGGCTTTGCAATACCGTTATAAAAAAGCTCGGTATTGGAAGTGACTTTCATTTTTTTGTCCCACTCGTTGTATTGTTTAATAAAATAAGGCACATAAAAATTCTTCTCAAAATACTTCGCCTCAAAAATATACCACTCGTTAATATTGGTCGCTATCAGATATTGAATGTCATTATTTCCCTTCACCCTTTCCCTCATGTAATACAAAACAAGTTCGTGAAACGCTTTTTTATTAGGGTTATCAAGCGATAACATTTCACCCTTATTTTTAGGTCTCTTAGCCTCTATGATTACACATACATTAGAATCTATTGACTTGTCTTTGTAAATGGCTAAGTCTGCTTTCTCTTTTGTATTAATGGCATTGGTGTCTTTGTAAAAAGAATCACGCAAGAAATCCCTGATGTCGTTTTTTAAATGCTCTTCCGATTCATCTTTGGCTCTTTGTTCAGCAACATTAATTTTATCAATAAGATTGCGAAGGCACACTTTGAAATTATTAATATTATCTCTCTCTGGTCTTAATCTTATAAGATTAGTCACCGCCTTACTAAGCTTGACTTGTATTAATTTCATTCTTGTGTGTTTCAGTAAAAATATAAAAAAAGGCGGGATTATCAGTCCCGCCTTTTTATTCGCCCCGCTTTAGTGCCGCTGCAACGGCACTCCGCCGTTTATCTTACTCATAGGCACTCGGTAGAAGTTATAAAGACCAATACGGTTGCTACCTTCTTCTTCAACAATGTCTATGTGCGTAGTACCCTTTGGCAGCGCAGGGAAAAACAACATGAAGTGTAATTGCTCATGTGCGTTTTTGAAGTAGTATTTAGCAGGGGCAACGGGTATGTTGTGCGCCAGTACCAGTCCTAACTTATCCTTCGTACCGCATGGCCGTATGAATATGCTCCCGATTACATTCACCCACCACCCAATCCTGTAGTTGACGATATTCGGTCTGGCTGTAAAGTGAATGACGGTCAATTCCCCTTCTTCAATCTGCGTTTCAAATTCTTCAATTGTTTCTGTACGTATCATTGTTTTGATTTTAGATTACTCCTTTGATGTGCTGCCCATCCAACCTATACAGGTACAGGTATCTTGTCCTGTAACCGATATGCTTATGCCCGGTCATGCCTTGATTGACGAAATGATTGTACGCTTGTAGGGTTATCCACTCGTTGCGGTAGTCCAAGACTACGATACCGCCCTTCCCTGTGTTCTTAGCGAACTTATTGAGGTTGTCAGTTATCCCGATGGCGTAGTCGCTACATGGCAGCTCTATCAATTCCTGTATGTATGTTATTAGTGTGCTTGTCATTATTTCCAACTTTCGTAACACTTACACACCAAATCACGTGCCAAATTCCAAATTAGTTAGAAATAAAGGTTTGTTAATGTCAATTATCTAAACAATTTGGCACGTAATTTGGATTACATACTATAACATACTGAAGAAACGGAGAGGACTGGAATTAGGATAACAGATTGGAATACGGCTAATAGAAATGAACAAGTTAAGTATTGAGGACAGGTCAAAGATTGTAAGATTACTCGTTGAAGGAACTAGCCTTCGCTCTATATCGAGAATAACCGATATTCACATAGATACCATTACAAAGGTACTCGTTCAGGTAGGTCAAGCCTGTAAGCAATTCCACAATGAAAACGTGGTCAATGTAAATTCCAACCTCGTTCAATGCGATGAGATATGGAGCTTCGTTTTTTGTAAGGACAAGAACACAGAATATTGCACCAAAAAAGAAACACAGCACATTGGTGATGCGTGGACATGGGTCGGGATTGATGCTGATACCAAACTGGTTATTTCATGGCTTGTTGGTGACCGTGAAGCTGAGTGCGCAGAGAAGTTTATGCGTGACGTGGCTGGTCGGTTAAAGCACAGGGTACAGCTTACCACCGATGGTCATAAGCCCTACCTAAAAGCGATTGAGGATGCTTTTGAAGACGAGATAGATTATGCCCGTTTGATAAAGACATACGGTACTGCCGAAGGTGAGGGTAGCGATAGGAAATATAGCCCTGCTACATGTACAGGTATCAAGAAGGTTTGGGTATCTGGCAATCCCGCCGAGGCTGATATTTCTACAAGCTATGTAGAACGTCAAAACCTTACCATGCGTATGCAGATGCGCAGGTTCACCCGTCTTACCAACGCTTTCTCTAAGAAAATAGAAAACCACCGCCATGCGATTGCCATCCACTATGCTTATTACAACTGGGTGCGTATTCATAAGACCCTTCGTGTTACTCCAGCTATGGAGGCTAAGTTAGCTACAAAGCCTATGACCATTGACGATATTGTACGCATGGCTTATGCTGATGAAATAGAAGCCGAAAAGAAAAGGTTGGCGAGAATGTACAGGTAATCACAAAGGCTGCAAATTGCAGCCTTTGTCTATTTGTTCGTTTCAAAATCTTGATTACTTTTAAAAAAACTTAGCGCATGGCGGCAATAAATGGACATAAAGTAGGGGCTATTAAACGGGCAATAGAAAACCATATCCACCCTAAGAACGGGCGTTCATTTATCTATTCCGAGTACGCGAATTGGTATGTAGGCATCACCAACAATCCATCAATAAGAAAGGTGCAACATCAGTACGAGAAGGATATAACCGCACATCACTTTCAATGTTGGGATGCAGATACAAGGGCTAATGCCTTGGAAATAGAATTTTATTTTCACGAATTAGGTATGCGTGATAAGAATTGGCAAGGAGGCACAAAGCCAAACTCAACATGGGTATACATTTTCAAAATCAATGCTCATTTCTTAGACCGAGTAGTTGCAATACTGGACTGAGCCTTTTTTCGAGATGATACTTGCTTATTAATAGCTTCATGCTTAACCCTTATTTCGCTACGCATGTTCACGAGCATATTTACAGCTATCCTTACCTTTTCTTGCGGTTCATTGGACATACATAGCATATCCAGTAGTTCTATGCACCCATTGTGATAGACACTATACGCCGATTCTTTATACGGATTGTGTTCTGTTGATTTTTGATTAATCATAATGCTGTGAATTATAAAATAAGTATCTTTGTTTTGTTCTTTGACGGCAAATCACGAACAAAACAAACGCAGCACTAAAAACATTTAGCAGTAGTTGGCACTACTGCTTTTATTTTTACAAAGGTATAAAATAACAGGATGCCATATTTCGTTAAGGAATTTTAACTTTCAAATTAGGACACTACCAAGATTTACAATTTTTATAAGTTCTATCCTTTCCGATGGCTCGAAATTATCGGGGTAATAAAAATCATGATGGTATTTATTGCGCCTAGATGGGGTGCTTTTTACTAAACCGCCATACTGCTTTATC
>Ga0316218_1003022_pt1 | contig 14548 bp, 5 predicted proteins | sample TBH18003metaG_FD_203634 | JGI IMG/M metagenome (GOLD analysis project Ga0316218, IMG submission 203634) | Freshwater microbial communities from Trout Bog Lake, Wisconsin, USA - TBH18003 | ecosystem: Environmental > Aquatic > Freshwater > Lake > Hypolimnion/Profundal zone | place: USA: Wisconsin...
ACAGGTTTCAGCACGGCATAGTATGGGCCCACCCAAAAATGCACACGTAACGCGTTGTGTCAGCGTTGTGTCAGCGTTGTGGATAGGCGCGGGTTTCCCCAAATTTGTGTGGATAAGACAACGCCGTTGTTGATAAGAGAATGCTACAATGTTAAATTTTGACTTGCCTTAACGATTGCCGTATCTCGTGGCACCATTGACAGCCTACAACCGACTACAAGTATTCTTAGTAGATTGTAGAATATTTGGAGTTGCAAGTATTCTCAGTAGATTATAGAATATTTGGAGTAGTTGTTGGTTGTGGATGTAGAGAGTACTTACTAGGAAGTATTCTTCATTGGATTCAGAAAACTATTTTTGTTTATCGAATACTATTTTCGAATTCTATGAAGAAAGTTTATATTATAGATTACGGAAATAGTATTCGATTGGAAATGGTAATTATCATCTACTGTATTCATTATAATTATAGTAATTCCCTAACTCCGACTTCGCCGATGCTTATAAGAATTTTTTGTAATAACTGTTTGTATGAAATTACTGTTTGTATTAAATTCCCTAGTGGATTTAGATTACATTGACAGCCAAAAACCGTCTGCAAGTATTCTCAGTAGATTGTAGAATACCTGGGGTTGGTGGATGTAATGATTACATTGAGTTGAATGATTGCCGCCTCTGCACCTACAGTTGAATGATTCTTGGAGTTGGTTTTTGGTTGTGGATGTAGAAGAGGAAATCTACTGACCAATTCATCAAAGAGGAACTCGCTCTGATTTCATAGAGCCCAATCGATAATTTTAAAGATGTTCAAGATGCTGCCGCCGCCGGAAAGGAATAGAACAAGGTGGGATGCCGCTGCCGGGAAGGAGGAGACAAGGAGTAGCGGTCGAGGGGATACTTATCTCATCCAATCACAGGAATTGCTCTTTATAGATAGATATCGCTCGGACCACGATTGATTTCAACTATATATCTTACTATACTACATGTTTATTTTAATTTAAGCAAATTGGTTTGACAATTAATTAATATTTACTAGAGAAAGAAAAAGGAAGAATGCAAGAACTATAGCAAAAGATCCAGGGAAGCCTGCCATGGTTGATGCTAATCATTACCAATCGAGACCAACCAGCCTGTCTTCTTTAGAATTTTTAGCAGTATCGACTAGGAAGGCGCTGGGATCTTTACCTTCTGGGATCTTGTCCATGTCAGCAGAAAGGGTTAATACATTACAGATGGCGTCCTTGGAACGAAAGTTTTTTATCTGACAAAATATGTTGTTGCTTTTGGGAATGACGCAGATTCTCTTGGAAAGTAACCATGCAAGTGTTAATTGAGCTGTAGTAATACCTATCTCTCCGGCCATTGATAGCATGCCAATATCATCAAGAACAATAGGTGAGGTGTTAAATCCAAGAGGACTGTATGCGATTAATTGAATGCTATTTTGAAAGCACAGTCCATATAAAACAATTCATGACGACTTGCCGTTAGGATTGCGTTTTAGATCTTTGTACAATATATAAGAGACTGCTTCGTGTGTTCAGTACTAGAAGCCTACTGTACTACGACTTTATTCTATTCCAGACACAGATAAACCTTTCTATAGGACAGCCGTTCCTTTTAAACCAATGAAATATTTCATAATCAGCTATCTCAATACGATGGGAGGTTGAAGATCCAAACCAAAAATTGGTTTTGCAGATTTCAGTTCTCTGTGATTTCAACCAAATGAAGACCTTAATTTCTCTACACTTAAGCGCAGTATTGAAAACAGTTGCTTCTTTCCAATCAGTTCGGCGTTGAACTATCCAATCAAGAACATCTACTCGACCCCTCTGTGCTGCACTTTCAACAAGTTTATCTACTTCGCTCTCGCCGTTGCTGCCAGGACTCCACATCCAAAATTCATGGGCAAATTTTTCAAGTAGATAGTCAAGAATTTTGCAATTCTCATAAAACGCTGCGCTTACAATCATTTTCTCTTTGCGGAAGTGTGGATTTGGGCCAGACAGGTAAACTAGATTTAACGTCCATTCAATCGTTTCTAAACAACCCATTCTCGATGCACATTCACCCATATTTGTTAGATAGTCGATAGAAGAATAGATAAGCCGAACTTCAGGATTTTTAGATTCTGCAAATAGGAAGAATTGATAATTGCCGTATTTAGAGGCGATGGAAAAATTGTCTTCTGCATAGAATGGACATTCTTGCTGCCATAACCATTCATATAAATCTAACTGACTGGTTCTACATGATAAGGCAGCTGGAAACATCTTTGACGGATTCCAAGGGCATTCCTGCGATCGTGCCCATTTGATCATATCCAAGTGGCCATTTTTAGCAGCTAAGATACAAACTTTCTTCGAAAATTTGGAACCTAGTTGGCGCACATGTTTTAATACTTCTAGATTTCCACTTTTAGCTGCGGCTTCGGTACAGGAAGAACTTCTGTCGGTAATATTCTTCGAAGATAACCACCTCACAATGTCAATATTTCCACATTTAGCTGCTAAAATCATTATGTCATCGAATTCATAAACTTCCTCTTCGCTATATTCGTCAATCCATTCCATTCGTCCGAGCTGATAGTTAGAATCAATCCATTCCAATGACTTAATCTGATTTGCTTTTATAACCTTGCTAATAAGCTCCCAGTTCCACGTATACAGAAATTCCCTTTTTCGATTATTGCTCAAATTACTCCAGATCCACTCTAATACATTCACGTGGCCGCCAATCGCTGCAGCTGCCAGCAAGTCCTCAGATTGTTCTTCCAAATTATATACCGTCATAAAAGCCTCTCCTTTGTAAACTAGTCTTACGTTTTTAAAAATGGCCTCTTGGAGAATTTTTAAATTGCCGTATTTCGCCGCTACGGTAAGTGAGAATTTTAAGTGTTCCTCATATTCGTAAAAGTCCTTATTTTCAAAAAAATGTTCAAGAACCTTCATGAAAAGGTTTTCGTCTCCTCTCCTAGCAATGGTCGGTAAAATTTTCATATCGAATGTAGTGGGGTTAATGCTATTCCAACCATTTAAATAAAACCATTGAATAGTTTCAAAGTTGCCCCAAGATACTACGACACGAGAAAAGGATTCATAATTGAATTTATGTCCTTTTAGTACAACTTTAAAGCTCTGGAGGGTTTTAATGCTGTTAAGAGAAATAAGAAGTGACACAGGTAACGGTTGTAACTCATGCTGAATAGAAGTTTGTAAGTTCTGTTGAAGTTTGCCATAATTTTGTAATTGGGGTGAAATAAAACAATGCAGATTGGGGTGAATGTATTGGAAAATTTGAATTAATACTGGGTTGTCAATGTCAATACCACCTAGTTTTCTTTCGTTGGATTTAAGATTATTTGTCATTATTATATTTCTGAAGATGTTGTTCAATTTGTTGGAGTACAGAAACATCTGTTGTGCATGAAACCATGCACAACAGATGTTTCTGGACAATTGTTTTGAGTGGATAACAAACATTACGTACATACAGTCAGTAATGAGATGCCATTAGAACAAATCAAATTCAGATGTCCAAAACAACCGTCAAAAATTCAAATGCTAAAAAGCGAAGGATTGAAAAAACAGAAACCTTTTTGTACCAGACAGCATTAAAAATATTGGAAAAAGCAGATAACAAGATATCAAATTCAGAAGAATACAATGATCCTATCAGTGAAGATTATGATCATCAAGAAAATGACAATACACTTAACAGTGAAGATGAATTATTCCATATCGAGCACGATAAAAGCAATTACTCCCGTATGGCGAATGAATTTGATATAAAAGCTCTTGTCGAGAGTACTGAATATAACAGGAATCTAGAAAATAATACATCAGAGGAAACGATTCCACTTATAAAAAATGATTCATCTAAAGAAGCTACAACAAAAAGTCAGTTTACTAGAGGGTTTATAGAATTCTGTGAAGTTAGCAATTTAACTGAAAGTAATCAAACGTTACTCCTTAGCTTTCTATATAATTCTTTTGGAGGGGTTGCGAATTTACCTATAACTATTAATCATAGAACAGTGGATGATGATCAACAGTCTGATGGGACTGAAGATTCTGTAGAAAAAATGTTTCAAAGAAAGAGCAAAACTGTAGAAATTCGAAGCAATTTGAAAGAATATCAACAACAACAAGAACATAAGCAAAAGAGGTTCTACACTTTTAATCAATGCCAGAATGATTGTTGCCTGTATATTGGAAAAGATAAAGCAGATCTTTTCTTTTGTCCTAAATGTACTCAACCACGGTTTAGACCTTGTACGAAATATAAATGTATTTCTCGCAATAAACATGATTGTCAACATCTTCTAACAGAAGGAATCGCATATAAGAATCTTTTCTATCGTTCATTAATTCTTCTCATTTATGATTTGGTCAGCACAAAGTACTTCATACAGTACATTACGTACTGTCGACTTCATGTTGACCAAAATTCTTTTTCCGATGTTATGGATGGTATTGTCGCAAAAGCACACCTCGATGATATGAACAATCTTGGCAATGAATGGAAAAGAGAAGACCCAGATAACAGAAGCAGTGCAATTCTTGTCAATCTTCTTCTTTCAGAATTTTATGACGGTGGTCAGTTATTTACCAGTAGAACATTCGATTTTTGGCCTCTATGTTATGGAGTCTTGAATCTACCAGCAAATCTCCGAACAAAAATTGGGATTGGATATTTTTTAGGAGCACTTTACACTGGAAAACATTCAGATGTTGAGCGTCAATTCATATCTGATTTTCTGTGTGAAGAACTCCTAAGACTATTTTACGGTATAGAGTACACTGTGAATGGTCAGAAATACTTCATACAAGCGCGACTAATTTTGCATATTCTGGATACAAAAGCGGCAGAACCAGTATTTGGGTTTCAATCAGCCACGAATTCTAAATTTGGGTGTCCTTTATGTCGTGGAGTAACAGGATTATACAATGGAAAAAGATGTGTATTGTATGGTCATCGAAACTACTTGCCCCAACTGCACTGGTTGCGGTTTTTTGGCCAGACTGGGTACTGCTGCCCATGCGGGTTCTATGATCACAGAAATAAAAATCAATGGAAAACCAAAGAAGTATTTTGGAATAAAGAAAAAGGCTTTGAGAATATTCGCGAGCCATTTTTTGTTCCTCATAGTTACAATGTTTTCAAACAAGGGGTGGATGAACTATATATGTGTTCCAACGATTCCGCAGTCAAAAAGAAAAGAAAACAATTGTTAAAGGCTAACCAGGAGGAAATTGACAGTATTTGCCAACCTTGTGATGGAAATCAGCAAACTAAAGAAGCTTTGATTGATTTTCTTTTGCCATCCAATTTAGCGGATGCTCAAAGTAAGTACGAATATGCTTGGTTTCATACTGGTGATTTCAGTTATGAGAAAATTAAGGACCTTTTCAAGAATCACCTATATTATCGCCATTTGGACCTCCGAACACCTAAACCCTATGAAAGAGTTTCTCATAAGACGTATCTAAAAGATGCAGCAACCGCCAGTCTTCTTAACGAAAAAAGTAAAGCGAAAAAGAAAAATCATGTAATGGGGATTCAAAGTTTATGGTATTACTTTAGACTTCCATATGGCGATGTCAAAACACAATTTACGTGGCCTTTGGTACATGCAGTTACCGGCTTTGTTGTCAGGATGACGCAATGTATTCTTGGTAACTATGAAGACTCCATTAAGAAAAAGAAAGAGCAAATGGCTAAGGAAAAAACTTCTTCCACTTCCAAGAAGACTGAAAACGAAATGGAAGAAGAAAGAGAAGAAGAAGAGAACGCAGTTGATGATGATGAGGAAGAGAGTGTAGAAGGAGTAGAGGACAATGATGATGTTCCGTACGATGGAGGTGCTTTCCGTTGTAAAGAAGGTACTTATCAAGCTTCCAAAGAAAGTATTGAAAAAGTTTCGGCATGGTTAGACTGCACACTTTTACCACAAGGGTTAAATGACGATTGGAAAGTTAATTTTAGAAAGCCGAAGGGAATGAAAATGGTTCAAAAGTTAAAAATGTTGTCCTGCTATTGGAGCTTTATTATTGATGTCGTTGTTATCGAAGAAGCTTTTAAAGTACTCTTTCGGATGTTTGCCAATGATATCAATCACCTTCTTGCATTAGTGATACCGAAGACATTAGTTGAGTCTATTCAGAACTGTGTAATTGAGTCGGTGGCTTGCTGGGAAGGAATAATGCCACCCAAAGAAAACTTTTTTCAAATGCATCAATTAGTCGATTTGCCTTCGCAAATAAAACTATTCGGACCACCTATGGGCGTAAATGAATTCGTAGGAGAACGAATGGTCAGTATTATGAAGAAACGGAAGGTCAGGATTAATCCTGGTGGACATCTATCTTTTGGCAGATCAATCGTAAGGAAGCAAATAAACCACGAAGTTTGGTCAATGAAACGATTTTTCAATAAGAAGCCTGTATCTTTACATCCTGAATTCAATTGTTTCATTTATAATGATCGGCCTTTCTTATGTGGCAAATATGAAGCAATATCGAAAACGACCGCTTTGACAGCTTTTGAAATAGAGTATTTAGCGGATACTATTCTCGACCAAATCCAACGGAAGTTTCCAGATGAAAATTCACGACAAAGAAGCCCACTCTATCGAATATATCTCAAAAGTAAGAAAAAGAGCTGGCATATATCTTTTGAAAATGTTGTTTCGAATGAGCTTCATTTCGATAAAGCCGAGGTAAAAGTCGCAAAAACTATGCTGAATTTCCGCCCTACTTGGTGCAAGCATGCAACAATTTATGGAATTGGTTTTAGTAGTCGAGGATCACAATATCGGGAGACTGGCCCTCCAATTCTTGATAAAAATTATAAGGCTTCTCCTTCTACCAAATCAAGATGTTGGTATGAAAAAGTTGAATATAGCTCTTGGTGCAAATTTCAAGTACGTTCTAACTCAGGAGGCATAAATATGTACTATGGGAAAATAAATTCGTTTTTTTCTGCCGATAGCGTTGGAGATGAGACGATTAAGAGTTGTATACTTGTATCTATTACCAGTTTTAAATGTAAGGAAACAGTAAAGAGGCCGGCATTCAGAAATAGTGACGTTGTTGAAGAAATCGGTTCGCTTGTAAAGGAATATTTTGTTGCAGCGCAAGATATATGCCCTACTCGTATCGGAATTATTCCATTTCTAAGTGAGGATAAAGCGGTTTTGCTGAATCAAAACACAACTAAAAAGTTTAACAATGAGTATTCCAGGTATTATGTTAACAGAGCAAACCACCCGGTATTCTATGTTATGCTTTCCTTAAATCCAGAAAAGGAACTATACCAAACTAGCGAAATGGATGATCGATCTTTTGATAAATATATGTAGTATTTTTAAGACTTCTTTAATTGATTTAACGATTGCAAGTGTTTTATTTGAAAACTTCACGATTGCAGGGGTTTACCGCTTGCAATTTGTTTTCCAAAGACTTCTAGACGTATGATGGAAGGGTAGTTAACAAAATAATCGTATGACGGAATGGTAATTAACATAATAATCCGATAATTTCTACACTGTAGAAATTATCGGATTATTATGTACGCTATCTTTGCCTAGTGTCCATTCAACGCAAAAAGCAGACCAGAACATGATTCTAAGTACTGACGGTACGACAACTAGGCAAAGTGCGCGACTAAATCCCTCATTCAACTATGAGATTTTACCAGTTACTGATGCAAGTGATGAGTTCTTTAAATCATTGTTGATAGAAGATTTCAATAATTCTGATGATCAAGATATGAATCGATTTAAAGCATACTTAGAAAAAATTATCCAAATTATTATTTTGAAAAGACCCCTTGACGATTTTTTGAAAATATTAGAAGATACTTTGGAACAGCACATTTTTAATTTGAAAACAAACCTATATCCAAAGACAAGTTCAAGAAGGAAGGGTAATACTGAAACAATAGAACGAACCAAAGTGATTAAAAACAAAAGTAGAAAAGCGAACGATTCAATAGGGTACATGGGGGGGAAAATCCTTGATTTCTTGACTGACTTAACGCATTCGAAGATTCAAGAAAACGAAGATTTTATAATTCTTAGTCACAGTTTTCCTGACTTTTGCAGTGAAATATTATCGTTTTTTCTGTGCGCAAGCAATAAGAAATTATTCTTTTCTGAAGAAATGATAGTTCTTCAAAAAGTAAATTTGCAATTACTAAATGAAAGGAACGGATTTTCAAGCATTAAAAAGGAAGCATTGAATCTACTTATACAATTATCTGGAATGAAATTGCCCAAACAAGTTTCAGAAAGTTATATAGCTGATTTCTGGAAAACGAAATTGAAAATATTTAAACCCATGTCCTCTTGTCAACTTCGTAAAATTAAAGAGTGGTTAAAGTTCTTGATTGAACATTTGCCGAGAAAGCGGAAACGAACTCAAGTATTATCTGCAAGGAAAAAAAGAAAATCAGATGACAAGTATCAAGACGAAAGCGATAAACAATACGAAGATAATAGTCAACATCAAGGGTCATTTAGTGAGGAGCAAGACGACGAAAGCGATACTCAAAGGTCTATGCGGAAAGACGATAAGTACAACAAGCTCGACGATTATGAGGATGAACAATACGAAGATAATAGTCAACATCAAGGGTCATTTGGTGAGAAGCAAGACGACGAAAGCGATACTCAAAGGTCTATGCGGAAAGACGATAAGTACAACAAGCTCGACGATTATGAGGATGAACAATACGAGCGCATTCGTAATAAGGATATTGATCTACAACCGGAGGATAATAGCAATATTGATAATACTTTGCACGATATGAATCGTCTAATTTACGATATCGAAACTTCAAACTTAAAAGAGGATCAAATTATCGCTATTGGAGCTTATGTTTTTGACGCTCTTGAAGCGAAACTGAAAGAACTAAATTCCTCCGTACAATTAAATGAAGCAATCGAGAAGAAAATAGAAAAGAATCGAGAAGACTCTCTTAAACAAGAAGAATATTTTCAACTTCAGTTGAGATCCGACGAGTTAAAAGTGGAACATGAGCCTGATGATGAAGACTGTCTTGAAGATAACCTCCAAGATTCTTCCATGCAAATAATTGAGGACAAGAACTATAATTCCTCGTCCTTTGAGTCAATTATTTCAGTTGTGAAAATGAAGGTAGCAGATATTGTTAATAACGATACAGAAGCAAGCTTTACAACACAAAAATATCCCCCTCAAAATATGCGGTGCAATATATTTCTTCCAGTACAATTCTCTGATCAATTCCGAACAGTCGTATCTTATGAGAGTTTGAGATGTATATTCCCAGATATTGATTCATTTACTTGGTCGGAGCAATCAGTTGTCCACGTTGTAATTCACTATCCGCAGGAAGAATATTGGTCATACGGGAGTATTGTGTTCAAAAAACGGAAAATATTTTTTCATGAAGCACAAACTAACATTAGCGACAAATTTGCTCTTTCAGAATTAAAGCGATTCACTGAGATAATACGTATACAATATTTCAAGGAATATGACCTTGAATTTGAGGTTATTGTTTGTACAGGTCCTTTAAGTACAGATATGTATATAGTAACAGTACTTCAATTCTTGCGCGGTGTGTTAGAGAGCCTTGCTTGGTACCCTTTTTCGGTATTGAAGTATACAGATAGTTGGAAGACGGAAAAAGATGTGTACTTCAATATCTCGAAATCTTGCCTTCAGGCGATAAAAGGAATCCTTCAGAGAGCTATAACAACTGGAGAAAACGACATTTTTGATGTTTTTTATGTCTTAAATTCTTCTTCATTGAGCAAACAGCAGTTGTCAAGGCGGTCTGAATTTATCAAAATTTACAATTTGGAAAATTGTCCAGATTTGAAAGAAATATTGCCTTGTAATGTATTTAGTGCTGTTTCTAATACGCTAACCTAACCGAATACTTTGTCAAATTTTTAAAACCAATCAATCTTTCTTGTGTTAACATGAGTTCTAGTGCAATTAAAACGATGTTTAAAATGTTGACCAAAGCCATTAGGGAACTCAAAAATTCGGTTTCAGCATTAGAGTTACAAGTTGAATTGTTTGCAGCATTAAAGTTTGACGTGATTAGCGAAACAGCAGTAGTTGAGTTTGTGAAAATGAGCAACTTTCTTCTAACTGAATATGAATTTCTATACAACGGAACTCATAGTTCTTCTAAACGAGAAAATATGAGTTTTGATTTACTCAGTACAAGATTAACAACGTTGGAACAAAGCGCAGACAAAAAACAAAATAAACTAGATCTAATGGACAACGAATTAAAACTCATTTCATATGAACTACATGAATCCTGTATTACGAAAATTAGAAACAAAATAACACAGTTCAGACTTTTTGTGAAACATTTTGATCTGATGAGCATAAACTATACTCCTCATGAGATAGCCAGTGATATCTCAACTTTTTATACAAAATCAGTAACATATGATTCTAAGATTTTCGACATTTCATCGATGATGGCTGAGTTTAATTTCGGTAAGATTCTTCAGATGCATGCATGGCATGATAAGCAATCAGTAGTTTATAAAAAGAGGCGTGAGTTGTCCTCAAATGAATCGGTTAGAAAGAAGTCTAAATCTTCTACACATGAGCCATCGCAGAAAAGTTGCAACCATGATCATGATAAATCAGACATTGGGAAGAATCATTCCGATTTCAATTATACCACAGAGCATGATGATATGCAATCAGAATCCAAGATTCAGCCAGTTTCTAATGAGAAGACTCAGTCAGTGGCGAAATCGATTAAAAAAGTTAAAAAACCTGCATTTGATAAATTCATTGAGCAATACAATTTCACCAACACCGATATATTAGACCAATCAAGTTTTCAAGAGAACGAAATGAAGCTGGCGATAGCAGCTGCCCAACTTTTTCGCGAAGAAAAATGCAACGAAGAAAGACAGAGAGCTTTCGTTATCCACATATTATCACTATTCGCAGAGATGAAGGTCAGTTTCCTGGAGTTCTTCATACTCCTAGAACGATCTATTCAAAGGATCAAAAAAGAAGAAATGGATCTTTTAGACGCCGATGGATTAAAAAATAATACTCTTAGAGATTCTTTACAGAGACGAGCCAGAAAATTTGTAAGCAGTCACGGAAAAATGATTTTTGATTTTCTAATGGAATTCAAATCTTGCAAAACTACTCCTGAAAAAGCACAAGTCTTGACCAAACTATGGCCTCTGAGTGAGTTATCGAATGAGTTTTTGAATGATGTCTCTAATGTGATTACATCTTTAGTTGAAATGTTATACGCAGAAGATCAACTTTTGGTGTGTTTGTCAGCCGAAGGATTTTTATCATTTAGAAGTGATCTATATTTAGCTCTCCAAGATGAAACAGTCCGTCAGTTATATATTTCGGATGAAAAAGATAAGTGCATACTGCAGATTCAAAGTTTAGTTTCTCCAACAATATCGGCTAGTTTAAAAAAAACTTCGTTTGTGAATAATTTATGGAACTTGGTTGGTGAGTATCATAAATCTGATTTACCAAAAGCTGGTTCGCGCGAAATACCATGGGAATTGCGTAAGTTAAAACAGCGCAGTCTTGAAGATACAGATTCTAAGACCTCTGGTAAAAAGAAACGCATTAGGAAAACCATTTCTAAACCACTCGACAGCATTGAAGACACAATCACTGAAAAGCCCATAAAAAAGATCAATTCTGTTACTGGGACCGATGAAGTAAAACTGAGTGACAGTATATCTTGTTCAAAGTCAGAGGACCCTCACTACTCTGTTACTGGGACCGATGAAGTAAAACTGAGTGACAGTATATCTTGTTCAAAGTCAGAGGACCCTCACTACTCCGTTACTGGGACCGATGAAGTAAAACTGAGTGATATTATACCTAGTTCAAAGTCAGAGGACCCTCACTACTCTGTTACTGGCTGCGATGCTAGTACCGTAGATTTGATGGATGTTGATATTAAAAATAAATCCTCTGGGGAAGTTGTGAGAAAAATCGAACAATATGATTCTTGTGGTGAAAATGAAGACGAAATCCAGGACTGTGCCTTTTTGGATACAACTGATTTTGAATCCATTTCTATAGATTATTTTGAATCCAGTATGAACGAAGTTTTAAATGCACTATTAGGACACCTATCGATAGAAGAAATATGGGAAAATATCGACGATCTTTGGGCAAATAATAACATGGTACTTGTTGGAGATTTAACAAATGGCAACACAGCTACTCCGGCTCCTAATTCAAACTGTAATCAATTGAGTTTCATATCGCCGAACAAGGAAAAACAGACTGCTATTTGCACACCTAGTGAAAATGATTGCGGCAAATGTCTTTCTGCAATAATTCTGCAATAAATCAATTAGCGAAGGATTTTGGCAATCTATGTAAACATGCAGATACAGATATTCAGTATTCCTTCTTCTGGAATTTGCAACATGACTTGAATATTTCGGTTCAAAATAATTTTGAAGAATTCTTCACAATAAATAATGGAGAGTATGAATCACTCCTGGCATTTGTAAACACCAATATCCAACAGCTCAACTTCTTTCACTGTATTTTTACTTGTGAAAGTGAGTATGTTTTAACTCTTATGGACTCCAGATCGTTTTGTCTTCACGTATGGGCAAAACCAATTGTTTTCACAAATGGGGATAAACAAATACAGTCATTTCTTGATAACTTCAGAAAATTTCTCGCAACAGTGGATGTCTCAAGAGAAGTTTCGTTTCATAAAAGCTTTTATGATGAAACTGATCGCAGTGATGTTTGTTCGTTTATAACTCTGCTTGGTCATTTTTATAGTGTTCATGAAGGTAAAAACATAGTCGAAGATACTTCTCTCAAAAAGTATCAAAGAAGAAATACACTTAAAAAAATGGTAGATGCAGATAAACTGCCTCTAATCGATAAATTTTTTGATGTCTTAAAATCTTAACGAGTTTTAAAAAAACCTAAACTTATACTGTTTCGTCTCATAAACTCATACTGTTTATCCACAAACTCATGAAAAGTAGAGTTCAGAATCATCTGTTGTGCATGGATACATGCACAACAGATGTTTCTGAACAATTTTTTGATTTTTAACCATTGCTTTCATTTGCTTTTTTCTGCAGACCCTGTATTTTTATTCACCACCGTATATAACAATGAGTTCCAATTCGCAAATAATTTTGGAAGATGACGATGAATCTTTTGTGAACAAAGTAGTGGAACAATTTGAGAGTGAACAAGCATTAAATAGTACTGGGTTTTCCAAGTATTTAATTAAGGTAATTGAATCAATAAAAAGCGGTGGAAAATTTCGCGACTTCTGTAAATTACTGGAAAGGTCTGTTGAAATTTATATGGAAAGAATTTCCGCAATAATTAATAAGAAACAGAAGCACAGTGATATTACTACTACGGTGCAACTTAGAAATATGGATAGTGATACGAAAAGGAATTTGAGAAGAAACTTAAAAAATAAAGCCTTAACTAGTATCAGAGCAATTGCCAGCCAAGTACTTAATTTCCTTCAAGACTTAGTTGCCGGAAACTATGAGCAAAATAATAATTTCCTTCAATGTTTGGTGCTGCCTAATGAGGAAATAGATTTAGAGAACGAGGTTAAAGCGTTTGCAGGGTGGATCAAATCCAATCCAACAAAAATGGAACAAAAATCTCTTACATACGATGCAGTTTATCTGGAGCTTGTCACCAATCCTAATATTGGCTTGCTTAAACAAAAGGAAGATATATGTCCCCTCATTGAAGATTTCGTCGGTAATGGCGATAGTGCTCCTAAGGAACTCAATTCTTATCTTCAAGAAAAAAGAGTGCAATTAAGTGAACCCCAACGAAAGCATTTCCAATGTTTGGTGGATTTTGTCAAAAAAGATATGGACTTTACTCCTTCCGAGCCTTCAAATATAACTCTTGAGTCATCTGAGGAGAAACCTAAACGCGTACGCAAAAGCGTGACAACATATATTTCTGAGAATTTACCCAGGCCCAGAAAAAATAATAAAAGAAAGTCGTTGTCTGAAACATTGGATGAAAATGGTATTGATGACAGTGCTGTTGTAGACTTAATTGATGATGACGAAGGATCTGGTAAAGAGATTAGCGAGCGCAACCCCAAACGCATGAAGTCCCGCCAAGAAGAGAGTAGTAGCAGCCAAGATCGTTCCAATACCCGCAGTTCAACAAACACAAAAGCAGGAAGTTCTAGCGAATCCAGCGACTCGCGTAGACAGGATAGGGAAAAGACCAAAGCAGCACGCAGTAGCCAAGATCGTTCCAATACCCGCAGTTCAACAAACACAAAAGCAGGAAGCTCTAGCGAATCCAGCGACTCGCGTACTAGCACGAAACTAGCAGCGAGCACTGGCGAAGTCGTTATTGAAGATCACAGAGAGGACGTAGAAGCGGGAGATATGGAAGTGGAGAATGCAGCAAACTCAAGCGAATCCAGCAGTGGGCTTCCCACGAAACTAGCAGCGAGCACTAGCGAAGATCGCAGAGAGGATGTAGAAGCGGGAGATATG
>Ga0316218_1003029_pt1 | contig 14529 bp, 26 predicted proteins | sample TBH18003metaG_FD_203634 | JGI IMG/M metagenome (GOLD analysis project Ga0316218, IMG submission 203634) | Freshwater microbial communities from Trout Bog Lake, Wisconsin, USA - TBH18003 | ecosystem: Environmental > Aquatic > Freshwater > Lake > Hypolimnion/Profundal zone | place: USA: Wisconsin...
CCATTCAATCGCATGGATTCGGTTCGCAGGCAACATGATGAATCTCATGACCACCTCAGCCAAAGCTCTGGGATGTCGATGTCATCCGCGATCTCCACGTGCGTCCATGTTGACCACGTACCGTCAATGCTGCCATCGTTGAATGGCCTCAGGCCCATGTCAGCAAGGCAAGCCTCCAGGCGTTTGCCATTGCCGGGCCCATTGCCCTCGACCTCGACGATGTGGTCCTTGATCTGATAGAATATGTCTTGCCACAGCTGGCTGTAAACCGATATGATCATGACCACCTCAGCTTGAACTGCATGGCGTCGCCGATGTCCATGAAGCGTATGAGATAGCCGACGCGACGATGTTCGAATCGCCAGCCGCCCGTGCAGTTTGATCTCAGATACTCCACCACCTCGGGTCTGAGATGATCCTCGTCATCCCCTTGCCTGATCAGCCCATCGGATACATGCACCACGTGGTCATCGGGCAGCCTCGAGAAAGCCACGGAGCGACGCACCATCCGATGCCATTCGGGCCCCTGCTTGTACAGTATCCACGCGACCATGGCCGCCAACATCATGCATTGGATCATCATTCCGTCCATCTCAGAACCCATCCCATCCTAGCCCCGGCATCAGTGATCCTGATGGCATGCATGCCTATCATGCTAGCGCCGTTCTCACGCGCCCATCGCGTTATCTCGTCGATGTTGGCCGCCGCGAACCCATAGCTCAGTATCACCGTCACGCCGTCATCGGACATGCACCACCCTGATTCCAGCGAGCTGGGACCTATGTCAACCCATGCCGTGCCGTCCCAGACCTTGATTAGGTTGGTGGATGTGTCGTACCACATCTGGCCGACCTGCATGTTAGCAGCCGCAGGGATGTTGGGTGACCCTCCGACGCGCATCTGCTGGTCGGGATCATCGTCGTTCATGCGCCTGCCCCACGCGATCTCACCTGCAGATGTGCTCGATGTCAGCGGCGTCTCGTCCTGCCTTGCCCAGCTCGGTTTGGCAGACGTGCTTGGAGCATTCGCTCACCGCGGCCCCCGCCATGATGGCCGCCATCACCACGGCCATCATGATGGCCAACCATTTCTCACCCATCATCTCGCTCCATGCTCAACCGCCAACCTTCTTGCTCTTGATGTTTCCCCATTGGTCCTGCAGGGTGTAACGCACGCCATGCGGCATCTCGTTGCCCTTGTGGTACAGGTCACACTTCTCGATTATGGTCCATCGCCTGCGCGTGAACAGCAGGTCCCATAGCCATCTCAGCATCACTTGCCCTCCTTGGAGAAGTCGACCTTGACCACGTTACCATCCATCTCCGTGTTCTTGGGAGCTGTCTTGGTTTCGGCCTTGGGGGTGTGTGCGTCCTTGACAACCCACTTGGCCTTGTCGCTCCAAACAGCGTTGAACCGCTCCCACATGTGATCGTGCAACCATTGGCTGGGTTCATCACTCACGATCTCCCACAGCTTGCGTTCACCTATCTCCCAGAGCGCGGCATGCTCCATCACGAAGGTGTGCCTGTCGAAGCTCACATGGGGCTGATGCGGCATGACGATGAAATGCCTGTCATCGGTGTCATCCGTGCCGCAGAACGCGAACAGCGTTGCCTTTGCGGTCGCCACCTTCCGGTCATCAACATATGATACCTCGGTGCGACCCAGATATCTCCAATCATCGAGGTTGACGCCGTGCAGGCGAGGGGCGTTCTCGGACAGCTCCATGTCCCGCTTCAGCTGCGCCTTGGCCTCCGATCGCTTCCTGATCCAACCCCACATCACTCGTCCTCCTCTATGCCGCTCAGCCTGGACAAATCCCTTATATCTGGGTTATCCCGCAATATAGCACGGATCCGCCGCTTGTGCAAGCGAGATCTCATGCGATCGACCATCCATCGGCATGGGAATGCGATGGAGACCGCCATGCACGCCAGTGGTGTGATCCACAGGGTATGCCATCCAAGCTTGGGATCTGGTCTCATCGCTCCACTCCGAAGTGTTTCCTGACATCACGTATGAAATATGGGATCTCATACGGATCCCCGTAGAAATTGTCTTCAAGGACTCGGTCTAGATCCTCGATGATCAGCTCAGCGAATCGCTGCAACGTACGATCCTTGCCTGGGTTGTCGTCCGGCTTGCATTCCCGAATGGCTTGTTCAATTAGCTCTTGGAATCTGGGTGTCATCGCAGATTTTCTTCAATCTCGGGGATCATACCAAGCATGTCGTTGGCAAATTTCCTAAATCCCTCGAGGTTATCAAACGGGATGACGAATGTATCGTTAACCCACAGCAGGATGCTTCGGCTACCGTCAATCTCATCCACCCTGATCTCAAACGTCATCTGCTTTTTAGTCATCATGCATCTCCATCGAAGTGATAGCTCCACTTGGCATCGCCCCACAGCCCCCTCACGGAGTCGATCTTGGTCTGCGTGCCCGTGTGCTTGCGGATGATATCCAGGACCATGGCGCGGGTGTCCTTGCCGTCGAACTTGCCAAACACGATCTGGGGAGCGAAGGGATCGTTGCCCTTGATGGTCGGCATCCACTCCAATGCATAGCGCTTGCGATCCAAGCCCTGACGCATCACCGTGGCGAAGTAGCGATCATAGTTGGCCACGCTGTTGGCGATGCCCGCCCAGAAGTTGGATTCGAAATCCTCCACGCGGCGACGATCATCATCCAGCATGAACGCCTTGGCATCGTCCATCTTCTCGTTGACGATCAGATCCACCACGTTCTTCTCCTGCAGGAGGTTGTCCTTGGTCTTGTGGATGCGCACGTACCACTCGCCCTTGATCTTGACCATGTGGCCATCGTCGAAGCGCAGGATGAACCCCTCCGCATCCTCGATGCCGCGGGTCTGCTGGATCAGGTGCTCCATGTTATCGACCGTGCCTTGGAAGGCCTTGACCAGTTCGATGTTAAACGGACCCACCAGGTTCTTTAGCCCCTCATAAGAAACATATTCACCCGATATCGTATTGCGGACCGCAATCAGCACCAGCCGATCTTCGCGATAATCCACGACGATGCGCTGCTTGCGTGAGCACCATTCGAAGATGGGAGTGTATCCAGCACCGATTGCAAATTCCGCAAATTCCCGATAATCGGGATTGCGAGCAACAAACTCCTCGGCTTGCATGGAGACTTCGGTGAGTCCCATCTTGGTGCCCCAGCGGAGCCCAGATTCCGTCACCACGGGGGTGATCATGCTGCCGTCCAGCTTCTCGAGGATCACGTGTGGTTGGTTGAGATCGATCAGATCATGCTGCGTCTCTGCACGTTCATTGACATTGTGAAATTTATGCAAACGACGGGACATGATCTTGCCGTCTGGATAGAACAGCAGGCCGCGGCACTCGCGGCGCAGGGCGGCAAGATAATCGTCGTTAGTCTCGAAGACTGGTCCGTTTGATTCGCCGCGCATCTGCTCGTCGCCATTTGCAATCAGAATCGTATTGATAGGTGGGAATGTGTCAGGCATGGTTACCATGTAGTTGACCACGTAGCCCCAGTCGCGCTGGGCGATGATGAACTCGTCTCGGCCCTCGATGGCCGGCCGCACGTCGTCCAAATGGCGGATCTCGGGGAATTGGTAGCGCATGTGTGGTGTCTCCTCTGTTGCCAACAACATAGCATCTGCGCATCGGTTGTCAACCACTATCCGCTAGGCCCTGCGCCAAACGGGGTTAGAGCCGGGCTTGCCGTCCGAGACCACCACGCCTCGCTCCAGCAGCTGGGCCCTGATGCCGTCGGCCAGCGCCCAATCGCCGGCTGCCCTGGCAGCCGTGCGGCGATCCACCAAGGCCTGCACCTCCGCATCGTCATCGTGCACTGGCATCCAGCGATGGTTGCCAACCAGATCCAGCCCGATCACGCCGGCGGCGTATCTCAACCCTGCCGCCAGCTCGGCCGCCATGCCCGCGTCGTCCTCGACCGTGATGTGCTTGACTGTGCGCTGTATGTTGCTGACCACGCCGTTGACGTTGAGGTTGTGGTGCAGGGGCGACAGGATGTGATCGCTGTGTTGGTTGGCGACGGCTGGCCCGGGCATGGTGGCCAGCGTCTTGTGCCAGAATCTGAGGAACGCGGCGTTCTCGGCCACCATGCCGTCCGTCCAATCCAAGGGCTTGGTGTGCTTGGGACGCATGAGGCTGAGCCTCACGGCCTGGGCGCCGTGCCGCGCGATGGCATCCCCTATCAGCACGACGTTGCCCAGGCTCTTGCTCATCTTCCTACCGTTGACCGTGAGCATGGCCACGTGCATCCAGATGTTGGCCAGCGGCGCATGGTTGGCGCAGGTGCTCTGCGATATCTCGCTGTCGTGGTGTGGGAACCGCAGATCCGCGCCACCGCCGTGGATGTCGATGGTGCTGCCCAGATGCTTGCGTATCATCGCGCTGCATTCTATGTGCCAGCCCGGCCGGCCCCTGCCCCAGGGTGAATCCCAGCCTGGTTGATCATCCGTGCTGGGCTTCCACAGCACGAAATCGTTGTCGCCTCGCTTGTAATCGGGCACCGCCACCCTGTGCCCGCTGATGAGATGGCTCTGCAGGTGGGCGCTGAGCCTGCCGTGATCGGGGAAGCTGGCGATGCTGAACAGCACGTGGCCGTCGGTGAGATACGCATGCCCTTGTTCAACCAGCCTCGTGATCATGCCGATGATCTCTGGCATAGATTCGGTGGCGCGAGGCTCGTGCGTGGGCGTCGCGATGTTCAGCTCGCCGCTGAGGTCGTGGTAGCGATCTATGACCGATTCTGTGAGGGCATCGATGCCGATGCCCAGCTCCGCCGCGCGGTCCATGATCTTGTCGTCTATGTCCGTGAAGTTGCGGGCGTATGACACGCTGGCATACCTGTGTCGCAGCAGCCTATACAGCACGTCGAACACCACGGCGGTGCGAGCGTTGCCTATGTGCGGCTCGGAATACACGGTTGGTCCGCAGACATACATGGTCACCTGGCTGGGATCGATCGGTTCCAGCGGCTTGGTGCTGCGGCTGAGGCTGTCGTATAGCGTGATCATGGGTTCCATCTCCATATGTGGAGACTATAGCAGATGCAGACGTTAAGTCAACCTGATGGTTAGAGCACTATGACCTTGCCAACGAGATTGTCCAGCAGCTCGTCAAACCTCTGATCACAGGTCGATGCCATCTCCTGCCAACGGGCATTTAGCTGATCAGCCTGTCTGGGGTCAAGCTGGGCATCGCGGTTCGCGCTAACCCCGCGCCGATCATCGGATCCAACCTGCATGGATGGCGGCAGCGGGTTGAACCTTATGCCGCCTGACAGCAGATGCTGCGCCAGCATCTCTGCCGGGAGATCCAATGGCTGGTGCAGCTTACCCATGCGTGCGCTGCGCATGGTGAACAGCTTGGATATCAGTGGCTTCAGCATGGGCCCTTCCAGTGATATGCCCAGCATGTCGTGACCGCGTCTATTGTATATACCATATGCGGTCAGTGTGTCTGATATCAGACCAGCCAGCTCGGATTCTATGTTACCATAGATAGCGGATATATGCCTGCCACCGGCATTGGTCATCTGCAACGCATGCACCAACCTATGTGCCATTATCCACGCGGTCATGGGCTTGTAGTTGGAAGATGCCGTGAAGTTGGAGGTGTATATGACGTTGATGGCATCGGGTGTTGGATTTATGTCAGCGGCGTAGGGTTCGAAACGGGGATCGTTCCTGAAATCCTCTATGCTGTATATGTGGGATCTAACCCTGGTGGTGGTATCGTTGACCATCCAGAAGTTGAACTTCTGTGGCACCTTGGCCCAGGCGCTGCGTATCTTCTGCACGGCCACCGGGCTGTGTATGATCGTGTGTGATCTCTCCAGATCAGCCCTGTTGGATGATCTGAATGATCCCCTTGGATCATCCCAATCGCCGACGGCCGCATATTGGTCTATGGGTGCTTCTGTTAGGTCTCTGTATCGCATGCGTTATTTAGCAGCGGTTATTCGATGTCCTCGTATGCGACGACCTCGCTGGGGCTTGGCATGCCTTCGCCCCATGCCAGCGTCCACAGGAACAGATCAGCCTGCTCGGTCATTATGAGGCTGACACCGCCGTCATCGATCCACAGGTAGTAACCGTGCTGCAGGTTATCCCTGCACCATAGATCGATCACATCATAGTAGCGCCGGCGGATCACCGCGTCAGCAGCACTGGTGTTGGCCAGTAATGTGCCGGGCAATTCGGTCCTCAGCCTGCGCATGGTTATGTTGAATGGCTTGGCGTGGTCGCAGATGTTACCGCTGCCGCGTCCAACGGGCGGCATGCGCTTGGCTATGTCCTTGGCCCACCTGCGCACCAGCAACGGCTTCACCACCGATCCGTAGTGTCTCATGGCCATCACTGCCAGGATGGTTGCACCCATCGCGAACGTGGCATAGGTGAACACGGTCAGTAGGCTGACGTAAGGCGTCGCCGGCTCCGGACAGCCGAGATTGGGTGACGCATGACATGATGGTTGATAGCTGATCCATGCCAAATGATACGGCGGCATGGCACCTCCGTCAACCGGATCAGCGCAGCAGCTGGTCCAAGCTGTCGTCGTTGCGCTTGATGTTTATGGCCACGGCGCTGGGATATGGGTTGGTGGGCGCGTGATCGTTTATCAGTATGCGTCGGGCGTGGTGCAGTCCCATTATCATCTGGCAACCCCCGAACCCCAACCCATCCAGCAGCGATCTCGTGGCGTTGAACGCCGACGGGGGTCTGGCCGTGGTGAACACTATCTGGCAACCCCTGTCCAACGCGCTCCTCAGCGCGGCCACGTTGCGTTCCAGCGGCACCGGTGCCGTGCCGTAGCCGTTGCGACCGTGCAGCGTCTGGTTCACCACCAGGGTGCCATCTATGTCCACGAACAGGGTGGGCTTGTCGTTGTGCCGCTGCCAGTCCTCCGCCGTGCCAAGGTCGTTGAAAGCCTTGACGTCGATGGTGGTGAATATCTCACCCTTGCCGATCATGTGGTCGATCACGGTGCTGATGTATATCTCCCCCACATGACCCCTACGCAGGGCAGCGAAGGCCGCTTGGTATCGCAGAGCGGAGCCAAACTGGTAACCTCCCACGCAGAAGCGTTGGCTGATTATCTCCTTCTCCACTATGTTGGTGACCACGCCCAGGTTGTTGACCTCCACGTAGCTCTTGTTGGCGGGAGCCCTCAGCGTGGGATGGTTGGCCAGATCGTCCACGAACAGCCTGTTGCCTCCCATCAGCTCACCGTGCGCTATGATGCTGTCGCAGTCCCTGACCAGGAAGGGCGAATCTCCGAGGCCCAGCGCATCCAGCGCCTGGCTCACCGTCTCGGCTGGTCCCGACGTTAGCCGAGGCAGCACCACGACGTTGACGGCATCGCCGAACATGCCGGCCAGCTGTTCGATCACGCCATGCTGATCCTCATGCTCCCGCAGTATCACGGCATGCACCCTGTGCTTGCCGAGGTAGGGTTCGGCGGCCATCTCGATCATGCTGCGCCCCAGGTAATCGCTCAGCAGGTATTTGGGGCGCATGTTGGGGAAACGGCTGCTCTGGCCTGCGCATGGTATGATCACGTCCATAGTCTGTTGATCTCCTTGATGATAAATTCTTGATCTCGGCTGTTCTTGGCATAGGGCAGCACCCGCAGCAGCATCAGTATCAGCAGATGGGGGTCCCCGGCGGCCGGATGCACGGCGACGATGGCATCGCGTATGGCCATCAGCTTGCCCTTGATCATCACCCCGCTGTCACGTATGAACCAACCGCATTCCAGATCCTGCATCAGCTTGGCAAGATCGAACAGACAGCTGTCATACTCGGTGGTGATGGGATCTATCATGTAGAATCGACCGTCAGCGCCGTGCAGGCAGTTGTCCATGGTGAGGTCGCCGTGGTATGCACCGCTGGGCAGCACGGCGGGCAGCCTGGCGATGAGATCTCCCGCCGTGAAGCGGAGGCTGGACCAATGCGGCGCCAGCGCGGGTGCGTTCAGCTTGGCCTCATATGTGGAGGAGTAGTCCTTGGGCACGGAACCCTGCCCCAGCCTGTGCATGCAATCCAGCATCCACGACGAGAAGCGTTCGGTGGGGTTGTGCAGCAGCCACGTGACCATGTCTGAATGCGGGATGTATTCCATGTCATAGTGGTCTGGACCGCGGTCTATCATCCTGGGCATGGCTATGCCACTGCTGGCCAAGGCGGCCAGCCTCTCCGTGTTGCGGCCCACGTTGCCAACCTTGCGCACGAACGTGACGGCACCGCGCTGCATGAGCAACACGGTGCTTCCGCTGTATCCTGTTAGCTGCTTGATCGTCTGTTCCACTGCATGCTGTTATGCCACATGCGGTGTGCTGGGTCAATCTAAGATCGATCCCACTGCTGCTCATCGGCGAACCAATTCAACATCTCTCGACGTTCCGGCGTGTCCGCCAGCTTGATCACCATGGCCAATATCTCGGTGAACGCATCGATCATCGCCCGCCGCTTTATCACATCGGTCTTTCGATCGTCGATGATCCGCTGTTCGGCGGATGTGACCATGGCATCCAACAGATGGCGCTCGGCCCTGGTCAGCGCGGCTTTCTGGTCATCTATCAGCTCTCTAAGCCGTCCCTTGAAGTCGTCTGGGTTGATCATTGTTCATCTCCTGCCATCTCGAAAATCTCCGCTGGTGTTGGCAATCTGTTGCCCCAGGTCAGCTTCCACATCACCCTGTCCCGGGGTTCCGTCAGTATTAGGTTGGCACCGTGCTCGTCCTTCCACAGGTAGAACGATCCCTCCAGGTTCCTCATGCAATAGAGGTGCAGCGGGCAGATGTATCGTTTGTAGAAGACCGTGTCGATCTGCTTACCGCCTATGCCGCGCAGATCACCGTTGGGCCAAGCATCATACACGCTCTGCCATGATCTGGTGATGGGATGTATCCAACTGCGATTCTCCCAGTCAACCGAGAGATTGGTCTTGCAGCCACCGTCGCCGTTCATGGGCACCTGTGCTGACACGCTCTTGGCCCAGCGGCGCAGCAGGGCTGGCTTCAGCCGATCGCGCCACCACCACCGTGCCGCGAATGATAACGCCGTGACCCAGAACAGCAGCATGAGACCGTACAACACGGCGTCTGAACCATTGCCGGAGCCGCCGTGTAGCTTGGCTGCGGTGATCCCGGTGCTGGCCACGGCGAAAGCGGTCCCCGGCCATGTCCACGGTGGGCAACCGTCGCCATACCAACGGTCAACCCAGCGCTTGAGCTTGGTGTGGTCCATGGCCGCCACTCAGCGAGATCCAAGATATGTGCGGATCTTCAGGGGATTGTGCTCGTCGGTTGGCCCGCCCTCCGAGTCGGGTGCGAACACCATCAGCACGCAGTCCTCATGGTCGGTGACGAAGTGATGCTTCAGCATGCGCTCCATGAAGAACAGATCCCCGCGCCTCATGCTTATGATCTCACCGTTGCCCAGCACCGTGCGCCCTGATCCGCGCAGAACCAAACCCAGCCGGTGGCTGGGATGGATGTGTGGCGATTGTCTGTGCTCGGCTGGGAACAGCATGTAGTTGATCACCGGATCACCGTCCCGCGCTGGATTGATGGCTATGGTGTTGGTGCCACCGCTGATGTAGCTGAGGTTGCCCTGCTTGTTTGGATCCACGATGGTCACGCTGTTCTCCAGCAGCCGCAGGCCTTTATGGCTGATGACCACGGCGTATTGCCCTGGCTCGCAGGTGATGGAGTAGGGTTCCGTCATGGTCACTGCGGCATGCACGCCGGCCAGTGACAGCTTATAGCACCCGAGGCTGGCACCAGCCAGCATCACGTAATCGGTGCCGATCGGCTTGAAATCCGATGCGACGGTCTTGGAACCAGGGGCCATCCTGGTTATGTCCAGCACCCACCTATCATTGGTGCTGTAGCTTCCTTCCACGAGATGCATGGTCATGCCTCCAAGGTCTGGGGAGGCACCGTGCCTCCCGCTGTGATTATGCGCTCAGAACGCTGCGAAGTAATCCACGTTCACGGGCCGCTTGCGCGTCAGCGTGAGGTTGGCCGTACCGTTGTCGAAGATGAACTTGCCATCGCGGGAGTCCACGTTCTTGAGGTGAGCGCTGGAGAAGTTGTTCTCATCCCACTCCCAGTCGCTGCCGTCCTCCTCGTACACCCGATGGTTGATCTCGATGTTGCCGTTGAGCGGGTTGCCGGACCACATGCCGTTGCTGCCCAGCAGGTCCTTGGAGATCAGCTTGTTATTGATCACCAGCTGGACCTCGTATTCGGACTTGTCGCTGAACTCCGGCTTGGCGTTGAGCATGCGCATGACCTCCTGCGGTGTCTCACCGTAGCGGTTCATCTCCTCCACCAGCGCCTTGAGCATGTCGAAGTTGAACTCTCCGAACAGGCTGGCGATCTTGCAGATGGTCTCGATGTGCTGTGTGGACTTGAGGTTGTCCTCGCAGTATTCCTCGATGAACGCCGGCTCCAGACCCTTGAAGTCCATCATGTAGTAGATGCGACCCGGGCGGTTGCGCATGTGTTGGTCGATGCGCCACTTGTCATTGCAGGTCAGCACGAACAGCTTCTTGCTGGGGAACACGCCGTCCAGCAGCGTGAGGATGGCCTCCTGCTCCTCGCGATCGTATACCTTCTCGAACTCGTCCCACAGCACCATGCAGGGCTGCTCGATGCTCTGGATCAGCTTGTTGAACGCATCGCCATGCCAGGCGCTGTTGATCACGATGGTGGGGATGCCCTGCTCAGCGGCCTTGATGCTGAGCATCTTGCTGAGCAGCGTCTTGCCCGAACCCTTCTCACCGGCCAGCATCACGCCAGTGCTGGCGGTGCGGTCCATGAACGTGTTGAGGATGCGGTCGGCCGTCTTGACCGTGTCACCGTAGATCTTCTTGGGTGCATCGAACCCGTCGATCTGCTCGAGGAACAGGTTCTTGAACATGTCCTCCTTGATGAAGTAGTTGCCCACCGGGAGGCGCTTGTGGATGTCCACGTTGATCTCGTCAGTGACCTTGAATGTGTTACCGTTTCTCAGGAAATAAGCCATGTGCTGTGTCCGTGTGTTGTTGATGCCTGATAGTAGCGTGTGCGAGGATCGCTGTCAAGCCTTGATTGGCACCGAGATGCCATTGCCTTCGGAGGTGTTGATGTTGACCAACAGGTTGAAGAACCGGTCGCCTGGATTATGTTGGTATTGTGTGCGGCTGAACTCATACCCACCGCCTTGACGCTTGGATGATTCCTTGACCATGAGGCTGCGCAGCTCATTGAGCTCGAGATGCGGCACGCTGATCCAGTTGGCGTATAGATGCGATGCATGCCCATCCACGTGTCCGATCATGCCGTCTGTGGTTTCGACGAACAACATGGGTAATCCATACACCAATAGGGTGTCAAGAGTGGTTCCAGGTGCCAGATCCAACGGGTCTTTGACCAGCGTGCGCTGTGTGCCTCGCTCGGGTATACCAAACGTCAGTGCCAGCACCGTTGTGTAGTTTGTGTAACCGCTGCGCACAATATCACAGTGATCATCACACAGCAGCTCGTTGGCCTTAGCCTCAGCAGCCTGTTTGGTGAGCACAGACTCAGCATCGCTGATGCTGCTGAGCTTGGGGTTGGTGATCATGTGCAGCTGTGACGTGTAGTTGCGGTAGTTGCCGCCTTCTGGTGCCGAATCCACGTGGATCACGTGGTAAGCGGTGGCCGCGCTGATCATGTCAACATATCCAGAAGTGTCAGTGAGTCTGGGGTATACCTTGGTGATACCATGCATGCGTCCAAGCCAGGTCCCCTTGATACCGTTCTGCAGCACGATCCCGTTGCCGATCTTGACATCCTTCCAGTTGGCGGTCTTGCCGGCGATCTCGGTGTTCTCCACGGCCCGCTTGTATTCGTCTGTGGCTGTGCTGAGCAGCACGTTATGGGCGCCGTGACGTGCCCACACGCATTGGTCCATGATCTCCCCCTGATCGATCATGCCCACGCTGATCAGCTGTGCGAGATTGCCGCTGGTGATCTCCAGCTCGAACCCACGAGGATCCTCGATGCGCCACTTGTCATAGCCACCGTAACCGCTGCTGCGGATGCTGGCACCCAGCTTGAACCCGCTCATGGGCGCGTTGCTGATCACCTGTGGTTCCATGGCCCCGGTGGTCCCCTTGCCTGACCATGAATCCACGCTGGCCATGCGCTTGGCCGCCGCGGCATCCTTGCCCCATGGGGTCATGAACCCCAACGGCAGACCGTCTCGGTTGCGACGGACCATACCCACGTAGTGCTTCTCTGGGATCTTGATGTTGCTGAGGTTCATGCCGTTCATTCCTTGTTGTCACCGACCATCAGCAGCAGCATGGCATACATCTGGTCTATGTCCTTGATGGCCTCGAGATAGGGTGCGGCGGCTTCCTCGGCAGCCCTGCGCCGAGCTGCGTTCATCTCCGCGATCAACGCCTGCTTCTGCGCGAACAGCTCGCGCAGGCCCTCGTCGTTGGCCATGGCCTTGAGCTCACTGCCCCCGACCTTGGACACGTTGGCCCTGGCTCGCTTCATTATGTCTGACATCGCCGTCCCATGCGCTCGTTAACCATCCAGCATGTTAGCATACCACCCTGGTCACGTCAAGCCAGGATCTCGCCTTGGTTGGCCAGCACGGCCACGGCACGCCTGACCAGCTGCTGATCGGCCACGCTGAGCTCCGATAGGCTGCGTGGGTGCGTGGCCGTCCCCAACCCTATGAGATGCGGTGCCAAGCGTGTCCAGTGGTTGAACTCCGCATCGTCGTCGATGCGTGCCGCGTATGCCATCATCCTGCGTCCCAGCTCTGCCGTGTCTATCATTGGTCCTCTCCGTTCCATAGGTGCGTTAGCCTGAAATGTGTCGCGTCTTCGATGTTGCTGAACCTGATGTTGATGTCGGTCACCACGCCGTACCTGTCCCTGGTGACCTGCAGCTCAGACCCCTCATAGTGCATGTCCAGCATGTGTCCCAGCATGCTGAGGCTGAACCGCTGGTCTGCGATGCCCTGCTGATGCAGGGCCATGTGCACGGTGTTGCCGTCCTGAACGACGACGTTCATCAGATCAGTCCTTGCCGATGAACTTCTTGGCCCACGTGTCGGCCCAGTCGTCGAGGTGTGACTCCAGATAGGCCACGCCGCTGGCGCTGTGCAGGCTGGCCGTCTTGGCCACCGTGTTGGCGATCACCGTTGGTAGGTTCTCCTCCACCATCTCCATGATCTGCTGGCGCTGCCGCGGTTCCATGTCCTTGCTCCACATGGCCAGCCGTTCAGCGACCTTGACGCTTAGGATGGCCGTTAGGTCCCCCAGCTGCTTGTTGAAATCTCCGGGTGTACCTTGCATTAGTTGCCTGCCTTCTGGTTATCTTCGCCTGCCATAAGTTTAGCGATCTCATCCTTGAGAGCCAACTTTTTCTTTTTCAATTGGTGCAGTGCGTCCTCATCATACCGGCCTGTGCGCTCTGCACGATCGATCTCATCGTCCAGGGCCTGATGTTCTACTACCAAACGATTGATGTGATTCTGTAGGCTCATGCTGTACTCCATCCTCATGCTGCTAAATTATAAGATAAATACTGCGCCGATCGCGATGCGCTAACATCCACCGGCCCTATGGCTTTGAAGGAGCACACAGCATGAGTAATTATCAGTCGCCTAAACCACGGCGTATTAACTATCGTAGGATTTATACTGCACATTATGGTCCTATTCCGGTCGATAATGAAGGTAGGAAATATGATATACATCATATAGACGGTGACCATACTAATAATGATCCGAGCAATCTTAAAGCTGTTACTATACAAGAACATTATGATATTCACTATTCGCAGGGCGACTGGAGTGCATGCCAACTTATAGGTTTAAGATTAGCACTGTCTTCTAAAGATATTGGAAAATTATCTAGCATGGCTAACAAGGCTAGAGTTGCTAGTGGACAACATATTTTTGTGGGCGAATCTAATCCATCTAGAACTAGAATAACAGACGGCACACATAATCTGTTTGGTGGCGAGATGCAACGTATAACTCAGCGTGCTCTTGTTGCTGCCGGTACTCATATGTTTCTTGGCGGCAACATCCAGCGACGCGTTGTAGCAGAAGGCCGACACCATTTTCTCGGTAGTAAAGTAAATGATGAAATGTTGGCATCTGGTACTCACCCTTCTAAGATTGAACATACTTGTCCTCACTGTGGTATGAATGGAAGAGGTGGCGGAATGCTTCGATGGCATTTTGATAGGTGCAGGCAGCGCAATTATGCTGCCTGACCAATCTCCTCAACTCCTGTATTATGATCGTAATAAGCATATTGTCCGAAAGGCGGTTTAACTCTGGTCTTATGCCCTTCTGTTATAATCCAGAGCACGTCGCAGTAGCTCTCCGGACCCCACGTGCCGAACGGGAACCCGTCGGTGAACACCACGGCCTTCTTGGGCTCCAATTGGTTGTCCATCCAGTAGTCCCAGAACGCCATGAAGTCAGTGCCACCACCGCCCTTGCAA
>Ga0316218_1003033_pt1 | contig 14501 bp, 11 predicted proteins | sample TBH18003metaG_FD_203634 | JGI IMG/M metagenome (GOLD analysis project Ga0316218, IMG submission 203634) | Freshwater microbial communities from Trout Bog Lake, Wisconsin, USA - TBH18003 | ecosystem: Environmental > Aquatic > Freshwater > Lake > Hypolimnion/Profundal zone | place: USA: Wisconsin...
TTCATTACTTAGTAATTTGAGCTATTATTACAGTATATCTACGTTAGAAAACAAACAAAAGATGATTGGTTTGATATTCCCCGAAAAGTTGGTATTCTCTAATAACACTTTTCAAACCGCACAACCTAATGATTTACTAACCTTGCTTTATAGTGCTGATAAGGGTTTCAGCATTTCTAAAAAAGAAAAGAGCAGCAGAAATGCTGCCCCTTCCTATGTGGTGACCGCGTTAGGATTCAAACCTAAAACCTTCTGATCCGTAGTCAGATGCTCTATTCAGTTGAGCTACGCAGCCTTTAAAAACTTTCGGGTTCCCGTTTGGGGGTGCAAATATAACGGCTAAATAAGAATTTACAAAACCAATCTCTTATTGCTGCTATTAACCATGCTAACTATCCGTTATTATAGATGCCTGACGCAGTGGTTTCTGTTAGTTTCTTAGGTAAGAGCCAAACTAGAAATGCACCCAGCTTATTGACAAATCCTGTAATGATCTCAGTTTTTTTGGCAAATAGGGCATCTACAGCCAGTTTAGCCACAGCTTCAGCCGTCATATTTAGTTTTTCACCTGCTTTTACTGCTTTTGCGCCTACCTGGGCGCGGTTTGCGAAATCGGTATCGGTGCCACCCGGACTAACGGCTGTTACAGAAACACCGGATTTTCTCAACTCAAAAGCTAAACCACGACTAAAACTCAATACAAAGGCTTTACTGGCTGCATAAACCGTTAAACCCGGAACAGCCTGGTATGCTGCAGAACTGGCAATATTGAGGATATAGGAAGGGGTATTGCGTTTTAAATCAGGAATAAAGAGATTGGTCAATAAAACCGGAACTGTCATATTCACCTGCATCATTTGGGTATAGTCATCCGTGCTATATTTTTCAAACTGACCGCTAAGTCCATAACCGGCATTATTGATCAATATATTTACTGCATAGCCTTTATCTTTTGTCCATTGAAACACTTTCCCGGCCGCATGATCCTGAGCCAGGTCAATGGCCAGCCAATCGGCTTTGATACCAAACCGGGTTTGTATGTCCATTGTCAGTGTTTGCAAAAGATCTTCACTGCGGGCTACTAATAGGAGGTTGATTTTACGGGCAGCCAGTTCTTCCACTATGGCTTTTCCGATCCCTTTACTGGCCCCGGTAATTAATGCATATTTCATAGAAAAAATTGTATGTAAAAAGGTCAACAAGCGTTGACCTTTTTTGAATTCAATATAAGATAATGCTGTTATGGATTGTCAGGCATTCAGTGATGCACTTTCCCGGTAAACCGATGGTAGAAAGGCGTTTTGCTGTGTTCGTGCTTAGGTTTGTATTTTCCAGTAACCATCGGCACATACATTACCCTTCTGCGACTTTCCTCACCAAATTTGGGAGACTGTTTAACTCTATGCCATAAACGACCATCATGTACAGAAAGGTCACCTGCATTCAGGTCGAACCCTACTTCACGACTGTCGTCATTATTATCAATAAAGTATTTCTTTCCAAAAAGTAGTTTCAGCATATTTTGCTTATGCGTACCCGGAATCACACGTAATCCGCCATTCTCATAAGCACAATCATCCAGATGAATCCCTACATTCAGCATCGGCATGATTTTTTGTCCCAGGAAAAGGTCGCGGGGAGAATCAGTATGCCAGCCCATCTGTGTAAACGTACTATTTGGCGTATTGATGTAATTATTGATCACCAGGCCGTCCTTTTCGTTTTCGGCAATTCTTCCTTCATAGGGGCTTAAAAATGCCTTTAATTCGGTCAGACGGGGATCTTCCAATAATGCATGCAAAGGATCGCTGTACAAGGAACTGAAACAAAGTCTTTGAATGGTTTTATTGCCGGCTTCATCTTTACCGAATTTCAAGGGAATTCCATTCACTTTATCACGACCTTCCTCCAGCCATAAGGCCTCCAGGCGCTTAAGTTCACTGATATAGGTGGCCACATTTTCCTTGCTGATGAAGTTCCTGAATACAATTACGCCATGCTTATCAAAAAAATCCAATTGTTCCGCGGTTACAGTATCTCCCAGCTGAAAATGACTATCCCATTTTTTCATTCTTACTCTGTTACGTTAGTTATTATTTTGTAATGTTAACTAATTATTACAAAATTGTAAAGTTATTGGGTTATAAAAAACAGCAAACTTACGCAATTTATACACAGTTTTTACCATCTTGAAGATTAACAAGTTAATTTACACTGAATTATTGTCAAAATCGTAAATATGGTTTCGAGGTGTTTTTATCTTTTGATATTTTTTTTATTGTTATCTGTTGGCCTGTTTTCGCAATCTGATACCGCAAAATCAAGACAAATACTGGTATTTCCCATCATTACCAAGTCCATAGAAACCGGCTGGTCATTTGGTAGTTTGGCTGCCATTATATTCCGTCTCTCGCCTAAAGATACTGTTTCGCGCACTTCTAACCTTGAAATTCTTGGTCTCTATTCTACCAAAAAGCAATTGGTAACAGTAGTCAATGGAACCCAATACTTTGACAAGGAAAAATACATTCTTTCCGAACAGGTTTCTTTTAGTTCTTATCCGGATAAATTCTGGGGCCTGGGGCAAAATACCCAGGATACTGCCGTTGAAGCCTATAAATTTGATCAATACTATGTTTACGCCCATTTATTACGGAAAGTGGCGGATCATTTGTTTGTGGGTGTTTTGTATGAGCGTCAGAAAGTATGGGATATTGACTATACGGCAGGTGGAATTTTTGATAAGGAAAATGTACTGGGCAGAAAAGGGTATATAGTGGATGGGGTAGGTGCCAGCTTTACCTATGATACCCGAAACAATGCTTTTTCACCCGATCAGGGCTTTTTTGGGCAAATCTATTTTAACCATTTTGATAAATTCTGGGGATCGGATTATAACTATAATAACCTCTTTATTGATCTCAGAAAATACCTGCCGTTACCCAATCACCAGGTATTGGCATTACAGTTATTCAGCTTTTATAACAGCGGAGAAGTTCCTTTAAGAAGCCTGGCGGCTTTCGGTGGCGCCTCCAGAATGAGGGGCTATTACGAAGGGAGATACAAGGATTTGCAACAGATGGTATTGCAGACTGAGTACCGATTCCCGATTTATAAACGATTAAAAGGCGTGGCATTTGGCGGTGCAGGAAGCGTAGCAAATCATTTTTCAGACTATACCCTTCCCCAACTCAAATATTCATTTGGTGGCGGTTTACGATTTGCTTTAAGTGAAAAAGAGAGACTCAATCTCAGACTAGATTATGGTGTTGGTCAGGCTGGTAACAGCGGATTCTATATTCAATTGGGGGAAGCATTTTAATACTTAGCCAACTTTTTCCCAACAAGATAGATCAGGTAGGTGAATAGGATTGCCGCACAAACATCAATCGTATAATGTACATGTTGTATCAGCACCAATACCGCAATCACCAGGGTTGATAATACGGCGATCCATTTTTCCATCGGCTTTTTAAGGCATAAAAAAATCAGGAACTGAATGGAAGTATGCCCTGAGAAAAACAGGTCTTTCGTAATAAAAACATCCGTTCCACCATATACCAGGCTACTGAATGGGTCTTTTAAAGGGATCAAATTACCCGGTGGTTCAAACGGAAAAACAACAATAGTCACCATTCTTACCAGAAAAAGCACATCGATAGATACTAAGAAAAGAATGAAGATGCCGGGATCCTGCAATGCCCGGTAAATCAGGTAGGCAGTCATTGACCAGATAATAATAAAAGTTGGGATGGAAACATCAACAGCCGGTATCAGCTGTAAAACCCGGTCGTTAAGCAAAATGCCATGTCTTTGTTCAATCCAGGCAAAAAATAATGGGAGACATACCAATATTCCTACAAAAATACAGCCGGCTGTGATCGCCTTTATCCGGTACTCCCGGCTACTCCAAGCACTTCTCCAGTTAATAGCTATCCTCCTGTTTGCTATTCTCTTATCTTCCATTTTTCAAAAATAACCCCAAGTGGTCAGACATAAAGCAATCAGGGGAAATAGTTTTTAGAGGGTTTATTTCGAGGATAATGGGAAAATCCCCTTCCCGAATCCGCTAAGCCATTCAGTAACGTATTGATCGATCAGAAAATCTCAATAATGCCATCTCACAAATGCTTCCATGGCAGCATATTTAGTCATGCCAAGGGCTGCATATAAATTAGCTGTATTGGCATTTCTGTCTTCGGCGCGTTGCCAGAATTCCCGGCTATCTGTTCCCTGAAAAGGAACCATGTCTTTTTGACTTTGGTGTATAAAAATCCCGAACCTTTTTTTCATTACCTGATCCGGACTCATTGGTATCGCCATTTCGATTTCGGAAATATCCCATTCCTGCCAGGCACCTTTGTAAAGCCAAACCCAACAATCTTTGATCCAGGGTTCACCTGCGGCTTTTAACCTGCGCAGGCTCTCAAATACAACTTCCAGGCATACTTTATGGGTACCATGCGGGTCGGCCAAATCACCGGCACAGTAAATTTGGTGTGGTTGAATTTTACGCAAAAGTTCCATGGTAATCAGCACATCTGCTTCTCCCATTGGTTTTTTATCGATTGTTCCGGTTTCATAAAAGGGAAGATTCATAAAATGACAACGATCCTCAGTTAAACCCACATATCGACAGGTAGCTTTTGCTTCGCATCTTCTGATTAACCCTTTAATAGAACGTATTTCTTGTGTATCTGACTGGTCCTTTTTCTTAGAAGAAATATAATCACGGGCCACTGACAAAATCTGTTGGCTTTTCTGGTTATCAATCCCAAACATATCTTCAAATCCAACAGCAAAATCGATAAAACGGGTAACAAATTCATCTGTTACGGCAATATTTCCACTGGTCTGATAGCCTACATGCACTTCATGACCCTGGTCGTGTAAACGCATAAATGTGCCACCCATACTAATGATATCATCATCCGGGTGAGGGGAGAAGATTAAACACCTTTTGGGATGTGACTCGCTGCGTTCCGGATGAGCCGGTATGATAGCACCCGGTTTTCCACCCGGCCATCCTGTTATGCTATCGCGAAGCAGGTAGTATACTTCGAGATTAATTTCATAAGCATCGCCTTTTTCAACCAGAAGATCAGAAAGACCATTTTCTAAATAATCATTGGCGGTAAGACTCAGCACTGATTTATTCAGTTTTAAAGCCATGTAGATTACGGCCCGCTTAATCATGGCAGATGTCCAATTACATTCACCGGTAAGCCAGGGTTGCTTAATTCGGGTTAGTTCGGCTGCGGCTAATTCATCCACCACAAACGTACAATCCCCATGTTGTTGTAAAATACTAGCAGGAATCTGTTCTGTAACATTACCTTCTACTGATCTGGCAATCACTTCTGCTTTTTGCCCCCAGCCCATTAACAATATCCGCTTGGCCTTTAAAATGGTGCTGATACCCATGGTTAGCGCCAACCGCGGTACTTTGGAAATATTCTGAAATTCGTAGGTGTTCGCGATCCGGGTTGTATTGTCGAGGTTAACCAGCCTGGTTTTAGAAAAGATACTGGAACCCGGTTCATTAAAACCGATATGCCCGTTTAATCCAATTCCTAATATCTGCAAATCAATTCCACCTGCTTTCTCCAACTCATTTTCATATTCCGCACAGTATTTTTTGATCTGCTCTTTTGGCCAGCTTCCATTGGGTAAATGAATATTGGCGGGATTTATGTCAATATGATCAAATAAATGCCGATGCATGAAACTCCAGTAACTCTGAAAGGCTTCTTTTTCAATCGGATAATATTCATCCAGGTTAAAAGTAATCACATTTTGAAAGCTCAATCCTTCCTCGCGATGCATTCTTACCAATTCCCTATAAAGTTTGATGGGTGTGGAACCGGTGGCCATGCCGAGGATACAGGGTTCATTTTTTGCCTGCTTTTCCCTGATCAAACGCGCAATTTCCTGCGCAACATAAATTGACCCCTTTCCAGAGCTGGGAAATATCTTTACCGGTATCTTTTCGAATGAATCTACCATGGTCATAGTGTTAGAATCTTTTAGCTAAAATACATCCTCTTTTAAAGAATTAAAAGAAAACCTGAAAAAAGACGCATAAAAACGCAAAAAACGTCAATTATCTTGCCTATTTAGCCGTATCAGGGTTGTTTATGGGATCAAAATAGGCTTTACTATAATTGAAATTCCATAGTTCATAACGCTTAAACTGCACCAATAATCGTTTCTCAAAATCATCCCAGTTTCTTTGGCTTTTTGCGCTCCATAATACTTCAGACAATGCACTCATCCTCGGAAAAAGCATATATTCTACTTTGGCAGCATTACTGATATATTCTGTCCATAAATTAGCCTGTGCTCCCAATACATAGTGCGCATTTTCTTCAGGAAGCAGTTTCGGAACCGGTTCATACCCATATACTTTTTGAACGGTTGTATATCCACCAATAGTTACGGAATCTTCATGTTTTGTTTGGGTATGATCAAAATACACCCAGGCTCCCGGTGTCATAATCACCTGGTGTTTTTGCTTCGCTGCTTCTATTCCACCTTCCTCACCACGCCAACTCATCACCGTGGCATTGGGAGCGAGTCCACCTTCCAATATCTCATCCCAGCCAATGATCCTGCGGCCTTTGCTATTCAGGTATTTTTCAATCCGCTGAATAAAATAGCTCTGTAACCCATGTTCATCTTTTAATCCTTTGTCTTTGATCAGCTGCTGACAAAAAGCAGACCTTTTCCAGGATTCTTTTGGACATTCATCTCCACCCACATGAATATATTTAGAGGGGAATAATTGCATTACTTCATCCATCACATCCTGTAAAAAATGAAAAGTATATTCGGTAGGAGCGTATACATCTTCAAAAACTCCCCAGGCCTGTTGCACCTGTTTCCCTTCTGTTGGGCCATTCCAGGCGGTTTTTTCAGGATGTTTGGTTGACTCTTCCGGAAAACAACTCAATTGCGGATAAGCAGCTATGGCAGCAGAAGAATGTCCGGGCATTTCAATTTCTGGAACCACAGTGATATACCTTTCAGCAGCATATTTGACAATTTCCCGAATCTGATCCCGTGTGTAAAATCCTCCTTCTGTTTGCCCGTCATTTCCCTTCCCTGGATATCTGCCAATAATGGTTCCATTTCTATGAGATCCTATTTCGGTGAGTTTGGGATACTTCTTAAGTTCTATACGCCAGCCCTGGTCGTCAGTCAGATGCCAATGGAAAGTATTCATCTTATAGAGTGCAATGAAATCAATGAATTGCTTCACAAATGAAACCGGGAAAAAATGTCTGCTCACATCCAACATCATTCCGCGATAGGCAAAACGGGCGGAATCAAGAATATTCACTTGTGGAATAAGTAAAGGGCTGCTTTTATCTACTGGCAATAATTGAATGATGGATTGGATACCATAAAACACACCCGCACCATTGTCTCCTTTAATCTGAACATTTTTACCACTAACTATAAGCGAATACCGGGTATGTGTTTCATCTTTCCGGGCTTCTGAAAGATTGATGGTATTGCCTGACTGGTTACTACCTGATTCAACTATGCCAACCGAAACCCCATACACTGAACGAAGATAATCGGCAAGAAAATGTGCACTTTTTAAACACTCAGTTCCTTTAGCAACAATTTTTGTGTTGGCATTAATCGTAAAACTACCCACTCCAACCGTTATCGAAACCGGCTTCGGTATAATATTGATTTCCTGTGCGTGGGTAAGTAGGGTGTTCATAACTAAAAGAAGCAAAACTATTTTTCTCATATCTGGGAGCATTGAAGGATGAAAATAATTAAGAATTAACAATTACTAATTAATAATTTATGCTTTGTGGAAAACCCAGAACAATCAGTTAAGTAAAGAACGAAAGCAAACCTCTTGCAAAAAAAGAAGTCCCCTAAACCAGGAGACTCCAAAAATTATTAATTGCTAATTATTAATTGCCCTACTCAACGTTTGTCAACTTAATAATATTCGTCGGTAAATGCAGGTGTACCGGTGTGCTTCCTGTATTGACAACTACATCGCCGGTTTTGATGAATCCTCTTTCTTTTAAGATATCAATCTGATCCTGGATAATTTCATCCAGACTGCTTTCTTCCTGGTAATAGAATGCGCGAACACCCCAGCTAAGACTCAATTGGTTTACCAGGGTACGTTCTTTGGTAAAGATATAGAGTGGTGATGAGGGGCGATAGCTGCTTAGCATAAACGCTGTGTAACCACTTTGTGTCATTCCAATCAAGGCAGAAGCTTCTACATCGTCTGAAATTTTACAGGCATTGTAGCAGATGGCATCGCTATGAAAAGAAGGGGAGTGGGGTTGGGGTTTCAGGTCTTCCGCACGGTTGTATCGGTATTCTTTTTTCTCAACTTCAGCGATTATTTTACGCATGGTTTCTACAACCAGGGCCGGATGTTGTCCGGTGGCAGTTTCGCCACTTAACATTACCGCATCAGCGCCTTCCAAAACGGCATTGGCCACATCGGTTATTTCACTACGGTTAGGTTTTACCCTGTCAATCATGCTTTCCATCATCTGGGTAGCCACAATTACGGGTTTCGCCCTGTGGATACATTTGCGGATCAGTTCTTTTTGAATCAACGGAATTTGTTCAATCGGTAATTCAACACCCAAATCACCTCTGGCAACCATGATACCATCACTTTCGAGGATGATTTCACGGATATTTAATAAAGCTTCAGGCTTTTCTATTTTTGCAATGATCTTTGTTTTGCTATTCTTCTCAACCAGCTTACTTCTTAATTTCACAATATCATCCACACTTCTTACAAAACTTAAGGCAACCCAATCACATTTTTGCTCAATGATAAAAGCAAGATCTATCAGATCCTTATCAGTTAATGCAGGAAGAGAGATTTTAGTATCCGGTAAGTTGATCCCTTTTTTGGAGGATAATATTCCACCTAAGGTTACCATTACTTTTACATCACCATTCTTCTCAATGCTCATTACTTTTACTTCCAGTTTTCCATCATCAATCATAATCACATTACCCAGCACCACATCACCGGCAAGATTGGGATAGGATACATAAATCTTCTCTAAAGTGCCAATACATTTCTCATTGGTAAAAGTCAGGATATCACCCACTTTTACTTCCAATGCATTGTTCTCAATTTCACCCACTCTTAATTTCGGTCCTTGCAAATCACCCAGAATCGCAATATTATAAGGTTCTGTTTTGTTGATATTCCGGATATGCTCAATGATGGTCAGTTTATCTTCGTGACTGCCATGCGAAAAATTCAATCTGAATACATTCACGCCTGCCTTAACCAGTTCCAGTAATTTATCATAGGTATCGCAAGCGGGGCCAACGGTAGCCACAATCTTTGTGCGATGATTCACGTGGGCAACGCCTGCTTCTTTATCCATATCCTTATGCAGGTATTTCTCTAGTTTCTGTGACATTTTCTTCTGATTGGGTGGTTGATTAGTATACAAATTAATTATCCATTAACTGGCCAAAATCTTTACGATTTTAAACCAGTCGTCCGTTATTTTTTGTTTCGCTTTTACGGCTTTGTCTAAGGGCGTGTAATGTACCTTATTATTTAGTATTCCTACCATAACATTATTCCTTCCTTCCAGCAGACATTCTACACTATGGTATCCCATGCGACTGGCGATTAGTCGGTCTAGACAGGTAGGAGAGCCCCCACGTTGGATATGACCCAGAATACAAACCCGTGTATCGGTTTGTGGTAATCTTACCCTGATTACTTCTGCAATTTCATTGGCACCAAATTCATCACCTTCTGCTACAACAATCAGGTTAACCAGTTTCTGGCGCTTTTCCTTTTCAGTGAGTGAATTCACCAATTCTTCAATGTTTGTTTTGGCTTCGGGTATCAATATATTTTCTGCACCTGTGGCAATACCGCTATGCAAAGCTATATAACCAGCATCGCGACCCATTACTTCTACAATAAAAAGGCGATCATGGGCATCGGCTGTATCCCTGATTTTATCAATGGCTTCAACTGCTGTATTTACAGCTGTATCAAAACCAATGGTGAAATCCGTTCCGGCAATGTCCTTATCAATAGTACCTGGGATACCAATACAGGGAATATCAAATTCGTGGCTAAATTTCTGCGCACCACGGAAACTGCCGTCTCCACCAATAATCACCAAACCATTGATCCCACGTTTGGCCAGGTTTTTATAGGCTTTTTCGCGCCCTTCTATCTCAAAAAAATCTTTGCTTCTGGCTGTTTTCAGGATGGTTCCTCCCCGTTGAATAATATTGGCAACAGAACGGGAATTCATTTGTACAATATCATCATCTATCATTCCACTATATCCGCGATAGATGCCAAAAACTTCTAAACCATGATAAATTCCGGTTCTAACTACGGCACGAACTGCGGCATTCATACCTGGTGCATCTCCCCCTGAAGTAAGGACACCGATCTTTGTTACTTGTTTCGCACACATTGTAATTAGTCTATTCTTCTTTAATTCGATGAAATATTAAAACAAAACAAATCGTAAATTATTGTGTATCAAGTACACGGAATTCCAAAAATAAGCATTTGAAAACAAATGCCAATTTATCTAGAAGTATTCTCTATTTTTTAATCGAAAAAAATGCTGTTTGAGCCTGTAATCGCGTTTATACTTAAATAAACCGAGTTATATGATTTTTTAAAATACAAATCAGCGTGCGCTAACAACTGTTAGCAAAAAATCAAAATAAGTTTGCTGACTCGCCATAAAACTAGCTAGCGTACCGGCAGAAATACTTCCGCAATCATGCAACGTGCACTGCCACCACCATTGGTTTCGATAGTACTGATATCTGAATGAATCAATCGATTAAACTGAGTGAGGTCTGTAATTTGCTTTTCAGTCAGGCTTTGATAAGCTTGTGATGACATTACCAGAAGCTTTTCACCCTTTCTATTTTGCAATTGCAGCATATTGCCTGCAAAATGTTCCATTTGTTCTTGACTGATTTCAATGATCTTTTTTCCTGAAGCCAATATCGAAGATATAACCAGTTCTTTCTCTTCAGGTTCGGGAATACAATCCAGACAAATCACTACGAAAGCATCGCCTACACACATCATTACATTGGTATGGTAAATGGGTTGGTTACCAGCATCCATTGCGGTAAAGCTAATAGAAGCGTATCCGGTTCTTTTGCAAAAATCAGCCAGGATAATTTTATCAGTTCTTGGTGACAAACAGGCATAGGCAATTTTATGATCCCGATCTAAAACCATACTTCCGGTTCCTTCCAGGAATAAATTTTGGGATTCATAACCGGTTAAATCAACCCGGTTATTGATTATAAATTTTTCATTGACTACCTCCAATACTGACTCTTTTCTTTCCGCTCGTCTATTTTGGGCAAACATTGGATACAAGAATATCGTTCCGTCTTCCAAAAACGAAATCCAGTTATTTGGGAAAATGGAATCGGGGGTATAAGGTTCGGGGGTATCCTGAACAACAGTCACATCTATTTCATTTTTTCGGAGTGTTGACACCAGGTTATCAAATTCCCGAACAGCATTATCCTGCGCACTTGTTTGATCTGATTTAACCTGAAAAAGATTGTTCACAGCTGTTTCTGCATTAAACCCAAAATTTACGGGTCTGATCATTAAAATATGAGAACTCGTTTGCATTTTTAGTGTTTGTGTGTTGCTAATTAGCTATTTACTGTTTATTGGGTAATAGAAGCACGAGAGAGAGGCATACTCATACAATGAAATCCGCCACGGGCTCTAGATAATTCAGCCGAAGGCATCAGAATAAGTGTGTCATTTATTTCCTCAATTTTAGTGATCCCCGCTTCCAGATCCTGCAACAATTGTTTCACATGGATGATGGAAAAACCTGCATTGGCAAATGCTTCAATGGTTTTATCGTTACGGTCATATCCTAACACAACCCCTTCCTTAATTGCCAGCAGATTGCAGGAATCGGTCCATTGCTCTCTGGCACTGAAAGGAAATTCGTTATTACCCGAGAAAATAATCTTTATTTCACCCTTACAATGCAAATCCTTTCTACTGATATCGATCAATAGGTCTTCCAGACTATCAAATGAAATCGGGTTTTCAGGATCGGTTTTATGAAACTGTAGAATTTTAATCTTTTCTTCTTTTTTGATTTCCAGAATTCTTTCAATCGGATTTTCATCTTCATGCTTTACCGCTTTTCTGGAGAAATTGCCCAGCATCACCCATACATCTCTTTTCACCTGCGTGAAAATCGTATCAATATGCATATAATCCCTTTTCTTAGGAATTTTCACGATACTCACTTTTTTCATCAGTCCTTTTTCAAATACCATATTCGTAATCCGCACAGCAGCTTCCGGTGTGGTTCTTTCGCTAACACCTACCAGTAAATGGTCTTCACTTACCACCATAATATCTCCACCTTCCAGCGTGATCTTTCTTTCTTCATCTTCTTTGGGTAATAAAAACCCATGATGAGAATCGGCCAGTTCAATGATATGATTCCGGTAATCCGCAAATAAAGGGTGATGAAAGAAAATATACTTTACCAGCAACGCTTCCCGTGTACGGGCTTTCTTAGCTGGTTTATTCAATAAAACATGGTCTTTAATAGTAATGCCGATATCCCGTGTGAAAATAAAATTAGGGATAGGTGCAAACAACAGTTCCTTATTGCTGGAACTGCCTGAAATAAAGGTTTTGGCCAATTCTACGGGAGAATAATTCTGTAATTTTTTCTGCGTTGCATAGGTACAACTTTCAATGGCCGAAACAGAAGCCACCAGTTTGGCATGAACCTCTTTATCTGCCAACACCTGGGCCAGTAACCATTCCAGTTCAATCACTTTATCAGAGGCAAAGAATTCGGGACTTTCGGGTTTATAGAAATTTCTTTTCGACTCCTCTGAATCTATCTGGGCCAGTTTTCCCTGAATAATGGCAGGATCCAGAAAATAGAGTAGGATCTTGGTATAATAATCGTATTCATTTTTCCGGATCGTTTCCAGGTGCACAATATCTTCAAATAGCCAGTCCTGCGCTTTGGAAGGAACCACTTTTCCCAAACCACTGTCCGGACTATGCACCAATAAACGTTGTAAAGTTCCTATTTCGGAGCTTACAGATAACTTGTTATCCATACAAAATATTTTGTAGTAAAAGTTGAGGTAAATTAAATTATAGATTGACTGTCAATAGCTAACACTATACCAACGTCAATGATCTGGCATTGAATTCAGGCCACGGTAAATCCAGGCAAAATAGCTTTGGTCCGGCAATATGGTAGAACAAGGGTTCATAAATCAACTGTAAATTACAACTTTCCGGGTAAAGGGCTTTTCCCCCTTAAAGTTCCGGTGGCTGATAGTATTCGAAACCGAACAAACATTTCTTCACTATACCATTTCTCTGCATGTGTTTTTCTGATTACTTCCGCATGCTCCTGCATCTGGTAAGCAAACTTTTTCATAGCCGCTTTGTTCTCCCAGATACTGAAAGTGGCTTGTTTGATCCAGGGTATTTCCCCAATTCCGAATGAATGGATGAGTCCTTCCGCATGCTCCATTTGTTTGGCTACAACCGGAACATGCTTCCAGAACGAGGTAAAACCGGAAAATCGAATAGTTGCCCGGGTAAGTATTCCAATCATTCCATTATAATCTGATGATTTGGGTAATTGGCCAAAACAGGGTTTTCCATCCCAGGTACCATGTCCTTCAATAGGTTCCAGAACCAAGGTAAATATTTCGCATCCAAAGAAATGCCACCATTTTTGGATGAAGTAAGGAGTTGCCAATTGGTTTTCATCTGTACTAACCAATAAAACTGCCCATTGCCGCCAATCAGGCACTTTATCGAATGTGCCATTTTTACCACTGCCCATCAATTTCCAAAAACTATACTTTTTTCCAAGAAGGCTCAGTGGAATCCTGAAAACTGCCATTGACAGAACACCTGCCCAAGCCAGCCATTTCGGATATCGCGTTATCGTTAAAGAACAAACCATACCCGAAAATACTGTCTTAGAATCGATTATTGCCATGGCTTACTCCTGCTTGTCTGAATGAAAGGTGTTTATGCTAAGTTTATCTGTTTTGTTTCTCAATCAGAATCTCTCTAAATTTCCTGTATGAAACTCCTGATCACAAACATAGACCAACTGATAAATGTTCGGGCAGTTAGCAAAGTATTGAGGGGTAAGGAGATGGCCGAACTTCCGGTAATCAGGGATGCGTATCTTTGGATTGAACATGGACTGATCCGTGAATATGGAGAAATGTCAGCACTAAAACCCCATGATGCCACTGAAGTATTTGATGCCGCTGGGGCAAGTATTCTTCCATCCTGGTGTGATAGTCATACACACCTGGTTTTTGCTGCAGGCAGAGAAGAAGAATTTGTAGATAAGATTAAAGGAAAGAGCTACGCTGAAATTGCTGCCAATGGGGGAGGTATCCTTAATTCAGCCAGAAAATTGAATGCCATGACAGAGGACGCA
>Ga0316218_1003038_pt1 | contig 14489 bp, 13 predicted proteins | sample TBH18003metaG_FD_203634 | JGI IMG/M metagenome (GOLD analysis project Ga0316218, IMG submission 203634) | Freshwater microbial communities from Trout Bog Lake, Wisconsin, USA - TBH18003 | ecosystem: Environmental > Aquatic > Freshwater > Lake > Hypolimnion/Profundal zone | place: USA: Wisconsin...
CGCAAAAGAAGAACAGACCATTATCGCGTGCCGATAGTGTTAATGCCGCAGCAGATCTCGCAGTAAAGGCATTTACCTGGGACATTCAGAAAGAAGATAAAGGCACACTCATGTTCCTCGATGTGCCATACCAGCAGGAGCATTCCGACTCCATAGAATACCTCTCGCTTACCGTAGCCAAAGACAAATCAAAACCCCGGCCCGATTTCATTTCCATTATCCTCCCCAATAATGTGGTGCATGAGAATGGCATCTTTGTAAAGTTCTCCAAAACGGTAAAGAAGAATGGCCAGTGGGATATGCAAATGGAAAAAGGTGATCCTGTACGCATTCCGTTTGAAGACTGCAACGACAAAGACTGCACCGCAAGGATCATCAACGGTTATGCAGCACATGATAATCGCGAAAAAGAAGACATCTTTCAAAAATTCCTCGACTTCGATCATGTGCTATTTCTCTTTGTTTATCCTGATGGTAGCCACAAGTCCTTATCTGTACCACTCTTCTCCTTTAAAGAGCAATACAGGAAGCTGCAATAACCTCTATTTTTTATTGGTTTAACAATATTTAACAGCTATTCCCCGTAAATGTGCCGCCACATTTATTACTTTTCATCCTGATAACTTATGCTGTATGAAAAAAATCCTGTTGCCACTCGCCCTTTGTTTTGCCACTGTTGCCTGTTTTGCGCAATCCAAAACCATTTACAACCTCGACTTTGAACAATTGGATGCCAAAACGGGAATGCCCGCAGGGTGGGGGATGGGCAACATCAGTACTGCAGATCTGCCGACCGACTCAACTGCTGCGGCATACATACTCGATAAGTCCGTAAAACAAAATGGCAACTACTCCCTGCTCATAGACTGGTCTAAAGGGTATAAAGAGTGGACAGCATCTGATTATGTCATCAGGCAGGTGTTTAAAGGTTCTAAAATAACACTTACCGGCTATGTAAAAACAGAGAATGTAACCGATGGCGCAGGCCTGTGGATGCGCCTGGACGGTGCAGATGGCAATGTGCTTGGCTTCGACAATATGCAAAGCAGGTTCATCAAAGGCACTACCGACTGGAAGGAATACTCCATAACGCTGGCTTATGACCCAGACGAGGTGAAGGACATAACCCTGGGTGGCCTCATTACGGGTACTGGTAAGATGTGGATGGATAACCTGCACATAACCATTGATGATAAAGATATTGCAGAGGCGGAGCAATACACACCCGCTCCCTCCAAGTGTAATGCCGATCGCGACACCACATTTGCTAATGGCTCAGGTATTAAAAGCATAGCCCTCAATGCCGATAAGGTAAAAGACCTAGCCAACCTCGGTATGCTGTGGGGCTTCATAAAATACTACCATGCCCGCGTAAGCGATGGCGCTTATAATATGGATGCAGCGCTCTTCAGGGTACTGCCAAGTGTGCTGGCCGCAAAAAGCAGCAATGAGGCCAACGCTGTAATGGAAAAATGGGTCGATGGTTTTGGAAAGCCTGCTGTGTGTAAGAAATGCGAAGAAGAAAAGCCGGAAGACGTAAAACTAAAGCCTGACTACGGAATGCTGTTTGCAACAAACAACTTTCCGAAAAGTATGACGGATAAGCTGGAGTTCATTAAAAAGAACAGGTCGGCAGAAGAGGGCAAGCACTATTACATAGGCGCGCAGCCGGGCATAGGTAATCCTATATTTCAGCATGAAGCCTCTTATTCCAAGATCACTTATCCTGATGCCGGGATGCGCCTGCTTTCTTTGTACCGTTACTGGAATATGGTGCAGTATTTCTTCCCCTACCGGCACCTGATCGGAGAAGACTGGAACAAAGTATTGCCGGAGTTCATACCCGCATTTTGCAGCGCTTCTGATACCCTTGACTACCAGCTTGCTTGTTTAAAGCTTATTGCCCGCGTGCATGATACCCATGCCAATATTTGGGGTGGGGCTTCTGCGCTGAGCCGGATGAAGGGACAGCTTACCACACCCATACAAGCCAAATTCATGCAGGAAAAGCTCGTTGTGACCGGCTACTATACCACCGACCCCGAATTGCAGAAAGGCATAAAGATAGGGGATGTGATAGAGCGCATAGATGGTGTGAAGGTAGAGGAGCTGGTACACAAGTACCTGCCAACTACAGCCGCATCTAATTTCGAAACACAGCTGAGGGACCTGCCCGATATGCATGGCTGGCTCTTCAGGAGCAACAAGCCGGATATGGAGATCACCTACGATCATCATGGCCACCAGATGGTGATGAATGTAAAGCGCATCAGCTTTGAAAATGCCAAGCTGCAAAATGCACCTACAGTTGCCTATAAAATATTGAAGGATAACATAGGCTACATATACCCCGCACTGCTCAAGGAGCACGACATAGACAGCATCAAAATCATGTTTGCCAATACCAAAGGCATCGTGATAGATATGCGTTGCTACCCAGCCACCTTCATGCCATTCACCTACGGCGAATGGCTCAAACCATCTGCTTCACCATTTGTGAAGTTCACTTTTGGCGATATTGATTATCCCGGCTACTTTATAAAAGGCGATTGCCCGGAGAACGGCACCTCCAATGCCGATAATTATAAAGGCAAGCTGGTGATCATTGTAGATGCCGGCACACAAAGCCAGGCCGAATACACCACCATGGCGCTATCCACCGTGCCGGGCGCGCAAGTAGTAGGTAGCACCACAGCCGGTGCCGATGGCAATGTATCAGAGATCATACTGCCCGGCGGCATCCGCACCATCTTCTCCGGCATAGGCATACTATACCCCGATGGCGCCGAATCCCAGCGCAAAGGCGTGAAAATTGACAAGGTCGTTAACCCAACTATCCAAGGCATAAGAAACGGCAAAGACGAACAACTGGAAGAAGCGCTGAAATTGATAAACGGGTAGGGGAGTGAATTGTTTCTTTTCGTTTTTCAGGAAATGAATTTTTATATTTAGTTTTGTTTTGGCTATGGATAAAAAGGAACATATTGATTATTGGTTAAGAATAGCTGAGAAAGATGAAGACATGATGAGCTATCTTCTGGAAGGCAGAAAATATGTTCATGCACTCTTTTTTGGGCATCTATATCTTGAGAAAATTGCCAAAGCTCTTTGGGTGAAAAATAACATTGAAAATGTTCCACCTAAAACACATAACTTACTTAAGATAATTAAAGAAGCTGGCTTGGAATTGTCTTCAGAAAATCAGGCGTTTCTTATTAAACTCAATCAATACCAGGTTGAAAGTAGATACCCTGAGGATATTGATAAACTTTATGCAATTACTGATAAACCCCTTACAGAAGATTATTTTGCAAAAATCGCAAACATAGATAAATGCTTAAGAGAGAAGATGCAATAAAATACACAGGAGATTTTCTTAAAGCCTGCAGGTCCTTGCCTATTAAAATAGACAGGGCTATATTGTTTGGCTCTATACTTACAGGAAGATCAACTGAAAATTCCGATATAGACCTCGCCCTTTTCTCTAGTAACTTTACAGATAACATCCTTCTGAATCTGGACATGATCGCAATGATCAATATTCATTTTCCCGACCTGGATATACATACTTATCCCACAACTGCATACTTCGGTAAAGGCATGTTATTAGACGAGATAAAAAAGACCGGATTAGAAATTAAATTGTGATTTCTTCATCTTCAGCGGAGGAATTGCAGAGCAAGTAACGACTATTTTGCAGTAACCAACTACAATAAAATATATTATCTTGCTGAAAACCACATAGCGTATGAAGCGGATACTTATACTTGCACTTGCATTATTTGCTTTTCATTATTCCCACGCGCAAGCCACTGAAGACCTTGCGGTAGAACTTACCGTCACTACATCAGCCACGCCGCCTTCCATTACTTTAAAGTGGAAAGACATTACCTACGACACACCCGCATACCACATCTGGAAGAAAGCTAAAACTGCAACCACGTGGGGCACGGAGATCGCCATACTTACCGCTACAGACAGTGTGTATACCGACCTTGCAGTAGTTGTAGACTCTGCCTATGAATACCAGGTATGGGCAGAAGGCTCTATCTATTCTGCCGGGTATATCTATGCGGGTATCAAGAACCCCGCAATACACAACAAGGGCACTATGCTGCTGCTGGTAGACAGTACATTTACCGACTCCTGTTCTGCTGCCCTCAATACACTGGTGCAAGACCTGTGGGGCGATGGCTGGCAGCTGATCCGTCATGATCTTTCGAGGTCGCTGGATGATACTGCTGTGAAGGCTATTATAGCCAATGACTATGCCACTCATGCCAATGTGAAGTCGGTACTGATCATAGGCCACATAGCAGTACCTTATGCAGGCAACTTTATTGAAACAGGTGATTACCCGCCCGATGGGCATGTGCCTTACCATGATGGTGCATGGCCTGCGGATATCTACTATTCGTGCATGACGGGGTGGACGGATGTGACGGTGAACAATACGCTTGGCAGCTATGCGGCCAACTGGAATATACCTGCTGATAATAAATTCGACCAGACCACCATACCGGGCACAGCTGTGTTACAGATCAGCAGGGTGGATATGGACAATATGCCATCGTTTGCATTCTCCGAGGCACAACTGCTCAACAGCTACCTCGCCCGCGATCATCAGTATAAAATGGATTCGCTCGGCATCCGTCACCGCGGCATCATCAACGATAACTTCGGTTACTTCAGCGGCGAGGGCTTTGCTGCCAATGGCTGGCGCAATTTTCCGCCACTTGTAAGCAGGGATAGCATTTATGTGCTGCCCTACATAGCATCCCTTGCCGATTCGTCCTTTCAGTGGGCGTATGCCTGCGGCGGTGGTAGCTTTACCACCGCCAGCGGGGTAGGTGCCACCAGCGATTTTGCGGCAAATCCTGTCAACGGCATCTTCACCATGATGTTCGGCAGCTACTTTGGCGATTGGAATGTGCAGGACAACTTCCTCCGTGCGCCGCTGTGCAGCAGCACACCTGCCCTCACCTGCTGCTGGGCAGGCAGGCCAAACTGGTTCTTCCACCACATGGCCCTTGGCGAGAACATAGGCTACGGTTCCCTGCTCACACAAAACAACGCAGGCCTGTACCAAGCAACCGGCTATGGCAACCAATACATACACGTAGCCCTCATGGGCGACCTCAGCCTGCGCACCGATTACATACAACCGCCATCCGCGCTTACCGTTACACCCCTAGCAGGCGCGGGTGCCACACTCACCTGGGCCGCCTCTCCCGATCCCGGTGTCATAGGCTACTACATATACCGTGCTGATAGCCTTTATGGCTATTGTGCCAAAATATCTACCATGCTCACCACCACTACCTTTACCGATGCCAGCGGTACAGCAGGCCTCAAATACTACATGGTGCGCCCCGTGAAGCTACAGTCCACACCATCAGGTGGCTACTACAATCTCGGCATAGGCATTACAGATACTGCCACAGTTTCCTATCCATCATTGCACACAACCACTATATCACCCGTGGTAGAGGTAACTGTATTCCCGAACCCCGCACAAAACAACATCTCAGTAAGCCTAAATACACAAACAGCTACAATAGCCACAATATACATGCTAAACGAAGCCGGCCAGCAATTGAACACAGCCACCAAACAACTCAACACAGGAGCCAACAACTACTCACTTAATATCGCCAGCTACCCCGCTGGAGTGTATAACCTCGTGGTGAAAATTGGTGGCGATACACAGGTGAAGAAGTGGCTGAAGATGTAAAATGACTGTTGAAAGGATATTGTAAATTTTTCAGAGAACGCAACTATGAAATGTGCAGTTTACTCAATTGCTTTGTTGCTTTTGTTTTGCTATTCATGCAAAACAGATAAGGAAATGATTGCAAAGAAAACAGAGGATATTATTACCGCAATTAGGGATAGTAATATAAATAGTGTAATAAGCTATCTTCATAAAGGAAACCCGAATGTTGATGAAGAAGGTTCTATTTTTTATATCAACATGGCACATGAATACATCAAAAAATATGTCCCACGTGGTAAAAAGGTGAGTTATGTTATCCTTGGTCGCGACGAAATATATCGCGTATTAGTGAGTTGCCCCTTGTTTGAAGGTTTTGATAGTTCTAATGGTGTAAAAAAAGCGGCATTGGAACTGTACTTTAGACCCCCAACACCTAATAGTCGTTATAGCGAGTTAGTTTCCATATATATGAAACAAGACTTAAATTTTGAGTATAGATGGAAAAAATCAAAGTGAATATTTCGTGTTCCCGAAGCTTATCTCTGTTTCTTTAGTGCAGTTTTTTTTGGTTTGCTTGAGGGCCAGGAACGTAACTGCTAAATGAATAAATAAACGGGTAATTGATTTGCCCGCACCACCAAAAAAAATCAATTACACCGCACAAAAAAAGCATTAACTATGTTTTACTTTTATGTTCTTTTTATACCGCTTTTGATAGTAACGATCGGTTATCTAGTAAATAAACGAAAGCCTGAAAACTACCCTCAATATGTGAATTTTTTATTGAAAATAATGCTTTATGAGTGGGCATATTCTTGCATTATTTTTTACTTAGAATCACAAGATAAAATCAATGAAGGTTGGGTGTTTTATACGTTGTTTTTCTTTCTAACTCCGATAACTACTATAGTCTTACTTTTAAAAATATTGCATTGGGTAAAGAATAGGAAATTGTATGCGGACTAGCGCAGCTTGTAACACTAATCGTTCACCGTTGTTCCCGGCTGTTCTGCCGCAAGCATACATCTGGCCAGAAACCTAATCGTAACTGTGATCAGTAACGCCTTGTGAAATTTGTCCTTTACCATAGTGCAGACAGCGCAACCAAATTTCCCCCTTTAGGGCAATGTCATTGACTTAAGGAAACGGGTAAGCCCCGAAGGGGTGGCATTATTATAGAAAACACATTGAACAATATGGACAAGGCCCGAAGGGGTGACATTATTTCGCAAAAAAAATCCTTCTGTCAAATGACATTGCCCTTTAGGGTTGAGGTTGCCTCGCGCAGGGCTGTTCAACACTCAATGATGTACATGCAGCACGCCCATATACACCAAAGCAATGACCATTGCTGTGAGGAGTATTAAAAGATAGAATTTGCCGTTCTTTATTTTTGCCATAATATTCGTTTTAGTGCACAAAACCTACAATCGCCCCCATCAGCCCGGTGCTTAGCGGCAGGGCAGGGTCTTTATAAGTAGCCATATTCTCCTGCCTGTTTGTCGGCGCCGTTTTCAGTATGTGGTTCATGCCTTTAATAATAGTTAGTTTGGCGTGCGGACTGGCTTTTTTCAGCAGCTCGGCCTGCGCTACTTCAACCTGTATATCTGCAGTGCCTTGCAATATCAGTATAGGTTCTTTCACTTTCTTTATCTCCTCGCCCGGAACATATTTCATCCACGAGCGCAGGTAGGGCTGCACCGACTTATGCAGCAATGCCGTCAGTTCTTCAGGCACATTTTCTACGGTATAGCCATTGCGTATGCTATCCAGCAATACAGTTGCCTTTGCTGCCACTTCCTCCGATTGCGCCTTTATCTGCAATTCCATTATTTTGTCTGCCCGCTCTGCAATGCCCGACACCGATATATAACCTGCTACATGCTCTTTTTCTGCCGCCAGCATGCCCACCAGCGAGCCTTCGCTATGTCCCAGTATATATACTTTGGAGAATCGGCTATCTTCCCTCATCCTTTTAATATAGCCCTCCGCATCGCTTACCATATCTTCAAAGCGCAGGCCGCTTTCATTATCCAATGCGGCGGCGCTGGCAGCCACGCCACGTTTATCATAGCGCACACAGGCTATCCCTGCATGTTGCAGCGAGTCGGCTATCATCTTATAAGTATTAGCGCTTACGCCCATGGTGCTGTTGCCATCCCGGTCTGTGGGGCCGCTACCGGCTATCAGCAATACCACGGGCACCTTTTTATTTGTAGGAGGTAAAGGCAAGGTAAGTGTGCCATACAGCCTGCCACCTTTATCTGTAGTTATATTGTAGTTCGATGCCGTAGTATCAGCCGCATAAGGCAGCAGGCGAAAGGTCTCCAGCTTATTATCCTTATCCAGCCCCACAAGAAAAGTGAGTACCGTGGTCTCAAAAACAGACTTGTAATAATACAGCCCGTTATCGGATCTCATATACTCATACGATTTCAGGTCGCCATACTGGTGTACCTGTTTGAAGACCAGCTTTGTCCTGTCCAGCGACAGCATCTTGTGCGCCCGTTCGCTCATCATACCATATATGCTGTCTGTCTGGTTTAGGTTGTAGAAGTGTTGAAACCTGCTCACAGCCGCATCATAGTCGGCCCGTACTTGCGCAAAAGCAAATGAGCCGCAGCCCAGCAATAACAAGGAGAGAATAGCTTTTTTCATAATAAAAAATGACGTAGTGATATATGCCTGTATGTAAATTAAAGTTCGAATTTCAGCAAAATAGGCTTTATTATTTCACTGTACACTCCTCAGACATAAAAACCTCCCGCTTCGCAGCGGGAGGCTCTATATAAAGGGCATTGATCAGTATTATTTCTTAGCTGCGGGCTTAGCTGCTGCTGCCGCCGCCGGGGCTGCTGCTGCTTTAGCTCCGGGCGCTGCCGCTGCTGCTGCTTCAGTATCTGCCTGGCGAAGTGCGCGGGTAGTAACTACTGATGCGATAGGTATACGTGGCGTGTTCAGTATCTCCATGTTAGGAGCTATTACGTCCTGTACACGTATGTTGCCATGCAGTTGCAGGTCGTCTATCTTAACTTCGATATGCTCGGCAAGGTGCTTAGGGTAAGTGCGCACGCTCAGCGATTTCAGTTTCAGCTCCAGGCGGCCACCGTCTTTTACACCCTGCGACTGTCCTGTAAATTTCAGGGGCAGGTTAGCGATCACTTTCTTGTCTTCAACCAACTCCAGGAAGTCAATATGGTTCAGGGCATCTGTAACCACGTCAAACTGGATGTCTTTCATGATCGTCCTGTAGGTCTTGCCATCGAGGATGATCTCAGCGATCTGGAATTCCGGTGTGTACACCAATGTACGGAATGACATTACAGGCGCGCTGAAATGTATTGTTTCTTTACCGCCGTAGATCACAGCAGGTACTCCTTCGTTAGAGCGGATCTGGCGTGTAGCTTTTTTGCCCAGATCGGTCCTCTTTGTTCCTTCAATTTTTACACTTTTCATTACTTAGTTTTTTGTTGATCCGGTGCAGTGCGCTATTCCACCAAACATACTGCACGGGTTCATTGTTTTAATAAAGGTTTTCCCTGATCGCGGGAGGCGGATTTTTTTGTATAGACAGTCGTTTTATTGATTAGCTGATGAGCAAATGAGCTGATTAGCTAATTGTAAAATATTTTGTAAGTAATACCATCAGCTAATTATCGAATCAGCTAATTATTTCCGGTTACTATGTATAAACAAAGAGCTTATCGATTTATTCTCAAAGGTATTGCGGATGGCTACTGAAAACAATTCGCCGGTAGGCACTACCCTTATTTTACTGCTTTGCTTCTTTAGTGGTATGGTGTCGCAAACAACCAGTTCTTCCAGCATAGAGTTTTCAATGTTCTCATATGCGTTGCCACTGAGTATAGGGTGGGTGCAAAATGCCCTTACCGATAATGCGCCTCTTTCTCTCAGTATCGCTGCGCTTTTGCACAGGGTACCTGCCGTATCGCATATATCATCTATCAGCACTACATTTCTGCCACTCACATCACCTATTACGGTCATAGCTGCTATCTCGTTGGCACGTTTGCGCTGCTTGTCGCAGATCACCATATCGGCCTCAAAATACTTGGCTACTTCCCGCACCCTGTTGGTACTACCTACATCGGGGGCCGCAAAGATAATGTTTTCTATGTTAAGTTTCTGGATATAGGGAATAAAAATTGCGGAAGAATCCAGGTGGTCTACTGGTATATCAAAAAAACCTTGTATTTGTGGGGCGTGGAGGTCCATCGTCATCACCCTGTTGGCGCCTGCTGTGGTCAGCAGGTTGGCTACCAATTTGGAGGCTATGGCCACACGTGGCTTATCCTTCCTGTCTTGCCTGGCAAGGCCGAAGTAGGGGATAACAGCCGTGATGTAGCCTGCCGAGGCCCTGCGCGCCGCGTCTATCATCATCAGCAGCTCCATCAGGTTATCAGATGGAGAATAAGTGGCCTGCACCAGGAAGACATAATCGCCCCGGATAGACTCGTTATAGACCGGCTGAAACTCGCCGTCGCTGAATTTCTGGATGTGCAACGCGCCCAGTGCCTGGCCGAAGTTGGTGGCGATCTGCTCCGCAAGATAAAGGGATGCGTTGCCCGAAAATATTTTTACTGATGATTCCATGAGTGTGAAATGGATGGCAAAGGTATTGAAAGCATAGTTAACCCCAAGCCAATAAACACCCTTTTTACCCCCATATTGCTAACAAATTGCGCACACTTTTACTCCTTTTTCATGTAAAAATGTGTTTCGCCGGAGTGGTATTCGCTGGATACCAGTTGCCATCCCTGGGCGGCCATATAGTTCAATACAGCCACATTTGTTGCGAACTGCATTTTTACGCCATCCTTGTCTTTGATGAAGTTGTGGTGGTTGTCTGTTTTATCGCCATAGTTCACTGAGGCTACGTAGTTTTTAAAGCCGGGTGCGAAAACAGTTACCTCGCAATATTTTCCGGTATTTTGGGCGTGTGCCGTAGTAGTGCCAAGCAGCAGCAGGGCGAATAGCAGGTTTTTCATGTGTTGTTTTTGCTGTATGCACCAATAAAAGTGCCGTATTGTGTTAACAAAAAGGGAAAACTATCGTTTTTTGATGCGCCGTGGTTTACTATATTTGCTGCAAATGGCATCGGCAACAGAGAACGGTTTTTTTATAGACGAAATGGCGCTGCTCAAGGCGTTCATCGAACATAAAACGCTTTCTTACAACGACCTGCAGGACAAGGGCATCATACCCAATATGGACAAGCAGGAACACCGTGCCCTCTTCAAAAGCAGCATAGATAAATTCAAGAACTGGCAGCTCATAGAGTCTATACCGGACAGCCATCCCCGTGCCTGGAAGGTGCTGCAGGAGCGAGCCAAGGCCGAATATGACCAGCTGAACCGCGACATAGAGCGCAAACAACTGGTTGAGAAATACTCGTTCGAGAACCTGATGCACGAGGTAAACAGTAATGCCCACAAGCTCAGGTGGATCAATCTATACCGCAATATGGCCATAGCAGCTTTCGGCATGGCCCTGATCGTTTTCATCACAGGCATGGGCCTGCCGCAAATGTTTGTTGCTGCCAGGAACCTCTTCAATCATTTACTGCATCATTAGCAGCCATTATTCCTTTTCGGGTCTGAATTCAGCCCGCGCGCCCGTACTCACCGCCCTTTATAGTCTTATTCACTATACTACCAACAATTATCTTTTCAAAAAAAATCAACAAAATCTAACTTCTTAATGATTTGTTATTAACTTCGTCTTAAGAAGTTAAAATCAACTGATTATGACATTCGAAAGCAGGCTGGATAAAGGAATGAAATTTGGACTGTACGAAGGCGGCAAGATCTGTTATTTTGACGATGGCACCAGCGTAGACCAAACTGAGCTATGGCAACTGGTTCGTACCCAAAAGCACCTGGACACCAATAACAACATCACCCTCACCGAGCTATACCCCGATACCTACATAGGGGTATTCAAACACAAATTCTCCACCTACCGCATCAGCCGAAAATTCTTCGGGTACATTTTTGGAGTGATATAGTCGTTAGTAATTGTAGATAGTCGTTTATCTGGTTGCACAGCCTTTTCTGGCCCAATAGTAACAGTCATTTTATTGCCTATTTGTATTCGTATCACTGGTGCAGGTTTCGTAGGGTTTGCATCCCGCCATAGCCTATCGAAGGCGAAACTTGCCCCTGATCACCTCTCGCAGGTTCACGCAACATCTCCTCTCCTTTGGAGAGGCTGGGGAGAGGTGTCGCATAACCAATTTCCATCTACATATTTTAGAAAATTCTTCCCGCGCCCGGCGCGGCTTTCACTTGCGTTATCCACATTTTTGCGGTCATTAACACCAACTGAAAAAAGGACACTTTACCTTTGTGCCCCAAAAATTTTTTTCTATGAACAAAACCCTTCAGGCCCAGGCCCAAAAACTCTATTTCCAGTCCGATCTATCGAAGACTGAGATTTCTGAAATGCTCGGTATTCCACGCCGTACGCTCCACTTTTGGATACGCGAAAAGAACTGGGACCGCATCAAGCGTAGCGCAGCACAGATGCCATCACTATTGGCCGAGAACATCTACCACATCATCGCCCGCTTCACGCAGCAGCTTCTCGGCGAAGACCGTATCAACCGCCCAATCACACGCCACGAGGCCGATACCCTGCACAAGCTCGTCCTTACCATCAGCAAATTAAAGGCCCGCACCACGCTCAACGAAAGCATGGAAATGTTCGGCACGTTCATGGAAAACGTAAACGAAAAGGCTCCCGAAATGGCGCAACAAATTACTCCATTCGTAGATGACTATATCGCTGGCCGCGCAGCAACCAACATTCAACAATTCCGCCCAGACAATATGAACGACTTCGGCCTCATCCCCAAACAGGAAGCCAACCTCACCGAAGAACAGCTCGACCTGCAAGACATCATGGCGTGGACGGAAGAAGGAAACATCCCGGTTGACATAGACATGCCCAACGAACCTACACCTACACAACCTTCATCGAAAGAGGAAGCACAGGAAGCACAGGAGATCAATACAGAATTAACTGAAGAACTTACACGCTCAGAATTACCACTCGGCAATGATTTTTCAAGGACCAGCTATGAAGATGCGATGGAAATGGATCGCAGGATTCGTCTGGGCCATCAGCAATTCGCAGAACTATTCCCCGATGATGAAGATGCCAAGGCTGTGCTCGCCCTATTAGATGCCCATTTATCCAACTCCAAAGCCGCTGCTTAAGTTCACGCAATTCACGCAACATCTTCTCTCCTTCGGAGAGACCGGAGAGAGGTCTCTCTCGCCGTAGAGGCTTATCTTGCCCATGCCTTTATCATGCAGAGTTATAGTATGTTCCTTTCCTTGTCCCGACGCTAAAGATAATGCGGGCGGGGCAGGGCGAATAACTTCTGACGTAGGGCAACCAGGGGGCAAAAAGTGAGCAACAATCACCCATAAAAAAACATGCAAACAATTGATTTCCAATAAAAAGGTGAGCAAGAAATAGGAGCAACGATCGTATAGGTGTCCTACACCTCAAAGGTGCGGGACACCTTGGGTGCTGCTACTTCCACGTTTGGTTGTCCTGTAAGTTATAAAGCATATTATAAATCCTGCTGAGGCCATAGGTGCTAATCAAATGAATCTTTTTTGACCCAATTACTGCTGCGATTGGGCTTGTTGCAAAGGTTCAGGAGATTTCTCGCTTCACTCGTAATGACTATTACAATTAAGCGGACACTTAATAAATAATTCAGTGAACAAAGTTCGCCTTTGAGCATAAGATTATGAGGCGAAGCCCCTTTAGGGGTTGGGGGGTTACCTCAGCATCGGGTGCCTGTGAAACTCTTTGGTGCTGTCGAAGAGGTAGCGGTAAGTGCGCAGGGTGCGGCTGCGGTTGGGGGCTATGCTCTCGGCTATATTGATCATCTTAGGGTTGAAGTCGCCGATCCATTGCATCTCATAGTCGTCGTATCGGGCCATCGGCTGAATCACCTTGGCACCTTCTATGATGATGTATGCATCGAGGCCCTTGCCCTGCTGCTCGGGTATTATACCGAAGACGATGCCTACAAAGCGGCTGCATTTGCCAAACTTTTGCAGCAGAACGAACTTCAGTTTTTGCAGCAAGCCAAACTTGCCGTTGAGGTGTTTGAAGTACTGGTTAAGGTCAGGCAGGTTCACCCAGATAACGATGGGCTCGTCTTTGTAGTAGGCAAACCAGATGAGGTCTTCGTCCATCACCGGCTTCATGGTCTGGAACATTTTGAGTACCTGCTTCTCGTCCAGCGATTTGCCGCCACCATGGCCTGCCCATGCCTTGTTGTATACGTACGTGAAGTCCTTGGCGTACTTCTCTATCTGAGACTTCTTGATGGTTTCGGCGCGGTAGTTGGGGGCGGCAGCTATGCGGGCGTGGCGCTCGTAAAATTTGGGGTCCAGTTTGTCCTTCACCTTCATGCCGAAACATACCTGGTTGAAGTAAAGCTTAAAGCCGTAGTTCTCGAACAGGGTCACATAATAGGGTGGGTTGTAGTTCATGCAATAGAGTGGCGAGTAAAATCCATCGGCCACCATGCCCCACCATTTGTCGCGCTCGCCAAAGTTGATGGGGCCATCCATAGCTTCCATGCCACGGTCCTGTAGCCACTTGCGGCAGTGATCGAGCATAAAGGTTGCGCTCGCCTGATCGTTGATGCACTCAAAGAAGCCCACGCCGCCAGTTGGTTGCTCCTGCTTGTACTGGCGGTTCACAAATGCGGCTATACGGCCAG
>Ga0316218_1003044_pt1:0-10000 | contig 14467 bp, 13 predicted proteins | sample TBH18003metaG_FD_203634 | JGI IMG/M metagenome (GOLD analysis project Ga0316218, IMG submission 203634) | Freshwater microbial communities from Trout Bog Lake, Wisconsin, USA - TBH18003 | ecosystem: Environmental > Aquatic > Freshwater > Lake > Hypolimnion/Profundal zone | place: USA...
ACCACTTACCCGAAACACCCTACCAAAGGGTCATGGACCATCAAGCCATCTCTGACGAGATCAAAACAGCGCTAAGGGAACAGCATAACGAGCTCAATCCGTTTAAACTAAAAGCTCAAATCGAAGACCAATTGAAGCTTATATTTTCATTCGTCTCGGTAACCTCTAATGTGAGGCATCGAATATGACCTTCGGTTACCTTTTCCTATGAGGCAACGCGTTACCCAAAGCATCAAAGCTGGCTTTCTCCTTAGATACGACATGGAAATCAGGCAGAACGACACGTCACACCTAACTCTATAGCTTTTCAACCAACCCAATCGGATTAGTTTCGTCCACATCCACCATTAGAGGCTTTCGACGGTCCTGATCGGTGACCTGATAAATCAAACCCAACCAATTGTTGAATACTGCCTTGGCCGTATCTCGCCACGTATTATCGAGATGACCAATAACACCTGACTCAGGGAACTCAGGGAGCAGCAACCCTTCTTTCTTCGCGAGCCTGACCTTTTGACCGAACCCACCAAGCAGGTCATGTGTTTCAGCATCAAAATAATACTCAGGGAATGGCGGATAATCCTCGCGATGACCAGCATGGAATAGCTTGATTTCACGCTTGAATTCCTTAAGCAAGCTTATAGTGTCGTATTCAGGATGCCCTTGAAAGAAGACCACTCTAAGTAAGTCTTCACTCACTGCAAGATGGACACCCGCTTCTTGGCTTTCCACGAGCACCTTCAAACCAACCCGATCCAAGTCTTCTCTGAAGATTTCGTTATAGCGGGAATGCGGAACATCAAACCGCGTATTGATATTTGAAACCAACGGATGCCTGGGCTCCACGACCCGATGAGGATAGACACCCCAACGCTTAAACCCACGATGAGTTCTAACAATGCCATAGGCATACTGCACGAGCGCATGGGTCGCGAGACAGGAGCAAAGTGTTGAGGTTACATTGTCCCGAGCCCAATCGAACACTTCCGTCAAAGGCCCCCAAAAAGGCTCATCCTGCAAATGTGGGTGCGATACATTCGCTCCGCTCACAATCAAACCATCTAAACCATCGGCACGAATCTTATCAAAGCTCTCGTAATATCGTCCGATATGAGCGCTAGCTTCCTCGCCCCTAGGTAACCCCTCGATCGTAAAAGGATGCATGTGAAATTGAACTATGGGGTTTGCAGCCCCTACCAGACGATAGAACTGCCTTTCTGTTGCCTCGAGTGCGGCATCCGGCATCATATTCAGCAAACCGATGTGCATCTCACGAATATCTTGATGACGTGCCCGCTCGACCGAAAGCACCTCTTGACCTTCTTCGCTCAATCTGCGGAATGTAGGCAGATCGGTGTGTGCAACTAATGGCATTGTCTTGTCTCGAAATGATGCTTATTTAGCTAACGCATTTAGGACCAAATGAACGAAGTCCTGTTCATTTTCCACAGCGGCTATTTCTGAGGCGTCAACCGTATAACCATATTCATGAGCAATCGCCTCATATCTTGGCAAACGAGCTCGAAAAAGATGCGGGAATATCCAAGTTACAAAATGATCTGGATCAATTTCTTCGGGTCCTGCATAACCTTGCTCCCGAATGTAAAGCGTAAGATACTCATCCAGGAACTCTTCGCGGTAGTATAGAGGCTTAGGATCTTTGCGAGCCCTCTCTATCAGAATTTGCTCTATCTCGGGCGATGTACGGATATAGAGAATCAGCGTATGGTCAGCCAGTACTTTGATCGTTTCGGGATCATCCAGCTCGCAAACGCTCCCTCCAGCATCATTGATAAAGTTTTTATAACCGTAGATCGAGTCGACCTTCTTAATAAATTCAGGAACATCTCTCATAGCACTGATTTCACCTTGTCGGTGTAATGCTTGCCTGTGCTTAAACTCAGAAAGATCTAACCCCCCCTTCTCCCGATTACCCAGTTTCCCTAGAAACGTGGATACCGGGGTGAGATTATCCACCGTAATGTTGCTGCGAATATATATGGAATCAGACTGCAGAAGTTCTCTTAGGAAGGGAACCTCCATCGCCTGTAACTTAATGTTGTCTGAAATTGGCTCTGCAAGATAACGCGTCCCAATACGGTAATCACCCGAGTAATGAAACCAGTTCTTTTTTGGAAGCTTGTCAGCTAAAGTGGTTTTCCCAACCCCCGACATTCCCAGTAGCGTGATTCGCTTCGACTCCCAGCTAAGGAACTCATCAGGATTCATTTTCATGGATAAACACCATCGTTATCATTAATTGGGTTGAAAGCAAGAGACTAAGCCATCTCATCAGAAGAATTGACCATGTGATCAGCCGTTTTACCAAAAGCCTCTAAGAGCCACTCTTTTAATTCAAGCTCAATAACACAGTCATCTAAGGCACGACGCATACAAATCATCCAATGGTCTCGCTGTGCCCGCCCAATTCGAAATGACAAATGCCGCATTCGCAACATAGGGTGCCCAAACTCCTCCCAATACAAATTTGGCCCCCCTAGCCAGCCAGATAAAAACTTGAAGAGCTTTTCTTCAGCACTATTGAGGTCGGGCTGATGCATTCGGCGAATCTCCCTGGCTTCAGGAAGGATATCCATATAGTCATAAAAACGCTTAACAAGCTTTTTCAAAACAATCTCGCCACCCAGACGGTCATAGGGAGTGATGGTCATCCGTTGCACTCACTCAGACAAAACCCAAACAACCAGCAGAGCTCTTCACCCAAAAAGACTGGGTGTTCCGTTATTTGGGAGGGCACTTCTTCGAACCTGTCTTTGCCGTGACGCATTTCGCTGAAGCCTTGGCTGGCTTCGCAGCATCCGGAACAAAATAACCCTTATGATGCTGATTATGTTCTACCGAGCCTTTTACCGCCGCCGTTGAGGTAGATGCACTTGCATGATGGACAGCAGTTGCCTTCGAAACACGACTCGCTTTCTTAGGATGAATAGGAGCTACTCCTGGCGCCGGATTTTGGACCGGCAGCGGTTTTACACTTCGAGAACGAAATTTTTTGGGGTTCCCGAATGTAAGATGAGGTTGCTCAAGCTCACTGGAAGCATCAAAGTTCGCTCGATTGATTGGGGATTGGGACTGCCGCTCAAACTCTGCAATAACGCCAGAGGCCGCTGCCCCATTCAATTGGGAAAAGCCATCATCGAGCAAGTCCCGCATGTGACGATCTCGCCTTACAGCACTGGGCCCACCAAAAACGACCCCGATCAACCGATGGCCGTTTCTTCTTGCAGAGGCAACAAGATTAAAACCCGAGGAATTAATAAATCCGGTTTTTATCCCGTCCATTCCGGGGTAGGTTTCCATCAAATGGTTGTGGTTATCAAAGCCCTGACCACGATAATAGAATCTAGGTGTCGAGAAATAAGGGTAGTATCTCGGAAAGTCTTTAATGAGCGCACGACCTAAGCGAAACATATCCCAAGCTGTCGTAACTTGATTAGGATCAGGCAGTCCTGATGCGTTGCGAAACGTCGTGTTACTCATTCCCAAAGCGTGCGCTTTCGCCGTCATCATTTCAGCAAATGCAGGTTCAGATCCGCCAAGATTTTCCGCAATAACTGAAGCTGCATCATTCGCAGACCGTGTCACTAGCCCCAAAATGGCGTCTTCAACGTTCAACGTATCACCCGCTGTCAGACCTAGCCTTGATGGCGGACGAAGAACGGCATATCGGGACACTGTAAATGGGGTATTTAAAGTTACTTCGCCACGCTCCAAAGCCTCAAACACCAGATACAAGGTCATCATCTTTGTTACCGATGCCGGATGACGAAGTTCGTTAGCGTATTTTTCATACAGGACTTTTCCGGTATCTGGCTCTACAACCAATGCTGAGTATTCCCTGGCAGAGACTTGACCGCTGCTTAGAAAAAGGATCATAAAAAGAACGATTGTATGAAATGCTCGATTCATTGTTAGACGGTCGCAGGACTAATGTTCAATAAATTAATTAGTGGGTCAACTACAGAGATTCCCTGTTTCGTGATTAAAACAGCTAACCGCTCTTCATCAGACGTTGCTTCTCTCTTTGCCAGTCACGATCTTTCTCAGCAGCACGCTTATCATGCAATTTCTTGCCTCTGGCCAAACCAATCTCTAGTTTTGCCATTCCTTTTGACCAATACATACTGAGCGGCGTCAAGGTATAGCCTTTTCTCTCAACATGACCAATCAATTTACTCAATTCTCGCCGATGCAGGAGAAGCTTCCTTGTACGAACAGGGTCAGGAATGATGTGAGTTGAAGCCGTAGTCAGCGGTGAAATATGTGCCCCCAATAACCAGGCATCTCCAGCCTTCAAAATGACATAACTTTCTTTCAGCTGCCCACGCCCAGCGCGAAGGCTCTTAACCTCCCAGCCTTGAAGAACGAGACCCGCTTCAAACTTTTCTTCGATGAAGAAGTCATGGGTCGCCTGTCTATTTAAGACGATAGTGGAACCGCCAGGCGAATTCTTATTTTTTTTTGCGGCCATGTTACTTAATTAAGAATCCCTGACACGTTCATTGAATCTTGCTATTTTACTGCATTAATTCCTATCAAGGATATCTGCTCAAACTAATTACGCAAAAGGCCAGAACGATGTCTGATCAACTTCCTCATAAAGCCCAGTGGTCATCCCGCCTGGCGTTCATCTTGGCTGCAAGTGGGTCAGCCATCGGACTCGGAAACATTTGGAAGTTTCCCTACCTTCTGGGTGAGCATGGTGGTGGTGCGTTCGTTTTGGTCTATTTGATATTCGTTCTATTCGTAGGACTACCCATCATGATGGCTGAAACAGTAATTGGACGACTTGGAAAACAAAATCCGGTCAACTCCATGCGATCAGCAGCAAAGAAGGCCAATGCCAGCCAAAATTGGCAACTAGTGGGCTGGCTGGGATTAGCCGCTGGATTTCTCATCCTTTCCTACTATTCCGTTATCGCCGGTTGGTCGATGGCTTATTTATTCAAAATGGCCGGGGGCTTTCTTGCTAATACCAACGCACTAACCTCTCAGCAAACATTCGAAGAACTCAGGAAATCAGCTGATGTTCAAATTGTATGGCATACGGCTTTCATGATCTCAACCATGCTGATTGTGAGCCGCGAATTGAGCACAGGAATAGAGCGAGTTACTGGCCTCATGATGCCAGCGCTTTTTATCATGCTTGCAACCTTGGATATATACGCCTTCAGTTCGGATGGCTTCTCACAAGGGATGCAGTTCCTATTTGAGCCGGATTTCAGCAAATTAACCGGGGAGAGCCTTCTTATTGCCTTGGGACAGGCTTTCTTTTCACTGGGCCTGGGCATGGGAGCGATCATGGCCTATGGCGCGTATCTCCCAGATCGGATATCTATTACCCGCTCTACGATTGCAGTAGCGGGCGCAGACACATTAGTCGCCCTGATGGCCGGTATTGCCATTTTCCCTATCGTATTTGCCAATCACCTTGAGCCGACAATGGGACCAGGGCTTATTTTTGAAACTTTGCCCATTGCATTCTCAAAGATGCCAGGAGGGACACTCTTTGGGAGCATATTCTTCCTTCTGGTTTTCTTTGCGGCCATAACTTCAGCAGTAGCTCTTATTGAACCAACGATAGCCTGGCTCACTGAGCGAATGGACGTGAGTAGGGCAAAGGCCAGCGTATGGGCTGGATCCGCGTGTTGGCTGATGGGGATAGGGACCGTTTTTTCATTCAGTAGCGAAGAGCCCACCAGATGGTCAGGTCGAAACTTTTATGAACTGATTGATTTCGTCACATCTGATTTGATGCTCCCCATTGGCGGTATTCTGATCGCCACTTTTGTCGGCTGGATTCTGAAAAATGAACTAATTGAGGAAGAGCTAGAACTTGGTAATCGCACAATAATATGGCACGGATTAATTCGATATGTTGCTCCTCTGTCCGTCGCTGCAATCCTTCTTAGTGCTCTAAGCCTTATTTAAGCAGCAGTAGAAGATGAGCATTAGAGTTGAAGTTATTTATGCAACCCCCCTAAAACAGAGCCTTATACAAATGAATCTTGAGGGCTCTCATACAGTTCACTCCGCTATTACAAAGTCAGGGATACTACAAAAACACCCTGAAATTGATCTAGAGATTAATCAAGTCGGTATCTTTGGAAAAGTTTGCACACTCGATCAACCTATACGAGCTGCAGATCGCATTGAAATCTATAGACCGTTGAAAGCAGATCCAAAACTACAGAGGAAAGAAAGAGCTCTATTGAAAAAACAATAAATCATTCGTCATCATCAACGAACAGACTCTTCAACTTCTGCCAAAGGGTTTTTTCACGAGCAATTTTAGGTACGCTGATGGTGCTGTCTTTCTTCATTTCGATCGAGGGAAGTGATCCAGGTTTAAAGTCGCCTTGAAGCCCTACCAGCTGATCTTGCTTGAAGATGAGATTGATTTTTTTCTCGACCCGAGGCTCCCCACCCGGCTGATTAGAATAAACATAGTACCAGCGCTCTTCATGGAATGTGTCAATCAAAAGAGGGGCGCCCATGATGAACGTGACTTGGCGTTTACTCATCCCGGGCTTCAATTGGTCAACCATTTCTTGAGAAACGACGTTCCCCTGATGAATATCTAAACGATAGACAAAGGGTAGTTCGTCAAAAGAACAACCACCTATTGCTGCTAAGCTTAGAAGAGCGATGATGATACGTAAAAAGGGCATGGTATGATGCTTGCGGAATACAGCAATCTCTAAATGATACTCTATAGCCCAAGTTAAAACACTCAGTGGAGCTAAGACCCTGGAAAGCAAAGACATTCGAAACGCTGGCCTAAAGGTCACCCTTCCAAGAATTAAAATACTTGAAATTTTGGAGAAACAGGGCGTAAACGATAGGCACCTGTCTGCCGAAGAGATCTATAAAAGTTTGATCACTGAAAAAGAGGAGATCGGGTTGGCGACCGTATACCGAGTGCTCACTCAGTTCGAATCAGCGGGACTAGTTAAACGCCATCACTTTGAAGGCGGCAACTCAGTTTTCGAGCTTAACAAAGGAGATCACCACGACCACATTGTATGCATCCAATGTGGTCATGTAGAGGAATTTCAGGACGCCACTATCGAGAAATTGCAATTGGAGATTGCTGCAAAACAAAACTTCAAACTAACCGATCACTCGCTGTGCCTCTATGGCGTATGCGCAAACTGTCAAACGGCCCGGGTTTCGGACTAATACAAAATTAAATCCGCCACGAAGGCTTCACATTCATTAGTTGAACATGTTCAAACCCCTGATACTTTTCATTGGCCTTCGCTATACACGAGCAAAAAGGCGTACAAGATTCATTTCATTCATCACTTTAACCTCTGTAATGGGGATCGCGCTTGGAGTCACTGCATTAATAACAGTACTTTCGGTGATGAATGGCTTTGAAGCAGAGCTAAGAGACCGGATTTTAGGAATGACTTCGCATGCATCCATAACCGGATACGAGGGCACATTGAATGACTGGAAAACTCTAGAAACACCACTTAAAAAGAACAAGCATATTTTAGGCTGGGCACCTTATGTAGAGGGCCAGGCCATGATTAATTCTGATCGAAGGGTCAGTGGAACGATGTTGAGAGGGATACTTCCGGAGTACGAACCCAAGGTATCTGAAGTAGCGACCAACTTAGTTGCCGGGAGTCTTAAAGAATTAAAAGCTGGTGAGTTCGGCATCATATTGGGAGGTGAACTCGCTGATTACCTCGCTGTCATCCCTGGCGACAAAGTAACGATCATAACCCCACAAATAACAGCCACTCCCGCAGGGATCCTTCCCCGCCTCAAGAGATTCACCGTGGTCGGAATCTTTCATGTTGGCATGTACGAATATGATCGGAATCTAGCTTTAATCAATCTCGATGATGCATCACGACTCTTCAGCATGGATGGAGCCACATCAGGACTACGGCTAAAAGTAGATGATGTCTTTATGGCAAGAAAAATCGTACGAGATGTTGGCCCAGATCTGGGCGGTGATTATATGATTTCAGACTGGACACAAGCGCATAGCAATTTCTTTAAAGCCATTCAAACAGAAAAAAGGGTCATGTTCATAATCCTATTGTTAATCGTTGCGGTAGCAGCCTTTAACATAGTCTCGACACTAGTAATGGTAGTGACAGATAAGAAAGCAGATATAGCCATTCTTAGAACACAAGGCATGACGCCAATGACCGTCATGGGCATATTCATAGTGCTAGGGACCATCATTGGATTGTTTGGTACTTTGCTAGGCGCTCTAGGCGGAATCCTCTTGGCACTTAATGTAGAAACAGTAGTTCCTGCTATAGAACATCTCTTCGGCGTTCAATTCCTCGCTGCAGATGTCTACTACATAAGCGAACTTCCTTCTAAGCTAGAATGGTCTGATGTATATAGAATAACCGGGGTGGCCTTTATATTGTCCATCTTGGCTACAATTTATCCTGCATGGCAGGCATCGCAGATTAAGCCGGCAGAAGAACTAAGATATGAATGAGCCAGTATTGTCATGTAAAAACCTTCAAAAAAGGTTTGATCAAGGAAACCTGTTCGTCGACGTGTTACAAGAGGTAACACTAGAAGTAGCCCAGGGCGAAAGAGTTGCCATTATGGGATCTTCAGGAAGCGGAAAAAGTACATTGCTCCACTTGCTGGGAGGACTAGAATCACCCTCCTCAGGTGAAATAACGCTTGATGGTCATTCACTCATTGGCATGAATGAAAAGAAGCTCTCGGAACTCAGGAATAGAGTCCTGGGTTTCATATATCAATTTCATCACCTGCTCGGTGAATTTACTCTTCTAGAAAACGTTGCCATGCCATTATTAATTGGAGGAACTCCAGTAGATATTGCAAGCTCGAAGGCAAATGACATCCTCAAAAGAGTAGGATTAGGCAATCGAGTAGAGCATAAACCGGGAGAGCTCTCAGGCGGGGAGCGACAGAGAGCCGCCATAGCGCGCGCCCTCGTCACCAAACCGAAATGTGTATTGGCAGATGAACCAACAGGAAATCTTGATCGTAGGACAGCCGATCACGTTTATGGACTGATGCTAGAACTGAATCAGGAGTTTAACGTTAGTTTTCTTGTAGTGACGCATGATGCTGCGTTGGCCAAAAGAATGGACACAATTCTTCAGTTAACTGATGGACGACTTTCGTCCTGAAGCTCCAATCCCAAAGTAAAGAAGGAATTTACAGAATTATAAAGGTTACTTTGATGATGTGATCACGAGGGGTGCGGAACATTCATCGCCCAATAAAAAAAGCCTCACTGACGATTGAGTCAGGAGGCTTTTTGAGGTTTAAGAGCCTGGCAGTTCCCTACTTTCGCACAGGTAATCTGCACTATCATCGGCGCTAGACGGTTTCACTTCCGAGGTCGGGATGGGATCGGGTGGTTCCCGTCTGCTCTGGCCACCAGGCAAACTGGTCACGGGAGTCCTACTGGACTCTTCTCAATGGAAACGTACACGGTCGCGTAAAAATGTCACCCACACCGTTTGGGTGTTATATGGTCAAGCCTCACGGGCAATTAGTACATGTTAGCTTCATGCATTACTGCACTTCCACACCATGCCTATCAACCTAGTAGTCTTCTAGGGCCCTTAAGGGGATTCAAGATCCCAGGGAGATCTAATCTTGGGAGGGGCTTCCCGCTTAGATGCTTTCAGCGGTTATCCTGTCCGAACATAGCTACCCGGCAATGCCATTGGCATGACAACCGGAACACCAGTGGTTCGTTCACTCCGGTCCTCTCGTACTAGGAGCAACTTCCCTCAAATCTCCAACGCCCACGGCAGATAGGGACCGAACTGTCTCACGACGTTCTAAACCCAGCTCGCGTACCACTTTAAATGGCGAACAGCCATACCCTTGGGACCGGCTACAGCCCCAGGATGTGATGAGCCGACATCGAGGTGCCAAACACCGCCGTCGATATGAACTCTTGGGCGGTATCAGCCTGTTATCCCCGGAGTACCTTTTATCCGTTGAGCGA
>Ga0316218_1003050_pt1 | contig 14456 bp, 19 predicted proteins | sample TBH18003metaG_FD_203634 | JGI IMG/M metagenome (GOLD analysis project Ga0316218, IMG submission 203634) | Freshwater microbial communities from Trout Bog Lake, Wisconsin, USA - TBH18003 | ecosystem: Environmental > Aquatic > Freshwater > Lake > Hypolimnion/Profundal zone | place: USA: Wisconsin...
TGACGGGCAGGTAACATTGCCTTGCGACAGATGCGGAGATGAATTCGAACTGAAACTGTGGGATGAATTTGACCTCATCATCAAGCTTACAGATGATGCAGACCAGCTCGAGGAAGAAGTCGACGTAGTCTTCATACCCCGCAGCGAAACGGTGATAGACATCAGCAAATGGATCTATGAGTTCTTAACACTTAGCATCCCTTTGCAGCGGATACACCCCGATAAAGCAGACGGCACATCAGGCTGCAACCCGCAAGCCCTGGAGTTGCTCGAAAAGCTGGCCGAAGAGCACGAAGAACCGGTACAGAACCCTTTGTGGAAAGGACTGGAGCAGTTCAAAGAAAACGATAAGAAAAAGCCCAAAAGCAAGAAGTAGCAGCCGGGTATAGCGATAAAGAGAAACAATAATTAATAATCCAATAAATAAAGTAAAATGCCTAATCCTAAAAGACGACACTCCCAACAGAGAGGCGCTAAACGTAGGACCCACTACAAAGCAACAGCAGAAACATGGAGCGTAGATGCCACAACCGGCGAAACGCACCTGCGCCACCGTGCGCATTGGGTAGAAGGAAAGCTCTACTATCGTGGTAAAGTTGTAGTTGATAAAGCGCCTGCAGCAGCAGCCGAAGGTGAAACCAATCAATAACTTAATTTTCATTTAATGAAGATAGGGCTTGATATCATGGGCGGGGACTATGCCCCTGCCGAAGCTGTTAAGGGCGTACAAATGTTTTTTGAGCAGGAGCCCGATACGTCGTTGCACCTGTTGCTCATTGGCAATGCGGTAGCCGCTGCGCCATACCTTTCTTTATTAGAACCATACCACCACCGCTTTACTTTCATAGAGGCAAGCGAGGTCATTGGTATGCACGAGCACCCCACAAAGGCGCTTAAAGAAAAACCTGATTCCAGCATTGCTATAGGCTTTGGCCTCCTCAAAATGGGGAAGGCCGATGCCTTTATCAGTGCGGGCAATACCGGCGCTATGATGGTGGGCGCTATGTACTCGGTAAAAGTGGTAGATGGCATATTGCGCCCTACTATTGCCACGCCGATGCCCCGGCAGGATGGTAAGTTCAACTTCCTCCTCGACTCCGGTATCAATGCCGATTGCAAGCCCGAACACCTGGTGCAGTTTGCGCAGATGGGGTCTATATATGCCAGCCACGTGCTGGGCATTGATAATCCCCGTACAGCATTACTGAACATAGGCGAAGAGGAAGGCAAGGGCAATATCCTGTGCCAGGCCACCTACCCCTTACTGAAAGAAGCCACCGGCATCAACTTCGTAGGCAATGTGGAAGGCCGCGACCTGTTCATGGATAAGGCCGAAGTAATAGTATGCGAAGGCTTTGTGGGCAATGTGGTGCTTAAAATGGCAGAGTCTGTTTACGACATCTTCAAAACACAGAAGGGCTGGGACGATCCGTTCCTCAACAACTTCAACTTTGAGATATACGGCGGCACACCCATCCTTGGTATCAACAGCCCGGTTATCATTAGCCACGGCATAGCGCATGCTTTTGCCTTCCGCAATATGATATCAGCCGCAGCCAAGATCATCAGCACAGACCTTACCGGTGCCGTGAAAGCGCATTTCAAACAAGCCACGGCTGAATAAATCAACAACTTGCTACTTAACGACCTTTATACATGCCACGATGTGCAACAGGGAACCGATGAGGTGGCCTGCCGTATCGTGTTCAATGCCCGCCATGCCATCTTTGGCGGCCACTTCCCCGGCCAGCCCGTAGTGCCGGGTGTATGCACCATGGAGATCGTAAAAGAGCTATTGCAGCAGGAACTGGGTCAATCCCTCATCCTCCGCTCCACCGGCAACGTAAAATTCCTGCAGCTCATCACCCCCGATGTGCAGCCCACCGCCAAAATAAGCTGGAAGAAAACCGAAGAAGGCTATGCCGTAAACGCCACCTTCTCTAAAGACACAAATGCCATCTTTAAGATGAACAGCAACTACGAGGTGGTAGCATAATAAGAGAAAGCCCAATAGTAAAGTCATTCCGAACGAAGTGCAGCGCAGCGAAACGTAGTGGTGGAATCTCCCGAGCCTTTGCAACCAGCCCAATAGTAGTGTGCGATCAAACTCCATAGAACCTGGTTGTGACCATCCTTCACTATATCATTACCCCTTCGGGGTAAAAGCTCTGTAGCACTTACAAGTCCACCCCCACCTGCACACCCCGTAGCGGGTGCAACCATTCTCGCAGGGTATATCGTTGTTCGTTTTATTTTCAGCAACAACCTCCCCCATAGCTTCAGCAATTAAACTGCCGCAAATGGTGGTCGGCATGTTTATAAGCCATAAGCCCCACCTGCTCCCTCGTCATTTTTCCGAAAAAAGTATGCATAAAAGTCGGTGCTGAATAACCGGCATATTGCCCGATCAGCGCTACCCATTTCTTTTTCTCGGCAACAATATCACCACTGCTCTCTTTTACTATAAATTCGGGCAGGGTAGGAATGCTATGCCTCAGCGGGCTGTCATCCTTCAGCACACTCTTTAATGCCATCTTCCCGAACAGCTTACCAATAAATGCCTGCTTATTAGGCCGACCGCTTTGCATCCATTCATCCCACAGCGTGCAGTGCTTCAGCATCTGGTACACATTCATTTTACCCCACTGGGCTGTCTTTTGCTCATCAAGCGTATTGATCCTGCTGATCAGTTCTTCTTTTGTGGCTTGGTCGAATACTGTTTTCATAGTTGGTTAATAGTAGCTCTTGATGTTACGACTATAAAATTAAAAAGATTACGCAATAAGTTGGTATTTTGATGGTCAAAACATCAACACTATGCTTATTAAAATCTTAACAAATATTGATTGCTTTTCAATGACAAGCATCGACTTCCAGTTGCCGAATAGCTTCTATATTTCAAATAACACAGAACTGAAGAAACAGTATTTTAAACAAGAGTTGTTTTCCCAGGCAATTGGTGGCGTAAATAATGGCATAATTTGGAAAGATAGTTTTTTTGCATTTATTATTGCGGACGTTGCATGTGCGCCGTCTAATTTACAAGAGGAGGTCGATAAATTAACCGGCGTATTGAATGGTTATATAGTTTTTTTTTCGCCGTTGTTGGTCTTAATTTCTGACCAACAACCTCGCGCAGGATAGTTTACGCGCCTTTGTTCCCGGACGTAGCCCACATATCCGGAACTGCCAATAAACGCCAATTTGCAATTGGCGCTCGCACAGGTAACCATCAATAACGCCTATACCCACTATAACTAAAAGGTGTTGGCTCGTATTACATTCTTTACGACCTTTGGTACTTCAAAGGTTATTTTTCTTCGGCACAATTTTTTCATCCCCTTTTCATTCGCCATAGCCATAGCGAAGGAGGATTGCGAATCCGTTGCTGCCTCTTTGTCCGCCGAAACTAAAGTGAAGGAGGGTTGCATTTGAATTTTTCTTGCTGCCCTTTGGATTTTGGAATTTATTTTTTGTCTAGTCCTGAAAAAAGTTTACACTTAAAAAGTGTAACAAATGGAAAAGCTAAGTAAAGATCAGGGCCGGAAAGGTCAAAAAGGCAGTCGTGGGCCACGTCACGATATTTCATTCATACGTTTTATTGCCCGGGAATATCGTATGGGTGACCAAAGTTTACGGCAGTTGTCTCAAAAGTACAATGTCGCTATTGAAAACATCAGTCGTTGGGCAAAGCAATATTCTTACGAACTTGCAGGGGATACAAACATCATCCCCATGACAGAGCAGGAACAAAAGGATATGGAAGTGCTCCACAAGCAGATCGAGGTACTCAAGCAAAAGCTGGAGTATGAGCAAATGCGAACGTTTGCATTGGAGACCATGATCGATCTGGCCAAAACAGAATTAGGAGTGGATGTCACAAAAAACTCTGGTGCCAAACAGCCGAAAGAGTAAGGTTCTATTACCCGCAGGCAAGTATAGGCAAGGTCTGCGGGCTGTTTGGCAAAACAAGACAAGCCTGGTATGTTCAGCAATGGACAGAGAATGAAGATGAACTGCGCGATGCAATTGTGGTCCGACGGGTCAGGGAAATAAGAGAAAAAATGCCCCGTATCGGTGTCCGTAAGCTGCATTATATGCTTACAGAAACATTGCAGCAGCACAACATAAGTATAGGCAGGGACAAGCTCTTTGATTTATTATCAGAATATGGATTATTGGTAAGGCGCAGAAAAAGGAGACGGATCAATACCACTGATTCCAACCATCCTTTCAGAAGGTACCCTAACCTGATCCGCGAGTTGCAGCTATTGCGGGCAAACCATTTGTGGGTAAGTGATATTACTTACATCAGCCAGGGGGAAGGGTTCTGTTATCTCAATATCGTAACGGATGCCTACTTCCGCAAAATAGTGGGTTATTGTTTGTTCCCGACCTTAAAACGGGAAGGCACCCTTACTGCTTTGCGTATGGCACTCAATGGCTTACCTGCGGATAGAGAGGGCCCATTGATCCATCATTCAGACCGGGGGCTCCAATACTGTTGTGCGGATTATACAACACTATTGACAAGCAAGGGTATTGTGATCAGCATGACAGAAAAAGGAGATCCGTACGAGAATGCGATAGCAGAAAGAGTAAATGGTATACTGAAAGCAGAGTTTGGCTTATATGATGATTTTGACACCTTTGAACAAGCACAACAGGCGGTTGACCACGCAATAAATATGTATAATAGCGAGCGTCCACATACCAGTTGCGATTATCTGACTCCGGTGCAGGCTCATCAAAGGGAAGGCATATTAAAAACCAGATGGAAACGAAAGCAAACTTCAGCGTAAAATGGTAGCTTTGGGTATAACTTTTCAAAGGTGTAAACCTCTTTTAGGACTAAAACTCAGATTGTAAAGTAAAAGCAGGACTAACAAAATGGCAGTAAATAAAAATCAGGATTATCTAACCAAGGTGTAAACCTATTTCAGGACGAGGCATTTTGGAATTTCAAAAAGCAATGTGACATCGAATGGGACATTCAGAAAAATATATACGACCAAAACCCTTGCCAGGCAACATTTATAGCAGAAATCATAATCAGAGTTATCCACAAAAAAAAGTTTCACCGCGTGGGACATTAGAGGTCTTGCTATTATCGTAGATAAACTGCGTATATTTGATATGAATTAAGAGTTGGTAACTTTACAAAATGGAAAAGGCAGTAGAACAACATTTACCCGAAATAAAAAAGCTGCTGCGGGAGTATGGAGTAGAGCATGCCTACCTGTTTGGTAGTGCTGCCAAAGGAAATATGAAAGAAGACAGCGATGTTGATTTCATTATCAAATTCCCTGATGATATGCACTACACTATCTACGCCGATAATTATTTTGCTTTGGCTGATGCGCTCGAAGCATTGCTAAAAAAGAGCGTGGATCTTGTAACCGAAAAGACGCTTAAAAACCCATTCCTTCTGCAAACTATTAACCTGAATAAATTGCAGTTGATATGACAGCCGAAGAGCAGAAGCTTTTGAAAGACATACAACAGGCTGCACTGAATGTGGATATACACCTCGATGGAAAGCGCATTTTTGAGGAATTTGCGGCCAATATTACCAAAAGAAGGGCCATAGAAAGAGAGTTGGAGATAATAGGTGAGGCGACCAATAATTTATTAAAAATAAATACCGATTTGCCCGTTTCTTCTGCCCGTAAAATTGTAAACCTGCGCAATCGGGTGATACATGCTTATGATGATGTTGATGAAACGATCTTATGGAAGGTAATAATGAAAGATATACCGGTATTGCTTTCGGAAGTTCAACAGTTACTAAACGGCAAGTAGCGTGACATAAGTCCTAGAATACACGCTCTTCCTTTCCCTGTTTCTTTTACCTTTGTCTCTACAAAGCGCAACATGACGAAAGTGGCTATCCTGCAATCGAATTATATACCCTGGAAGGGGTATTTTGATATGATGCGGATGGTGGATGAGTTCATCATTTATGATGATGTGCAATACACCCGCAGCGACTGGCGCAACCGTAACAAGATAAAAACACCCAACGGCCCCGCCTGGCTCACCATAGCAGTAGGCAAGCATTACAACCGCATCAACGAAACCCTCATCAGCGATGCCAACTGGGGCAAAAGCCACTGGGCTACTCTGAAGCAATGCTATGGCAGGGCACAGCACTTCAAAGAATACAAGGATGTTTTTGAGGAGTTCTATATGACGACCACCGAAAAGCACCTGAGTTTGGTTAACTTTGAATTGATACGCATCATCAATAGCGTTCTGGGCATTAGTACTAAAATATCGTGGAGTACCGACTACAACCTGATTGATGGTAAAACGGAGCGGCTGGTAGACCTGGTGCTACAGGCAGGGGGAACAGAATATATATCGGGCCCGGCGGCAAAGGTGTACCTGGAGGAGCAGTTGTTCTCAGATGCCGGCATCAAAGTAAGCTGGATGGATTATAGCGGCTACCCCGAGTACACACAGCTATACCCGCCCTTTGAGCATGGGGTCACAGTGCTGGACCTTATCTTTAACGAAGGCCCGGAGGCATTGAGTAAAATGAAGCAGCTGTAGATTTTTACAACTAGGTACATAGGCACATAGCCTATGTGGTCTGAACTCCGCGAGGTGAAGTACACATAGCCTACGATAACTGGGAATATGGCTCGCGCCTATGTGAACTATGTGCCTATGTGGTGGGATTACGCAATGCCGGAAGACAAATATGGTGGGCAATAACTATAATTTGAACAATTAAACAAGGGATACGTGGAGCAAAAAAAGGTGATCGTATTTGGGGCAGCGGGTTTTGTGGGGTCTTACCTTACCGATGAACTCGTGCGGCAGGGCTACAGCGTGCTGGCATCAGACATCAGCCGCTTTGGCGAGGCTTACTATAAAGAGCAGGGCATACCCTATGTATCTATAGACATCACGAAACGGGAAGACTTCGCGCAGATACCTGCTGCTGATTACGCTGCGGTCATCAACCTCGCAGCCGTGCAGCCTGCCAATGTAAGCGAAAAGAACTTCGACCCGCGCGACTACATCAATGTGAATGTAATAGGCACACTGAATATACTCGATTTCTGCAAGCGTAGCAAGGTGGGCAAGATGATCTATGCCAGCTCGCACCGCAACACACAGGGCCTGTGGGAAAAGCACAAGGCTATAAAAGAAAGCGAAGGCCGCGCACCACTGCTAACCGGCGAGTATGCCATGTTCAGCATATCCGAAACTACTGCGCAGGACTGCGTTACCTTATATAACCAAACCTACGGCCTGCCTACCATACTCTTCAGGTTGCCGCCGGTATATGGCTACGGCCCGCACACCGAGATATTCAAAGAAGGCAAGCCCATAAAAACCGGCTTCCAGACGTTCATAGACCAGGCCATCGCCGGCAAGCCCATAGAACTGTGGGGCGATATAGCCATGGGCCGCGACATCATTTATGTGAAGGATGTGGTGGATGCTTTTGTAAAAGCCATTGCCAGCGACCGCTCGGGCGAGCTGTACAACATCACCTCCGGCAAATACCTCACCATCAAAGAGCAGGCCGAGCTGACCGCAAAGGTCTTCTGGAAAGTAGGCGAAGCGCCGCAGTTCATAGAGCGGCCGGAGAAGGCTCACACCATGGACTCCTTCCTCTACGATAATACCAAGGCCCGCGAGCAGCTGGGCTGGACCCCGCAATACAACTTTGAGCAAATGCTTGAAGACATAAAAAAAGAAATGGCCGACAAGAAATTCGAGTACCTGCTAAAGAAACGGCAGAGTATGCTGGATGATAGTCGTTAGTAGATAGTCGTTAGTCGTTAGTAGATAGTAGATAGAAGATAGAAGATAGGAGATAGGAGATAGAAAGGGTAGGTTGCAGAGGTGGGTGGGAAGGGGCAGGTATGTAGTTGCAGGTAGCAGGGGTATATCTTTGTGGTCTTTGTGAAACCTTGGTGTCATTAGTGTTTAAAATAAACCACCCCACCTGCAATAATGTTCTGAAAAATAGCAACTCGTATATTCGGTGTATTACTTTTTTTGTACCTTACAACCTCTTATTAACGGGTCATTAAAACAACGGATATGGTAGTACCTGAGATACAGGGCCTGGAATTCATGGGCGAGAACGTGAGGGATAAATTGAAGTCGTGCGGGGAAGGCGTAAGGATAAACGGCATGGCTAAGATAGTGAAGCCGGAAGTTGTGGAACTAGGCAACCATTGCCGCATAGGCGATTTTGTATTTATATACGCCGGTACAGGAGTGAAAATAGGCGAGCATACCGATGTGCAGCCGCATACCGTATTCTGGGGCGGCGGAGAGACTATCCTTGGCGACCGGGTTTCTACCGGGCCGGGTACCGTGTTTCTTTCTGCCACTTATTCGCACCATACCCCCGGCCTTAAGATGGTGGACGGCCTGGGCGATGGCTCTACCCATACGCTGGGTGGCCGTGTGGTTGTGGGTAACGATGTGTATATAGGCGCCAACAGCACCATAATGCCCGTGACCATAGGTGATGGAGCGGTGATAGGCGCAGGCAGCTTTGTAAATAAAGACGTGGAGCCATATGGCATATATGTTGGCAGCCCGGCCAAGAAAATAGGCGAACGCCCCAGGGAGTAAGCTTTTTGGACAATACAGATTTCATGGAAATAAGCAATAGCGATAAGAACATACTCATTTCAGTGATCTCCCCTGTGTATAAAGCAGAGCAGATAGTGCCCGAATTGGTGAAGCGCATCATAGAAGGTGTATCTGTATTTACGGATAGCTATGAGATCATCCTTATTGAAGATTGCGGGCCGGATAACTCCTGGCAGAAGATAGAAGAGGAGTGCAGCAGTAATCCCAAGGTAAAAGGCATACGGTTCAGTCGCAACTTCGGGCAGCACTATGCCATAACCGCAGGGCTGGAACACGCCAAAGGTGACTATGTTGTGGTAATGGACTGCGACCTGCAGGATAATCCGAAGTATATAAAGGAAATGTATGATGATGCTGTTGCCGGTGCAGATATAGTTTTTACCTATAAAGAGAAAAGAAAGCACTCCTTCTTCAAAAACATTACCGCCCGCATGTTCTACAGCCTCTACAACTATCTTATAGACAACAAGCAGGGCAAAACAGATAAGAATATAGGCTCTTACTCCATTATTAACCGTAAAGTGGTCAATGCATTTTTGCAGATAAAGGAAGTGAACCGTGATTATGTATTAATACTCCAAACTTTGGGATTCAATAAGTTATACAAGCCAATTGAACACGAAAAGAGATATTCGGGTAGCAGTTCGTATAGCTTAGGTAAACTGGTGAAGGTCGCAATGGGGGCCATTACGTCACAGTCAGATAAATTGTTGAGGCTTTCTATATCTATAGGCTTTTTCATTTTTGTGGTGTCTATCTTATGGGCTATTTACACATTGTATATGTACTTTACGGCCAATATTACGGCAGGCTATTCATCAATATTCATCTTTGAGTTGCTCGGCACAGGTCTTATACTTATGTCGCTGGGGGTAACAGGTATATACATCGGTAAGATATTTGACCAGGTGAAGAACAGGCCGCTGTATATTGTGGATAAGAAAATTAATATGTAATACCCATCACACTACTGATATGCTTGATTTTAATAAACCATACCTCACCGGCAAAGAAGGACACTATATATACCAGGCCGTGTTGTCCGGCAAGATATCGGGGGATGGAATGTTTACAAAAAAGTGTCATACATTCTTTGAGCAGCGCTATGGCTTTAAGAAATGCCTGCTCACTACGTCTTGTACCGATGCTTTAGAATTGGCTGCATTATTGCTTGACATTCACCATGATGATGAAATTATTATGCCATCATACACCTTCGTTTCTACGGCCAATGCCTTCGTACTTCGGGGGGCAAAGATCGTGTTTTGCGACAGTCACTCAGATCATCCCGGTATGGACGAAGACCAGGTGGAGGCGCTCATCACGCCCCGCACCAAGGCCATAGTGCCCGTGCATTATGCCGGTGTGGCCTGCGATATGGACAAGATAATGGCCCTTGCCGATAAATATGGCCTCTATGTGATAGAGGATGCCGCCCAGGCCATTGATAGCTACTATACCGGCAAGGATGGCATTAAAAAGCCGCTTGGTGGTATAGGCCATATGGGCGCTTTTTCCTTTCATGAGACCAAGAACATCATGTCGGGTGAAGGAGGGATGTTGGTGATCAATGATGAAAAATTCATTAACCGTGCCGAGATCATCAGGGAGAAGGGTACCAACCGCAGCCAGTTCTTCCGCGGCGAGGTAGATAAGTATGGCTGGGTAGAAATGGGTAGCTCCTTCCTGCCATCAGATATTATCGCCGCCTTCCTGTTTGCCCAGTTGGAGAACATAGAAGATATACAGATATGGGATGCCTACTATGCCGCCCTCAAGCCCATGGAAAGCAAGGGCTTATTCACTGTGCCTGTATTACCACCCTATGCCACCAATAATGCCCATATGTTCTATGTGGTATTTAATAGCCTTGCCGAGCGCACTGATGTGATCAAAAGAATGAAAGACAGTAATATATGGGCGGTATTTCACTACTTAAGTTTGCACAAAAGCCCCTTCTATACCTCTAAACATGATGGCCGCGAACTGCCCCAAACCGACCGCTATACCGATTGCCTGCTGCGCTTGCCCATGTTCTATGAGTTGGACCCAACCGTGGTTATAGACTTTTTCAAATCGTTATAGAGCTATCTATTTATCGCCTGCTTCTGTAGTTTATCAATGCCATCAGAGGTAGTAATGAACCTGAATGTGCCCAGTTTCCTATCGGTATCAAGGGTGAGACTGGTTGTCTTATCACCGGCTATTGAGAAGTGCGTGGTAAATACCTTCACATTATTCGGGTCGTCCATATCCACGCCCAGGAATTTAAATGCTGTTATTTTACCATATTCGCTATGGGCATGGTCCAGGCTTTGGCTGTTCCAAATATGCTGTAATCCGGCGGTAACTGCCGTCTTTGCCGGCCACATTTGCAGGATGCTGTCGCCCTCTTTATTGTTGTAATACTTTACAAATTTATCCATTGCATGCTGGTAATCATTCAGCGTTTGCGCCTGTGCAAGGCAGGGTAGTGCGAGCAGGGCAATAAACAGGAGGGTCTTCATATAACGTGTTTTGGTTGAGCTAATAACTGCTTTTTATACTAAGATATTGTATTGGCTGAATTTTATAACAAAACAATACTTATGCAACACTCATCAGCGCCTCATAAAACCGGAAGCAGTCTTCGTAAGAGTTGTACATAGGCACAGGGGCTATACGGATCACATTAGGTTCGCGCCAGTCGGCTATGATGCCGTTATTGGTAAGCACTTCAAATACTTCCTTACCGCGCTCTGAGAACAGCAGCGATAGCTGTGCGCCACGCCTTTCCGGCTCAGTTGGAGTGATGATCTCAAAGGGCAGGTGCGAAACCTGGTTCAATAAAAACTCCATATAAGCAGTAAGCCTGATGCTCTTTTCCCGCAGCTCCTTCATACCTGCCTTGTCGAACAGGTCGAGAGAGGCGTTGTGTGCCACCATGTTAAAGACAGGAGCGTTGCTCATTTGCCAGCTTGCCGCGCCCTTTTGTGGCACAAAACCTTTCTGCATTTTGAAGCGGGTATTCTCGTCATTGCCCCACCAGCCACCGAGGCGGAAGAGCTTGGGGTCGTTGCCGTGGCGCTCATGCACAAATGCGCCACCTACGCCGCCCGGGCCCGAGTTAAGGTACTTATAGGAGCACCAGCAGGCAAAGTCTACATTCCAGTCGTGGAGCTGCATGGGCATATTGCCTACGCCATGCGCCAGGTCGAACCCCGCATAGGCACCCACGCTGTGGGCCGCCCTGGTTATGTTTTCAAGGTCGAAGAACTGGCCGGTATAGTAGTTTACCCCGCCTATGAGCACCAGTGCCAGTGCGCCATCGGCCTCCTTTATGGCATTGATAATGTCTATGTCTTCAATCAGGTGTGCGACTGCTTTGGGGGTTATTTCTATAATAGCATCTTCGGGGTCGTAGCCGTGCATACGCACCTGCGTTTCCATGGCATATTGGTCGGAAGGGAATGCGCCGGCCTCCATCAGTATCTTGTAGCGTTTGCCCTGCGGGCGGTAAAAGGACAGCATCAGCAGGTGTAGGTTCACCGTAAGGGTGTTCATAGCCACTACTTCGTCCTTTTGCGCGCCCACTATCTTAGCCAGCCTTTCTTCGAACAGGTGGTGATACGAAAACCACGGATTGCCCGCCCTGAAGTGGCCTTCCACGCCATACCTCGACCAGTCGCGCAGTTCTTTCTCCATCAGGTAGCCTACGCTTTTGGGCTGCAGGCCCAACGAGTTGCCACAGAAATAGACCACATCTTCGCCATTGTGCTGCGGAAAAAGGAACCGCTCCCGGAAGGGGAACAATATATCGGTATGGTCCTGGTCTTGTGCGTAATGGAGCGATGCTTCGAATGGTGCAGACATGAGGCAGTGTGTTGAAACACAAAAGTAAAAATAAAAACCAAACCCGTCCCGCAAAAAAGCGGGACTCCGTGCCTGGGCTTCCCCTTATATTCTACCCCAGTTCTCTCTGCTGGTATTGTGCGCTACCAATGGCAGAATTTGGTCCCGATAGCTATCAGGATGGATTTACGCACTTATTCCCTCACCGGCTGTGGCCTGCGCGGGGCCATATGATGCCCTAAATAATACCTTGCCGACACCCCAAACGAATTATTTGGGAAGAAGGCAGCATCGCTTACAATGTTTACAGCGGGCTTTATATCAGCAGAAAGTCCAATTGGGATGTGCCTGAATACGTACTCCACACCGCCTATGGCATCGAAGCCGAAGATGCCTTGCGAGCCTCGGTTGTCGTTGTAGCGATAGCCATCATTATAGCGATCCCAGGCGCCGAAGTGCAGGCCGGGGCCGACGAAGATACGCCACGAAGGATCGGGGAGGATAATGTTGTACTCGAACATGCCTACTACGGTGAAACTGGGGCCATCATTGTCGCCAAAGCCACCGCCGGAGGCATTCATCTGTGCTTCGATAGCCAGGTACCTGTCTATAAAGAATTTGCCGGTAAAGCCTCCGCCATCAGGTGTGGCCCTGAAGCCGAGGCCTATGGGGCTGCTCATTTGTGCCTGTGAGGGCAGAACGGAAACAAGAGTAATGAGTATGGCTGCGAATAAAGTTTTAGTTGTGTTCATGACGGTTAGCATTAATTTGTTAATGAAACAGTAAAAACTGTGCCAAAGGTGGGTAATGTGATGGAATGTGAGAAATGTGAGAAATGTGATGTACGTGGGCAGTTTTTAATGTGATGGAATGTGATCAAAGTGAAAAATGTGATGTAGGTGTACTGTGTGCAATAATGTGGTATTAATGGAGTGTGCAATTTTTAGCCGGGATTTTTTATTTTGAGGTCTGTAATAATTTTTTGCCTTGATAATCAATCATTTGTGTTTTTTGAGGGTTTGATTTTTTGCTACATTCTTGCGCACTTGTGCAAGATCGTTGCGCATTGTCAGAGTCAGAATTTGCGGAATTTACAGGATGTACAGAATTAGTATCGTCCTAAAATAGGTTTACGCGTTGGTTAGCAAAGACGCGAAGGAACCGCAAAGCCCGCATTGGTTTTAGCCTTTTATGGCCTAAAGGTCGGGAGGAAAATTGATTGTTGGAAATCGAATTTCTATGATGGCGCGCTTTCCGTGCTGTCATAGACGTAGCTCGTGCTGTCATGGATCTTTTTTTGGACGTAATGGGTTGAAGGACATGGCGTTATATGTGATGAGTTGCCTGGGATTTTTGAAAGTGTATGCCTACGCGATTTGACGATTTGAAAATTGGCTATATTTGTCTGCTGGTACCCGGTGCGTGGAACGCCAGGGAGCAACGGGGAGTGGATTGATCACCGGCAAGGACGCAAAAATTTACGTCCAGTAAGTCATTTTTTGCAATACTATATATGCAGCGATAAAATATTTAAAACACAATTTTCACATCTTCTTTATAATTCTGTAATGTACCATTCAAGCTTGCTGTCCAACCGTCAATAAATACTTTGCCGCTTTTAATAGCGTTTGAGTACTCAGCACTGTTTATTTTCCCGCTGTTAGTTATGTAATAATGGTCGCCGATTTTGTAAATACAATTTTCTACAACCATTTCGGGAACTTGTGACGGCTCGTCTAACCCAACAGTGAAAATCATATTGTAAATGCGACTTAAAGCATCATTATCATTTTCAGTTATTGAAATTTGTCCTTTTTCATCAATTTTGAGTTTTGGTGCTTCTACACTGTCAAACACTTTAAAACCAATGTCAGGAATTTGTTTGTATGTAGTCAAACTAAAGTGGACTTATTGTTAGATAGTGTTTCTTGATTTTTTAAAGTTAAAAAAGTTTCTTTTGTTTTCAGGTGATAGGGGTAAATTTCTGTAAAAGATAT
>Ga0316218_1003058_pt1 | contig 14412 bp, 19 predicted proteins | sample TBH18003metaG_FD_203634 | JGI IMG/M metagenome (GOLD analysis project Ga0316218, IMG submission 203634) | Freshwater microbial communities from Trout Bog Lake, Wisconsin, USA - TBH18003 | ecosystem: Environmental > Aquatic > Freshwater > Lake > Hypolimnion/Profundal zone | place: USA: Wisconsin...
TAAAGTAACAGCGAATTGATATAACTGATCAAAATAATCACTGGCATACAATTCGTTTTTCCATTCAAACCCCAACCATTTAATATCAGCTTTAATGCTGTCTACATATTCTGTTTCTTCTGTTACAGGATTGGTATCATCGAAACGAAGATTGGTATAGCCCGGATATTTTTTAGTAAGACCGAAATTTAAACAAATACTGGTAGCATGCCCCATATGCAAATAGCCATTCGGTTCCGGCGGAAAACGAGTGATGATTTGTGTGTACTTACCATTCTTCAGATCCGTTTCAATAATTTCTTCTAAAAAATTTAAACTTTTTTCTTCGCTCATTATACTTGCTTAAAGGACTGCAAAGGTAAGGATTGAGGCGTTAAAAATGATGAGTGATGAATGAAGAGCTATGAGTGAAATGGATTTTGATGCATTTTGAAAGATGGGTATATTTATAATTACAGCAGCAAATCGATAACGCAGCTACAAATAAGGAATGAAAATAATAACTTGGAATTGCAATGGGGCTTTAAGAAAGAAATTTGAGAATCTTTTAGATTTAGATGCAGATATACTTGTTATTCAAGAATGCGAAAATCCAAAAGAAATAAAAGATAAAAAATACTTTGATTGGGCTAGTAACTATTTGTGGGTTGGCGACACAAAAAATAAGGGACTTGGTATTTTTGCAAAGCAAAATATTATTTTAAAAAGATTAAATTGGCCTGACTATTACAAAGAACATAAAGTTAAACACTTTTTACCCTGCTCTGTAGATGGAGAGTTTGACCTGGTTGCAGTTTGGACACACCATAACAAATCACCGAATTTTGGTTACATCGGGCAATTTTGGAAATATCTTCAGCTTAATAAAAACGAAATATCTAATACGATATTCATAGGCGACTTTAACAGTAATGCTATTTGGGACCAAGGGGACAGATGGTGGAACCATTCAGATGTGGTTAAAGAATTAAGCCAAATGGATATTGAAAGTCTTTATCACAAATTTACAAAAGAACAGCAAGGTAAAGAAACGCAACCCACCTTTTATTTACACCGAAATCAGGGAAAGCCATATCATATTGACTATTGTTTTGCGCCTACTAAATTCAAAGATAAACTTCAAAATGTAACAGTTGGAAAATTTGACAATTGGAAACATTTAAGCGACCATGCTCCAATGATACTCTCATTTGATAAATAAATCGAATCAATACTTCATCTCTTCCGCTTCCGCTTTTCCATCTTTTATTTTTACAATCCAATAAGTACCATACTCATTATCATCTAATGTTTTAAATTTATTTTCTTTCACCAATAAATTCACCAATGCCGGTGTGGTGTTGGAATGTCCGATAACAACAATGGTTTTATTTTCATTGCGTAATTGTTCTGTAAATGCACTTATTGTTTTAGGGTCGTATAATTGAATGGGCTTATTTATTTTATTTGCAAATGGTGCAATGGTTTCTTTTGTTCTGGTATAATCGGTTGAATAAATTTCATCTACTTTATATTTTTTTAAAATACTCACCAATCTTGCTGCACGCTCCTTTCCTGCTTTGCTTAATGGCGGATTGGCTGTCATCATGGTAGAACCTTGAAGAGTGGTGTCTTTCTCTGCATGCCTTAATAATATAATCGTTGTTTGACCTAATCCATTCAGTCTTATGAATGCAATAATTAAAAGGAACCAATATTTTTTTATACGCATCATTTACTATGATAAATCTATTTATTTAAAGCATCCAATATTCTTTTTACAACACCATCCATTGCATTATTTTCTAACCAACGAACAACTGCAACAAGATCATGTTGCCTGTCAACATAAATTAAATTGGTTCCGTTACCAATATGTACAAAAGCATCTGCAGGTGCGGATGGCAATAATTTTTTATCCACGTTTAAAAAATAATTCATGTACCCGTAACCAATATTCGCAGTGGTGGGTGTGACTGATTGATTGATCCATTGTTCAGAGATCAATTGTTTCCCATTCCAATTGCCTTTATGTAAAGTAAGTAAACCAAAGCGAGCCATATCATATGCATTGATAAACATGCCACCGCCAAAATGCCCGCCGCCACTCACCGATTGAATGATCTTACCATCCAATACAATCCAGGAATTTCTATATCCTGTCCAATGCCAGGTATTACTTGCACCGATCGGATTCATAATATATTCACGCAATACTTCAGGCAATGGTTTTCTCCATACACAAGTAGTTGCCAATGCCAATGCATTTACACGGGTATCATTGTATTTCCAAACAGCACCGGGTTCATTTCTTCTTCTGGTAAGCCATTCATTGGGTTTATCATTCGGACGATCTGCCCAATCCGGTTTTCCCCATAAGGTTCCTTCCCAATCACTTGTTTGGCGAAGCATGACTTCCCAAGTCAATTTTTTATTATGCTCTGATGCGAAAGGATATAATAATTGAGGTTTACCAATATCAGCTGCACTTCTGTAAGGATTATTATCAAATATTTCTATCGGAGGAATGTAGGGAGCAATGATATCGTTGTTTGATTTGATCAAACCTTTATCTACAGCCAATCCTACAACAGTTGATAAAAAACTTTTGGTAACACTGTTAGTCATATCCACTTTATTTACATCACCCCATTCTGCAATGATGTACCCTTTATATATAATAATGCCCGATGGATCGCCTCGTTCTTCTAAAGGACCAATCGCATCACTGAAAGGTTCTTTACCGAATGTGATAGCTTGTGCTATTTCCTGATTACGGGGTAATCTGGATTCATTTGTTTTCGCAAATAGAATGGCTTCATTTAATTTAACACTATCAATATCAAATGAACCCGGTGAACGATGTTCCCAATTTTGTGCAGCGGGGAAATAATCTTGCTGAACTTGTTTAGCAAGATTATTTTTCTGTGCAATTACATTTGAAACTAAAAAGATTATTACAACAACAAAGCATATTTTTTTCATACAATGATTTATATAAAATTGAAAATACAACTTAATGTTTAGGCTTGAATGAGAAAACTAAAATGGAATGGCAGAATAGGTATTGAACACGCCATCCCCAATAAAAATAATTTTTGCTCCGTACATATCTCTTCCTACTAACCAATCCTTTTTTTCAATTGCTTTTAATAAGACGATCGGATATTTTACTTTTCCGGTTCGCTCCCATTTACCGTTTATTTTAACGCCATTTACTTCCCACATATAAGTGAAGTCGTTATAAATTAATAAAGGATTGATTTTATTAGACTGTTTATTTTTTTTGCTCGAAGGATGATCTGTTAATTTTGTTTCATCATAGTCTTTGTAATTCCATCTGCCCACGAAAAAACTGATATTGCTTAATGCTGAATCGGATAATCGGGTGAATATTTGTTTAGTTTTTGTTGAATCCGATTGAGCATACGAATAAAATGAAAGAAATAACATAACAATCAATAAGCATATTCGGTATTTATTGTTTTCTTTCATAAACGAATTGTAAGACAATTCAATTTAATAAAAAAAGGATTACAAGTTTCCTCATAATCCTTTTGAATCATTTTTAGATATGGTTCAGTTATATATCGATCGCTTCACCGTAAGCAGCTGCGGTAGCTTCTTTTATCCCTTCACTAATGGTTGGATGCGGATGTATCGCATTCAATATTTCATGTGCTGTTGTTTCTAATTTTCTGGCAACAGAAACTTCTGCAATCATTTCAGTAACATTATAACCTATCATGTGTGCTCCTAAAAATTCACCATATTTTGCATCATAGATTACTTTAATAAAACCTTCCGTAGCGCCGGCAGCACTTGCTTTTCCGCTTGCCATTAATGGGAACTTACCAATTTTTAATTCATAGCCCGCTTCTTTTGCTGCTTTTTCAGTATAACCAATGCTGGCAATTTCAGGAGTGCAATACGTACAACCCGGCACATTATTATAATCGATCGGATCAGGTAAATGATGATGTTTCTTTTCCAAATATGCCATATGTTCGGCTGCATTGATTCCTTCTTTGGCAGCAACATGTGCTAAAGCCTGTCCAGGGCTGCAATCACCGATAGCATAAATAGTCGGTACATTGGTTTGTTGATATTTATCTGTTACAATTCTTCCTTTCTCTGTTTTAATGGCATTCTCTTCCAATCCGATGTTTTCAATATTAGCAACTACGCCCACTGCACTTAAAACAATATCCGCTTCTAATGTAATGGTAGTTCCATCTTGTTTTTTAACCAATGCTTTTACGCCGGTACGGCTGGTATCAACTGCTTCCACTGAAGCGTTCGTCATAATATCAATGCCTTGTTTTTTGTATTGCTTTTCCAATTCTTTAGAAATATCTTCATCTTCAACCGGAACTACTCTTGGCATAAATTCAACAATAGTAACTTTTGTTCCCATGCTATTATACACATAAGCAAACTCAACACCAATTGCACCGCTACCAACAATGATCATACTTTTAGGTTGTGCGGCAAGTACCATTGCTTCACGATAACCAATTACTTTTTTACCATCTTGTTTAAGATTGGGCAATTCTCTGCTTCTGCCGCCTGTTGCAATAACAATATATTTTGATTCAACGATTTTCTTGCTTCCATCAGCGGCAGTTACTTCTACTTGTCCTTTACCCTTTATCTTACCATAACCCATAATCACATCAATCTTATTCTTCTTCATCAGGAACTGAACACCTTTACTCATTTTATCTGCCACACCACGACTACGCTTAATAACTGCACCAAAATCATGTGTACCTGTTGCATTAATGCCATAATCAGCACTATGTTTTACATATTCATAAACTTGTGCACTTTTCAACAAAGCTTTTGTAGGGATACAACCCCAATTCAAACAAATGCCACCCAAACTTTCCTTTTCAATAATAGCCACTTTCAAACCTAATTGAGATGCACGAATGGCAGCCGGATAACCACCGGGGCCGCTTCCAATAACAATTACATCATATGCCATGTTATATACGTTTTACAATTTACGATTTAAGAATGCGAAAGTAACAGCTAAACAGCAAATGGAAAAATAGACTTAAAACTACTCAAAAAATACACGTACCGTTTGATAGAACCACTTATTATGAACGGCAGACACTTGTTCATGCATTTTTTCATTAAAGCCTTGCAAGCCGAATAAACCTGCAATATTGCCTTTATTCATCGCTATTTCAAGATAACCGGCAGAATTAAACCAAGCCATCTTCTCGCCTTCATTAACAGATGAATAATTACTGCTGATCACTTCAATCACTTCATTTCGTTTAAATATTATTTTAAAGCTTCTGCCCTTGCGTTGTTCTTCAAATTCATTTTGTGTAATATTTACAATTACATTTTCAAAACGATCAATAAATAATATCTGTCCGTCAATCCAATCATTGCCAACCGTTGGTCGTAATGGGAATTTTTCTACCAAACTATTAATTGAATTTCCGACTTCATTCAACTTTAATCCTTTACTTAATTGATCTACTGCAATAGCAACAGATTCAGTGATTTGAAGGAATGTGTTTTTATTTTTAATATCGACAGAAACAATTTCAACAGGCTTTTCTCCGGTAATCATGGTCAGTATTCCATTATCCGGGCAAATAATAAATTTACCTTTATGATGAGCAATCAATATTTGTTGTTGAAAATTTTCAAAAACATTCAGTAAGATAATATGAATTGAATTAGCCGGATAAAATTTCAATGCGTTGGAACAGATATATGCTGCTTGCGGAAAGTTAGACGGAGAAAGAAAATGCGTAATATCGGCAATAATTAAGTTTTGATTTTTAGAAAACAATTGCCCTTTAACAGCACCTACTATATAATCGTGATGGCCAATATCAGTTGAAAGCGTTAAAATCTGCATCCGTATATTAAACGTAACAACAAAAAACTTATTTCACCAATTCATTATTTCTGAAGAAAAATCTTCTTACAAATTTATCAGCCAGTGATGGCATAAATTTGTTTAAGAAAACAGTTAATTTCCCATTTGCAGTCAAAACAATTGTACGTTTTCTTTTTTCAATCGCATTGCTGATATATTGTGCACAATCTTCTGCCGTCATTAATTTTTTTTCGTCTAAAGGACTTTCACCCTGTGGTTTTCCTTCTCTGTTCAATGCCGCATTACGAATATTAGATGCTGTAAAACCAGGGCACACCCACATTACATTGGTACCACTTTCTATTAATTCTGTTCTTAAAGCTTCTAACCAACCATTCATCGCATATTTGGATGCGGAATACCCACTTCGTCCGGGTAAACCTCTATACCCTGCAATAGAAGAAACACCCACCACAGTTCCATTATTCTTTATAATATAAGGCAATGAGAATTTTGTACAGTACACTGTTCCCCAAAAATTTACATCCATCACCCGTTTTAATGTACTTATTTCAACATCTTGCACCAATGAACGCATTGATATACCGGCGTTGTTGATTAATATATCGATGGTGCCATATAATTTAATAACACCTTCGATAAAAAATTTACAATCCTGTTCATTGCTTACATCTGCAGCCTGAATCATTAATGGTTTGCCAGCATGTATAGATTGTAATTGATATAGCTTATCGAAATTTCTTCCGCAAGTAGCCACTTTAGCACCTTGCAATAAAAAAATATCAACCAATGCTTTACCAATTCCTTCTGATCCACCCGTAATGACAACAACTTTATTTTGGAAATAAGACATAATGAAACTGTTTATCCTGCAAAAATACGTGATGAGATATTGACAATTGTTAATATTCTTTTCAAACTAAAATGAAAATAGTTTTTTAAAAATTTGGTGCAGAACTGAATTCACCTATTTTTGCACTCCCAAAAAAAGGGTGCGATCTCGTAGCTCAGTTGGTAGAGCACAACACTTTTAATGTTGGGGCCCTGGGTTCGAGTCCCAGCGGGATCACTTGAAACTCACGACTATCGTGGGTTTTCTTGTTTTTACGATATAGTTCCTTCCTGTAATTTCCCTAAACTTCCCTAAATTGCCCTAAATATTGCCACGAATACACCACGACAACTGCCACGAAAATGAGTTATTCTATTAAAATCATTCTTCATCCCGAAGCAAATAAAGAAGGACTGCATTCGATACAAATAAAATTGACTTATAATAATATTCGTGTTTACGGTAAGACGGATTATAAAGTAAGTAAATCGCAATTTATAAATGGTGAGATTATAAAACACGCAAACGCTAAAGCCATCAATTTTAACTTGAAAGCAAAAATTACCGGCATTGAATCGAGATTGATAGATGCATTAAAGTTTACGGACAATCTTTCCAAAGAACAATTAAAGGCAATCATTGAAAACAGATCCTTTACACCTTCCAAAACGGTTGACAGTTTTGTAACCGAAATATTAAGAGTAAACAATTTCAGCGAGGGAAGAATAAAACATTATCTCTCTGTCAAGAAAAAGCTATTAGCGTTCAAAGAAGGGCTTTTGATTTCCGACATTGATGTTTCCTTCCTGCAGAACTTTGAGGCTTTCCTGCGGCTTCCTGATTACAACGGCAAGCGATTAGACACAAACACTATTCTTACCAATATTAAGATAGTAAAATCCATCGTAAATAAAGCATCTCATCTCGGATTAATTGAAAATAAATTAAGTGCCTACAAAAATCCCAAGTATGTGCAGAAAATACCCGAATACTTAACTGAAGAAGAAATCCGTACATTTTTAAGCGTAACAAAAACAATACCTGTTCAATCAATTAGATTATCGGGATTGTATTTTTTGCTTTCGTGTTATACCGGTTATCGCATTTCTGACTTGTACGCATTCGATCAAAGTAAAATGGTGCAAAACAATATGCTCACCATCCGGGCCAAGAAAAACAAACAGATTGTTTCCATTCCGATTTTTGAGGATTTAAAAAATATTCTCGACTTAATAAATGGTGAACCTTTAAAAATAACAGAACAGACGATGCGAACAAACGTGAAAGAAATCGCCAAACTCTGCGGCATAAGCAGAAAAATAAAAGTACACAGCGGCAGGCATACTTTCGGAATGTTACTTGCAAGCAAAGGATTTAGGATTGAAGAAGCAGCGGAATTGATGGGAGATTCAATTGAAGTGGTTAAGATTTATTATCGCATCAATAATTCAATGCTCAGTAAATCCGTGATGGAGAAATTTGCAAATAAAAAGACCGGGTAGAAACCCGGTCCACAACCAAAACTAAACTGCATATGAGAAAAACCTACTTTAGTAATTTTTTGAAATACAATTTATCTGTTCCTGCATAACTATTGTGAGGAATGTACAATAAAAACTTTTCTTTAATCAAATTGTTTGCAGACAAGTAATTATCATGCGTTGTGTAAGTAATTGCCACTTTTGAAACTTCTTTTGCAGCCCTTATTCGAGCTTTAATCATTCTTCTTTGTAATCCCTTTCCACGATAAGAACGTGCCACCCATGCCCTGCAAAACATACATACGCCTTCTGAATACCAACAACCGCAATAAGCAATGATTTTATTGTTATCAACGATTACCCACTAATCTCTATTTTTTTTGAATTCATCGCCACAACCCCAAAAAACCTCAGCATCTAAAACTTTCAATCGCTCATACAACTGTGGATTGATGATTTTTCCTCTTTTATATATGCGAATTAGTTTCATTTAATCATAACATTTTTACCTTCAGCCAATCCCCTGGATATTTCTTTTAACTTCTTTAAATCCGCTTCTCTTTTTTCAATCTCTCTTAATACTATTTTCATTTTTTCTTTTGGTGGCAACACATTAAAATCTGCTTTTTTCATAGTATCAATAAATACAAGGTTGGGTTGGTATGGGTTTAATTTATCAATATGGTCTTGAAGCATCATATTTCAATTGCTTCATGCCAGGTTGGTTCCACTTTAGGAGAAAGGAAACTCTTTACGCTTCCATTTCTAATAAGCTGCAGATTCAAAAAAGTACCTCCCAATGGTTTAGGTGCGCCTCTTTTCTCAATATGAAATCCATGGCCAGTGTATTCTTGTTTATAACCTCCTGAACGAATGACATCAATAATACGAATCTTTGCAGCCATACTTTGGGGATTGGTATCTAAGTACATCACTCCTGTCTGTCCTGCATATTTATTGTGATTGTGACCCGTCCAAATTGCGTCTGCGCCCTCAACATACATTTGTAACCGGCTGTCTTCAATTCGTCCTTGTGTAATTGGTGCATCGCCGCCTGCTCCATGATTGTGATAAATTTTATAGGTGTAGCTATGTGCTGATCTATTGGATATTCTTTCATTGCCCCTGTATTTTGCAACGATGTAAATAAACCCATGATATTCTCCGAGCACAATTCTATGGCCCGTGAGAAAATAAAGTTTTTCAACCAATCGCTGTAAAAGGTTGGTTTCTAATTTTTTTATTACGGCCGTTTCATGGTTTCCGAAACCCATAAATAAAATTCGTTTTGCATAAGGCAAAAGAAACTTTGCCGCATTATCAACCACACTATCAAAATAAGCATCTGTGGCATCCTCCGGTCTTACTGAGGACTTGTTATGTCTTTTATCGCTGATTCCCTGCATCACACAAACAATATCGCCGTTTAATAGAATATACCCTTTGCGCCTCATTATTTCATCTAAGTGTTCTTTGAGTAATTCACGCCTGCATTTCGGATGATCTAAATGCAAGTCATTAGCAAGAAAAAAACAAATTTCATCTTTACTTTTCATCTCCATGTCTATCCTGCAAACCATTGAATGTGTCTTTGTGGCAATAGCCTTTATTTCTTTCATTTTACTTGGTTTTATAATAATCAAATGAATGCCGGTTTACCGTGTCTTTATTGGGCATCACATATTTTTCATATTTACCTCGGCACCATATTTCTTTAATACAGTAAAGAGGTACAACAACCTTGTCGGGCCCAATGATTTTATCAATTCCGCTCCAACTTATTTTTACCCTGCAGGGGCATATTTTTCTAACATAATTTTCAAGTGCAAGCCAGGTAATACGGTTTAAATTAGGTAACTGAGGGTAAGTATTTATAAAGTCAAATGAATTGTATTCATCAGTTGCATTTCCATTCATATCACTTGCATCGGCATTATGACCAATATCATAACCGGAATGCTCGTAATCTTTGCTTAAATTTTTTCTATCACCTGAAGCGTGAAATCCGGCTAATCTATCGGCTACTTTTTTATGAGGTTGGCAGAAATAAACCACCGAATCAGGAATAAGCGTTTTGTAATTATAATAAGAAGTGTAACCGGGATATTGAAGTTGGTAAGTTTGACTTAGGACATAATTTGTCCAAAAAAGCATTAATAAAGCGATAGTATATTTTACTATTTTCATGTTAAAGCGATTTGTGATGATTTATAAATAGATTCCATCGTGCTTAGTTCGTCACGGTCGGGTTTAGCATTTGCATCACCTTCTACCCATTCCTGCACATACGCCAAATCCAAACTATCTGCATCAGTAATGTGATCGACATGGCTGTATTCATCATTTGTGCCACCACCAATAAAAAGGCCTCTTTCTTGAACCTTTGCAGCTAAATAATCAATTGAAGATGTAAAATCTTTAAAACAGCAAAACCTTCTTTGTTTGCCTGTCATATTCTCAGGCGTTACACAGGTGGCAACTACTTTTGAATCAAAAGATCCACCGATTCGATTCCCGTCTGCCTGGATTCCACAATAGTTATTATTCACTCCTTTACTGCCATTGCCACTCTCTATTCTAAATATCGAATAAACCGACCGCTTTACCTCTAAGGGGTAATTAAGTCCTTTAATATAGGACACAACAGTCGGCATATCTACTGATGTTTTCTTGTAAGGTATTTCCGGCTTTTCCGGATATGCATTTTTTACACTCATTTAATTAATTTTTCGGCTGTTGAAACAATACTACCTGAAGGGGTAAAGGCTTTAATTAATTTGAATGCAGAAAAACCCAATAACAAAATCAGCAATCCCCAAAACAACCATTTCCATTTAGCTTCTTCTTTTTGTACTGCTATGGTTGCATTGTGTGCATCTATGATCTGTTGGTTAATTGCTGCAATCTGTAATTCTTTTTGTTGGTTGCTTTGCTCTAATAATTTCACTTTTTGTCCGTCAATTACTGTGGCTGTGTCATGCACTTTAATTGTGTTGGTAATGGTTATGTATTGCCGCACTGTATCAGTATGATGAATGCTGTCAGTATAATGTTCAAAATGCATAGTAGTATCATGCAAGTAAACAGTATCGCTTTTGAAGTGTATTTCATTTGAACACGGATTGAGTTCAACAAACTTTACGCCAACACTGCGAAAGGTTGCACTATCGGTAAGCACTAACTGTTTTGCATTCTGTAATTTTTTTGCAGGCGATATGCAGCAACAAAAAAACATGCTTACCATTAATACAAAGGCAATGAATGCAAGTATCTCACGCAATAATTTTATAAAGTTTGGATTGAATGTTTGCATAGAATAAATTTTAAAGGGGCAGTTAAGCCCCTGTAATTATTTCTTTCCGAAAATTGCTTTTATCCATTTTATCACAATGTCTAATACGCCATTCGCCGGAACGTATTGACTTGGAATAATTGCAAGAACTTCAGAAACGATTGCCAATGCAGCCACCACTTTTGCAACGAATGGCCACTTAGTTTCAGCCATTGCAATACCGGATTGCGCCGCTGCTACTAATGTACTGTCTTGTGCAAATACTGTTACTGCAAAAACGGTTAATAAAGCCACCAATAGAAATTTTACTGTTTTCATATTATTGATTATTGATTAAAAATTAATGTTTGGTTGAAAAGAAAAGTCCTATCGCTGTTGCAATAGCACCAATAGCGGCAGCAATGGCAGCCGTAATACTGTGATGTTTCGTTACTCTTTTTTCTAAGTCTGCGTTCAGTGTTTCATTCTTCAGTTTCCATTCTTCCACATTGTTGATTCTTACTTCGTGATCCGCAACTTTATGCACCAATCCTTCGTTGTTGGTGAAAGAAGTTCCAACCAATGCAGCTTCAATTCTTTCTTGTGCCTGCACTACTTTGAATAACATTTTGTTGATTTCTTCTATTTCCTTTTTAGTAACCTGATTTTCCATTGCTGTTGAATATTTTTTAGTTATTGTTTACGGTTTTTCCTTTTTGTCTTGCTTAATCGCTGCACTTTTTTGTAAAAATTCAAGCAAGTCTTTACTTACTTTTTTGCTGTCAATATTTTGATCTATTGAATAAAGCAATAACCGAAATTGATCTAATGACATGCTGATTTGAATTGTAGTGTCTTGCTTTGCTTTTACTGAATCCTTTTGAGCAAAAGAAAATGCTGCTACGAATAATAATACAGTTGTGAAAATTGTTTTTTTCATGTTGTTTGGTTTTTAGTTTGATATATAATTTTGACTTGTCGATGTGCCTGTGATACCTGTTATACTAACACTGCTCAATGTTCCACCGCCGCCAAATGCGCTGCCTGTGATGCTTACACTTGATGAACCGTTGCTGATTGTTCCACTTGCTGTTTGTGTGTCGCCGTATTGATCTGAAAATGTTACTTGTACGGTTATATATCCACCCGATGCATTCGCAATATTGGTTGATGTTGTATTGCCTGCATCTGAATAAACAGAAACAACGCATGAAGGTGTTGTCGTTCCGCTTGTGGATGAAATGTGCAGGTAAGTATCTGTTAATCCACCGCTGCAATTTGTAAGCCCTGCAACAATGTTTTGCGTATTCAATGTGAAATATTGCCCACTCATGTAAAAGTAAACTCCGCTGTATGCGTTAACTGCATTCTGTCCGCATAGGTCGTTATACAATGCTGTTCCGTTTCCAAATGTTCCACTCCAATAAACTGTTGTATATGTACTTCCATGATGATTGCATGCGCTGTCTGTTGTGGTGAATCCCCAATAAATATCATAGTCGGTATGGTAATACATTTGTCCGCTATGTGTCAATGGCGTTCCTGCCGTTACGCATCTTTTGCTGCAATACTGACCGTAAACCAATGATGAATAATAAGTATTAGAACCTAAGCATAAATACATTGCAAGGCTATCTCTTGTAACAAATCTGTTATTGATTGGCACGGTAGTAACTGCCGTAAAATAACCGTTAGCGACTGCACTGTTTAATTGAGCATAAGTAAAAAAATCAGTTGATGCAAGGGGGGCCCACAAATCAGTTGTCTTATTCGTTGGGTTTTTACTTCCGCAAAAAACAACCAATAATGAAAGGCAAACTGTTATTGATAAAAGTATTTTTTTCATTTTGCTAACTTTTTCATTTTGTTTAAATCCTTATTGGCTATATCAATCAATCTTTGATTTTGCAATTCATAAACCATTTTTTTCAGTGCTTTCACTTCTTCGTGCAGTTCGTGTATTTCAATATTCTGCAAATCATCGTACATGATAGCCTTAGTTCCTTTGTCATTTGTAAGCACTAAATCGGGATAATACTTTTCAACTTGTTGTGCAATGTTTCCATAGCGTAACCGTGAAAGATTATCTTTCATGTTATACTGAATGAAGTCAATGCTGTCAAGAATTGAAATGTTAGGATTGTAAACAATGTTTGTTTTTAAGCGAATATCTGATGTACCTGCACCGCCTGATGCAGTTAAGTAGCCTGATACATTCATTGTACTATTTGCATACACCGCACCTGCAATACCTACACCACCACTAACTACTAATGCACCTGTTGTATAAGAAGATGATGATGTTGTTGAACTAAACGTAGCACTTGTGCCACTTAATGCACCATACATTGTAATTGAAGGAGTGCCAGCACTTGAATTAATATTCATAGCGTGAACTGTTGGGTTTCCCCAATTACTATTCATATAAAAATCTAAATTACTAACCCATCCTGCTGCTGCGCTTGCATAAATTCCACCAACATTTTGAGGTGAATTACCTGATGATGGATGTGCAGAAAAATGCAAAAGGGGATTACCTGTATTAGAGGATAATTCTACATTATAAGTTGGTGCAGTTTGACCTGTATTTAGAGCATCACCAAACAATGCACTTGTACCACTTAATGCAGCATAAAAAGTCGTTGTTTTATCAGAATTAATTCTTACTGCTTCCCCATAATTACTACCACCATTATTAGTCCAAAATGATATACCTACTTGGTCACTATAAACACCTACATAACCTTTTATACTACTTGATTTTTGGGCATTATTTGAAGCCATGAAATTCAAAGAAGAAAAAACCGAATTGACTAAAACATTATCAGCTTGGTTATTAAATAATGTCCATGCTGCTGCACCACTATTACTACTCACAGTAGAGTTACCTGTCAACGTACCACCACTCAAAGGCAATGCATAAGATGAATAGTTGTTTGATGTTAAAGCCAAATAACCATTGATATTCACCGTTCCG
>Ga0316218_1003065_pt1 | contig 14398 bp, 13 predicted proteins | sample TBH18003metaG_FD_203634 | JGI IMG/M metagenome (GOLD analysis project Ga0316218, IMG submission 203634) | Freshwater microbial communities from Trout Bog Lake, Wisconsin, USA - TBH18003 | ecosystem: Environmental > Aquatic > Freshwater > Lake > Hypolimnion/Profundal zone | place: USA: Wisconsin...
TTCGATGTGATGGATAACCATTACGTACCCAACCTGACGATAGGGCCTCTGGTCTGCGATGCCTTACGCGCGCACGGCGTGACTGCTCCGATCGACGTGCATCTGATGGTTAAACCCGTGGACCGCATCATTCCCGATTTCGCCAAGGCCGGTGCAACTTACATCACTTTCCATCCTGAAGCCTCCGAGCATGTTGATCGTACTATCGGACTGATCAAGGAGTCCGGTTGCAAGGCCGGTCTGGTGTTCAATCCTGCGACGCCGCTGGATGTTCTGGAATACATGTTGCCGAAGCTGGATATGGTCTTGCTGATGTCGGTTAATCCCGGTTTCGGCGGCCAGAAATTTATCCCTTATGTGCTGGACAAGGCGCGTAAGGTTCGCGCAATGATTAATGCGGGTGCTTATAACTGCCGACTGGAAATTGACGGGGGAGTGGGTCCTGCGAATATTCGTGAAGTAGCGGCAGCCGGTGTGGACACTTTTGTGGCAGGCTCCGCGATTTTCAATGCACGGCTGGCAAGTGACAAGCATCAGTTTGATAGCGTCATTGCCGCGATGCGCGCAGAGTTGGCCAAGGTCTGATTAGCATGCGCTACGCCCCTGTGCTGCCAGAGGACGGTAAGAAGGTTTAAAGCAGCGGATAGCAAGGATGTCAGAACCGGTGACGCAAAAGCCGGTGCAGGCAAAACCGATAAACCCAAGGATTCCGTGAAGGAATCAGATAAATAATGAAAACTATGACTACTAAAAGATATACCACCCCGGTCAGCGTTAAAGCCGTCGTCTTTGATCTTGACGGCACCTTGCTGAATACGCTGTCGCAACTTGCAGAAGCGGCCAATCGCATGCTGCTCGAAATTAATTACGCACCTGTCTCGCAAGAACTGCTGGCAAGCTATATCGGTAACGGTATCAGCTGGCTGGTTAAACGTGCCTTGACCGGTGAGATGCATGCGACGCCGGATGCCGCGTTGTATGATCACGCCCTGCCTATCTTCGAAAAACATTATGCCGGGCTGTTGCTGGAAAGTCGCGTCTACGACGGCGTGATCGAAGGCCTGGAAGCCATGAAGGCGGCAGGATTTCGTTTGGGCTGCATTACCAACAAGCTTGAGGCTTATACCACCCCGTTGCTCGCAGGTACAGGGCTGGCAAAGTATTTTGATATCGTACTCTCAGGCGACACGTTGCCGGAAAAGAAACCGCATCCGCTGCCATTGCTGCATGCGGCGAAATTTTTCGGTGTGCCGATTGAACACCTGCTGCTGATCGGCGACTCACTGAATGACACGTTAGCCGCACGGGCTGCCGAATGTCCGGTATTTTGTGTCCCTTATGGCTACAATCACGGCGAACAGGTTGATACACTCGATCAGGATGCCATTATTCCGACGCTGCTTGACGCGTTACCCTTGATGAAACTGGCTTAAAAGCAGGATGGAGGATTCAGAATGTTTTCTGTTTACGGTTTTCTGAATCCTGAATCTTGAATCCTGAATCCTGACCCGGAGATATTCATGCTGCACCCCATCACCGAACAAGAATTCAATGCCCTTGCAGCACAGGGATATAACCGCATCCCGCTGGTAGCTCAGACCTTTGCCGATCTCGATACGCCCTTATCGCTGTATCTGAAACTTGCCAACAAGCCATTTTCCTATTTACTGGAATCTGTGCAAGGGGGCGAACGTTTTGGACGTTATTCCTTCATCGGCTTGCCTGCGGACACCCGCATCACGGTACGCGGAAAAAAAGTTACGCTGATCACAAACGGCAGTGAAACGACTGAGGAGGTTGAAAATCCGCTCAGTTTTATCGAAAACTATCAGGCTCGTTTCAAGGTCGCGCCCTTGTCAGGACTGCCGCGTTACACAGGCGGCCTGGCAGGCTATTTCGGCTATGAAACAATACGCTATATTGAGCCGCGCTTAAGTCATACGCTCAAGCCTGATGTCATTGGCACGCCTGATATTCTGCTGATGCTCACAGAACAACTAGCGGTGGTGGACAGCTTGTCCGGCAAGCTGACCTTCATCGTGTATGCCGATCCGGCCCGGGACGACGCCTATGCGTTGGCGCAAGCGCGCCTGTGTGAATTGATCGGCATGCTGCGCAGACCCGTTGATATTCCATTTGAGCCGCCTGTCAAGGCCATGGCAGCTAAATCCGAATTCGGTGAAATGGATTTCAAGGCCGCAGTGGAACGAGCCAAGCAATATATTTTTGACGGCGACATCATGCAGGTGGTGTTGTCGCAACGCATGGCGCAGCCTTTTCCTGCCGCGCCGTTATCGTTGTATCGCGCGCTGCGCAGTATCAATCCTTCACCCTATATGTTTTATTACGACATGGGCGATCATCACGTGGTCGGTTCTTCGCCTGAAATTCTTGTCCGGCTGGAAGGCGATACCGTGACCGTGCGTCCAATTGCCGGCACCCGTCCGCGCGGCAAGACTTCTGAACAGGACTTGTCGCTGGCGGCAGAACTGCTGGCCGATCCTAAAGAGCTTGCGGAGCATTTGATGCTGATTGATCTGGGTCGTAACGACATCGGCCGCGTGGCAAAAAACGGCACAGTGAAACTGACCGATAAAATGGTTATTGAACGCTATTCTCATGTGATGCATATTGTGTCAAACGTGGAGGCCAGACTCAAGGATGGTTTAAGCAGTATGGATGTGCTGCGCGCTACCTTTCCTGCCGGCACCGTGTCGGGTGCCGCCAAGGTGCGTGCGATGGAAATCATCGATGAACTGGAGCCCAGTAAACGCGGGATTTATGCCGGAGCAGTGGGCTACCTGGGTTTTAACGGGGATATGGATGTGGCTATTGCCTTGCGCACCGCTGTCGTTAAGGATGGCATGCTTTACGTGCAGGCCGGTGCCGGCATCGTCGCAGATTCTATGCCTGACAGCGAGTGGCAGGAGACATTGAATAAAGCGCGTGCGGTGTTAAGTGCGGCACAGATGGTGCTGGACGGACTGGATGCCGCAGTGCATCGCTAAATTACAGATAACTATGTTACGTTTAACTGAAATAAAACTGCCGATTGCTCATCCGGAGGGGGATCTTAGAATCGCCATCCTCAAGCGGCTTGGGTTGCTTGAGGATGATCTGCTCAGCTATGCCATTTTCAAGCGCGGCGTGGATGCGCGCAAAGCGCACGCCATTTTATTCACCTATACCTTACTCGTGGAAGTGCGGGATGAGGCGGCAGTACTTGCGCGCTTGGGCAAAGACCCGCAGGTCAGAATCGCGCCGGATACCCGCTATCACTTTGTCGCACATGCACCCGCCGGCTTGCCCTTAAGACCCGTCGTGATCGGCATGGGGCCGGCTGGCCTTTTTGCCGGATTGCTGCTGGCGCAGATGGGGTTTAAACCGCTGATACTGGAACGCGGCAAGGCGGTTCGTGAGCGCACAAAAGATACCTTCGGTCTGTGGCGGCAGGGAGTGTTAAATCCGGAATCCAATGTACAATTTGGTGAAGGTGGGGCAGGCACATTTTCTGACGGCAAACTGTACAGCCAGATCAAGGATCCGCGCCATCTGAGTCGAAAAGTACTGGAGGAATTCGTCAAGGCAGGAGCCCCGGAAGAAATATTGTATGAAAGCCATCCGCATATCGGCACCTTCCGCTTAGTCGGTATGGTGGAAAAGATGCGTGAAACAATACAATCGCTAGGTGGCGAAATACGTTTTAGCAGTCGTGTGGAAGACATTCAAATCGAAGCTGGCGCAGTGTGCGGCGTCGTGCTTGCCAGCGGCGAGCATATTCCCGCAAATCATTTAGTGCTGGCGGTCGGACATAGCGCGCGCGACACTTTTGAAATGATCCACAAACGCAGCATCTATATTGAGGCCAAGCCCTTTTCGATCGGTTTTCGCATCGAACATCCGCAATCCCTGATTGATGCTGCGCGTTTTGGCAAGCATGCCGGGAATGAACTGTTGGGCGCTGCGGATTACAAGCTGGTACATCATGCAGCCAATGGCCGTTCTGTTTACAGTTTTTGTATGTGCCCGGGCGGTACGGTGGTTGCTGCGACGTCCGAAGTCGGGCGCGTTGTCACCAACGGCATGAGTCAGTATTCGCGCAACGAACGCAATGCCAATGCCGGTATCGTCGTCGGCATTACCCCTGAAGCGGACTATCCCGGCGATCCGCTGGCCGGTGTCGAGTTTCAGCGCCGCTGGGAATCGCGTGCTTTCGAGTTGGGCGGTGCGACTTATCAGGCGCCGGGGCAACTGGTCGGCGATTTTCTGGCCGGCCGTGCCTCGACCCAATTCGGTGCCGTGCAGCCATCCTATACGCCGGGTGTACATCTGACCGATTTGGCGAGTGCCCTGCCTGATTATGCGATTGCCGCAATCAAGGAGGCGCTGCCAGCTTTTGCCAGACAAATCAAAGGATTTGATATGCATGATGCGGTATTGACCGGTGTGGAAACCCGTACCTCGTCGCCGATACGCATTAAGCGCAATCCGGATGACTTGCAAAGTATCAACACCCGCGGTCTGTATCCTGCCGGTGAAGGGGCAGGCTATGCGGGTGGAATATTGTCTGCGGCAGTGGATGGCATTGAAGTGGCTGAAGCGGTTGCACGCAGCATGATCGCAGCTCAATAAAGGGACTATATGAATATTTGTTTTATCGGTGGCGGCAATATGGCGACAGCCTTGATCGGCGGCTTGTTGCAACAGAAAGTTTTCTCGGCAAACGAGCTCAGCGTGGTGGAAAAAAGTAGCGAGGCGCGCGGCCGATTGCAAAGCCAGTTCGGGGTGCATGCTTTTGAGACGATAGCTCAGGGTATTCTAGGCAGCGAGGTGATCATACTCGCGGTAAAGCCGCAGCAACTGTTTGAAGTCTGCGAACAGCTCTCTCCTTTGCTGACCGGGCAACTGATTATTTCCATTGCCGCCGGTGTCCGCGCCTGCGATATTTCGCGCTGGCTCAATACACCGGATATCGTGCGTTGCATGCCCAATACCCCGGCGTTGATACAAAGCGGTGTGACGGGCTTATATGCCCTGCCCGGGGTTAATCCAGCACGGCGCGAAATTGCTGAAGGTATTTTACGGGGAGTTGGCAATACGCTGTGGGTCGAGCAGGAGACTATGCTGGATGCGGTGACCGCGATCTCAGGCAGTGGACCGGCTTATGTGTTTTATTTTATTGACGCTTTGCAGCAGGCAGCACAACAGTTGGGGTTTAATGAGGAATCGGCACGACTTCTAGCGGTTGAGACTTTTCTCGGCGCGGCCAAGCTGGCAAAGTGCAGTGACGTTTCTGTCAGCGAATTGCGTACACGAGTAACCTCAAAGAACGGCACCACCGAGCGGGCCTTGTTGAGTCTGGCCGCTAATCAGGTCGCAGAACATATTGTTGAGGCGGCACTGGCAGCGGATGCCCGTTCGCGTGAGATGGGTGATGAATTGGGGCGTGCCTCATGATGAGCGAAGCAGTACTTTTTCTGCTGGATGTGGTGGTGCAATCCTTTGCGGCGATTTTGTTGCTGCGTTTTCACTTGCAGTGGCTGCGCGCGCCGATGCGCAATCCTGTCGGCGAATTCGTCATGGTGTTCACTGACTTTATCGTGTTGCGCGCACGCCGTTACATTTCCGCGCTGCATGGTTTGGACAGTTCAACCTTATTGCTTGCCTGGCTGGTGGAAGCGCTCTATCTGACCGGTGTGATGTGGGTACAAGGTTTTTCTGGATTCCCGCTGGCGGGTTTGCTGCTGCTGGCGGCTGTCAAATTGTTTAAAATCAGTTTGTATTTGCTGATGGGCGCGGTGTTTGTTCAGGCAATTTTGTCTTGGACTAATCCTTATACCCCCGTTTCGCAGGTGCTGGATGTGGTGACCAGCCGGTTTCTACAACCGTTGCGCCGCATTGTTCCTGTAGTGGGAAATCTGGATTTGTCCTCCATGGCGTTGCTGATCCTCTGTCAGTTGGTGTTGATCGTCCCGGTGACTATGCTCGAAGGCATTGTGTCAAGATTCCTTTAACGAGTCGCAGCACGAGTTTAATGAGCCTCTGGTATCGTTCTAACGGTGACGTCCTTACGCTGACCCTGCATGTGCAGCCGGGTGCTAAGCGCAGTGAACTATCCGGACTGCACGGTGATGCGCTCAAAATTCGCCTGGCTGCGCCGCCCGTTGACGGGCGCGCCAATGAGGCTTTGCTGAAATATATTGCCGGCTTGTTTGGTGTTCCTGTGCGTCAAGTGGAGCTTAGGCAAGGCGGACAATCGCGACACAAAGTTGTGGCGATTACAGGAAGCGTAGTTGAACCGGAGAGCTTGCTGGCAGGGAAAATTTAACTGCATATCCAGATGCTGCTTGAATGACGGCGATAAACTGCTCAGCAGGTAACGGCCTGTGATATCTCTTTGCCATGCTACGCTGGAATGCGAAACACCCCCCGCTTTTCACGCTCTCAGCGAAGGGGCTTGAATTTCATCAGTTACATCAGAATAACGTCGTACTGTTCCTGATTGTATTGCGTTTCTACCAGCATAGAAATGGGTTTGCCGATGAAGTCGGAGAGACCGGCCAATGCCTGAGACTCTTCCTCAAGGAATAAATCGATGACTTGCTGAGAGGCCAGAATACGATACTCGCGCGCATCAAACTGACGTGCTTCGCGGACAATTTCGCGCAATATTTCATAGCATACGGTTTGTGCAGTTTTGACTTCACCGCGGCCACGGCAGTTAGGGCAGGGCTCGCAAAGCACATGCGCCAGACTTTCCCTGGTGCGTTTGCGCGTCATTTCTACCAAACCCAGGGAGGAAAAATTATTGACGCTGATGCGGGTGTGATCGCGCGCCAGTGCTTTCTTGAATTCCTCCAGCACAGTATCGCGATGCAGCAGGTTATCCATATCGATAAAATCGCAGATGATGATGCCGCCCAGATTGCGCAAACGCAACTGTCTTGCAATGACTTGCGTCGCTTCCAGATTAGTCTTGAAAATGGTGTCATCAAAGTTGCGTACGCCGACAAACCCGCCGGTGTTGACATCGACGGTGGTTAAAGCCTCAGTCTGATCGATAATCAGATAGCCGCCGGATTTCAAATCAACGCGTTTGGACAGGGCGCGCTCGATTTCCTCCTCAATGTTATACATGTCAAACAGCGGGCGCGCACCGGTGTAGTGCTCAAGCAGTTGCGCTGCATCTGCATTGTAGTTTTGTGCAAATTCGAGCATTTTATTACGGGTAGTGCGTGAGTCGACCAGGATGCGTATGGTATCTTCACAGACGAAGTCTCGCAATACGCGCAAACTGATATCCAGTTCTTGATACAGCAGTTGTGGTGCGCTGGCGGTTTTTGAGGCTATCTGCAAACCGTTCCATAATTTGTCGAGATAAGCAATGTCGATGGCAAAGTGCGCTTCGTCTTTTGCTTCGGCAACGGTACGAATGATGTAGCCGCCATGATGCTCAGGCGGCAAGATAGCTTGGAGTTTGGCGCGCAAGGCATCGCGCTGCTCGGTGCCTTCGATGCGTTGCGATACGCCGATGCGCATTTCCTGTGGCAGGAATACCAGTAGTCTGCCTGCGAAGCTCAGTTGCGTGGTAAGCCTCGCCCCCTTGCTGCCGATTGGCTCCTTGATGACTTGCACCAGCAGGTTTTGCCCTTCAAATAGTATTTTCTCGATGGGCTTGGCCTCCAGTCCGCTGTTGCTGTTTTCCCAGATGTCGGCAACATGCAAGAAGGCTGAGCGTTCAAGACCGATGTCGATAAAAGCGGATTGCATGCCGGGCAACACCCGCTTGATGCGGCCAAGATAGACATTGCCGGCAATTCCCCGATTACTGCTTCGTTCTATGTGCAGTTCCTGTACGACGCCAAGTTGCATGACGGCGACGCGCGTTTCCTGCGGGGTGACGTTAATCAGTATTTCTTCACTCATGGGTTGTGGTTAAGCTGAATAAGTTGGTGTACTCAGAGTACAGGAAAATTGAAGTGTTGCAGTAACTGGACTGTTTCAAACAGTGGCAATCCCATTACGCCGGAATAACTGCCGCTCAAGTGTTCGATAAAAGCGGCAGCCTGGCCTTGAATCGCGTAGCCACCCGCCTTGTCGGCATATTCATGCGATTGTAAATAGCGAATGATGTGTGCTTCGCTGAGCGGTGCAAAGCGCACAATTGACGTGGAAAGTCGTACTTCTATCTGCTCATCCTGCGCCATTGCCACCGCAGTCAACACCTGATGTTCTCGTCCGGATAGCTCGCGCAACATGACGGCTGCCTGTTCAGCATTATCCGGCTTGCCCAATATTTTTCCGTTCAGCGTTACGGTCGTGTCGGCAGCCAAAACAGGGTTTTGCGGTAAGTTGCGATATTTCAGGGCATTGAAGCCCGCACAGGCCTTTTCACGGCTTAAACGCTGCACATAACTATCCGGCGCTTCGTTGAGGTACGGTGTTTCATCTACATCAACCTGACGGCGAGGATCTGAACGCAGCAGCAGCAGGTCAAAATGAACGCCGATCTGGTTAAGCAGTTCGCGACGGCGCGGACTCTGTGAAGCAAGATAAATGCGAGGCTGGCTGTTGCTCATTGTTGAACCTTTGACGAAAAGGGTAAAAGGGGGAGCGGGGAGAGGATAGCCACCATTTGCATTCCTTGAGCAGCAAAGGTGCGCTCACTTCCCTCTTCTCAGTTATTCACGATGATAAGGATGATTGTGCATCAGGCTATAGGCACGATACAACTGCTCGGCGAGCAGGACACGCACAAATGCGTGCGGCAGGGTAAATGCAGACAAAGCCATCAACTGCCCTGCGGCCAGCTTCACTGAATCATGCAAGCCATCTGCACCGCCGACAATAAATGCCACATCTTGTCCTTCACCCATCCAGTCCTTCAGCTGGGCAGCGAGTTGTTTTGTCGAAGGCATCGCACCGTGTTCATCCAGTGCGATCCTGCGGCAAGAGTGTGGCAGTGCATGCAGTATGCGCGCAGCTTCTGCTTCCATGATTTGTGCCGTGGTTTTGCCCGTCGTGCGAGGTTCAGGCTTGATTTCCAGAAGCTCTATTTTGGCCTCGCGCGGCATGCGCTTGGTGTATTCGTTGAAACCTGTCGTGATCCAGTCGGGCATTTTGTGTCCGACGGTGACGATCAGCAGCTTCATGTCAACCCCCTTTTTTTATCCACTAAACACACGAACAAATTAGAATGCATAACCTGTTAATTAACATGATCAAATATATGGACACCATATGTTGAAAAGCGACATATTTGTTTAGTGACTTTGTGAGCATCTGTTTCACAGATTACCTGCATAAAGCTTTTCGTGAAATGGAATTTTTCGTGTCATACCTATTCAGATTCGGGTGGCTGTGCCAGTTTGGGGCGTGCGGCTTGCGCTTTGCTCCACAATTCTTCGAGATTGTAATAGGCGCGGGTGGCAGGTTGCATGATATGAACCAGCACTTCGCCCAGATCCACCAGTACCCATTCGCCGCTCTCTTCTCCTTCACGGCCAAGCACTTCTTCACCCATGGCTTTGAGTTTGACGACAACGTTGTCTGCCAGCGCCTTGGCCTGACGATTGGAGGTGGCGGAAGCGATGATCATGCGATCAAACAGGGAGCTGAGTTTGCTGGTGTCGATGACCGTGATGTCGGTTGCCTTGATGTCTTCAAGGGCTGAGACGACTGCCTGGGTTTTTTCTTCTGAAGTTAGCATGATATGTATAAATGATGTTGATAAATGTAGTTGGCTACCGTTGCCGGCAGTAAATAGCGTATGGTGCGATTATCGCTTACGCGTGCGCGTATTAGCGTAGCAGATATTTCCAGTTTCGGTATCGCTAATTCGGCAATGCCGCCAAAAGCGTGCTGCGATAAGTAATCTACCCCGCACAAGCGGTTTTGATACTGTAGCCGTAATGCTTCAGTCGCGCTGTGTATGCGCTTCTCCAGCGTAAAACCCGGGCGAAAACCTACTACCACGTGAGCCAGATCAAGTATTTGCTTCCACTCGTGCCAGGTATCCAGTTGCAGGAAGGCATCCCCCCCCATCAGCAGGCAAATCGGTTGCGCATCCCCTAACTCCGTTCGTAACTCGCGCAACGTATCCACGGTATAGGATTTTGTTGTCCGCCTGACTTCGCGTTCATCCAACACGAAGGCGGGTTGATCGGCAATCGCTAATTCCACCATGGCGCTTCGATGTGCGGCAGACACTTGCGGCGTGTCGCGGTGCGGCGGATTACCTGTCGGAATGAAGTGGATTTGCTGTAACCCGGCTAATTCCAGCATCTCCTCTGCCAAGCGCAGATGACCGTAATGTATCGGGTCGAAGGTGCCGCCCAGGATGCCGATAGGTTGTGGTTTCAATGTTACAGTGCCAGTCTGCGTATGTCAGTTAGAACCATCGCGAGGAAGCGGGTGAAACGTGCCGCCGCTGCGCCGTCGATCACGCGATGGTCGTAGGAGACCGACAACGGCAGTATCAGGCGCGGTACAAATCCGCCATCCTGATAGACCGGCTGCATGCTTGACTTGGATACCCCCAAAATCGCCACTTCAGGTGCATTGATAATCGGCGTGAAATACGTGCCACCGATCCCGCCCAGGCTGGATATAGTGAAACAACCGCCCTGCATGTCCGCTGCGGTGATTTTTTTGTCGCGTGCCTTGGTGCTGATCTCGGCGAGTTCAGTTGCGAGTTGCACCAGTCCCTTCTTGTCGACATCGCGCAACACTGGAACCATCAGACCATCCGGGGTGTCCACCGCCACACCGATGTGGAAATATTGCTTCAGGATCAGATTGTCGCCAGCTAATGAGGCGTTGAATTTCGGAAATTTCTTCAAAGAAGCAACTACCGCCTTAAGCAGGAAAACCAGCGGGGTGATCTTGATATTCTGCTTGGCGTATTCAACGCCCAGCTGCTTGCGGAAGGCCTCCATATCGGTGATATCGGCCTCATCGAATTGTGTTACATGCGGTATGGTTACCCAGTTACGGTGCAGATTTGCCCCCGAGATTTTCTGGATACGCGATAGCGCTTGTGTTTCAATCGCGCCAAACTTGGCAAAATCGAACACGGGCATGTCCAGCACCTGCAGGCCATTGCCGGACACCGCCGCACCGCGCGGTTGTGCCAGAGCGGCTTTGACGTACAGCTGCACATCCTCTCGGGTGACGCGACCTTTTGTCCCGCTGGCCGCAACCTTGCCAATATCCACACCCAGTTCGCGCGCGAAACGGCGGATACCCGGACTGGCATGCGCAGCTGTCGTTGCTGCGGGCTCGCTTACCTGAACGGTTTGAACTGCTTGCACAGTTTGAACGGGCGCAGGTGCTAGAATCGCTGCCGGTACTTGAGCCGCTGCCGGCACGCTAACGGCGCTCTCTTTTGCAACAGGAAGCGCGCTGCTGCTCTCCAGCAACAGGATTAAAGATCCTTGCGAAATTTTATCGCCCACTTTGACATGCATCTCCTTGACCACGCCCGAATGGGGGGACGGAACATCCATGGCAGCCTTGTCGGTTTCCAGCGTCAACAAGGTGTCTTCCGCGTTGATGGTGTCGCCCGCTTTCACCATCACTTCGATGACGGTGACATCCTTGTAGTCACCGATATCCGGCACTAATACCTGTATTAATTCTGACACAGCAGCTCTCCTAACCTTAAACCGAAAATAAATAAACTTAAACCGTGACTGGATTAGGTTTCTCCGGATTGATGTTGTAAAGGACGATAGCGCGAGTGACTTCTGATGCCGCTATCGTGCCATCCTCTGCCAAGGCCTTCAGTGCGGCGACGGCGATGTAGAAGCGATCCACTTCAAAGAATTTTCGCAAGTTATTACGTGTGTCCGAGCGACCGAAACCATCGGTGCCCAACACTTTATAGTGGAGAGGCAAGAAGGCGCGAATCTGATCGGCAAATGAACGCATGTAATCGGTTGCCGCGATCACGGGCCCTGCGCGACCGGTCATACACTGTTCGATATGGCTGGCACGCGGTGCATTTTCAGGATGCAACATATTCCAGCGTTCGCAATCTATGCCGTTGCGACGCAACTCGGTGAAACTGGTTACGCTCCAGACGTCAGAGTTGACACCGAAATCCTTTGCCAGCAATTCGGCCGCAGCCATCACTTCGCGCAATATCGTGCCGCTACCCAGCAGTTGAACGAAGGGCTTTGTCTCTTGTCCCTTGTCCCTTGTCCCTTCACTCAATAAATACATGCCCTTGATGATGCCCGCTTCCACGCCTTCCGGCATGGTGGGATGCGTGTAGTTCTCGTTCATCAGGGTGAGGTAGTAGAATATGTCTTCCTGTTCGACATACATGCGGCGCATACCGTCATGGACGATGACCGCCAGCTCGTAGGCAAAGGTCGGATCGTAGGATACGCAATTCGGTATCATCGCCGACATCAAATGGCTGTGACCGTCTTCGTGTTGCAAGCCCTCGCCGTTGAGCGTGGTGCGGCCCGCCGTGCCGCCCAGCATGAAGCCGCGTGCACGCATGTCGCCCGCCGCCCAGGCCAGATCGCCGATACGCTGGAAGCCGAACATCGAATAGTAGATGTAAAAAGGGATCATCGCCTTGCCGTGATTGGCGTAAGCTGTGGCCGCCGCGATCCAGGACGACATCGCGCCTGCCTCGTTGATGCCTTCTTGCAGAATCTGTCCTGTCTTGTCTTCCTTGTAGAACATCAACTGGTCTGCGTCTTGCGGCGTGTACAGCTGCCCCACTTGCGAGAAAATACCCAGTTGGCGGAACATCCCTTCCATGCCGAAAGTGCGCGATTCATCCGGCACGATAGGGACGATCTGGCGACCGATGTTCTTGTCCTTGACCAGAATGCCCAGCAGCCGCACAAAGGCCATTGTGGTGGAAATTTCGCGCCCGTCGGTACTCTTCAATAAAGGCTCGAACGCAGTCAGCGCCGGGATTTTAAGTATTTCGCTGCTCGGGCTACGGGCAGGAATTGCGCCCATTTCTGCGCTGCGCTCCTGCAAATACTTCATCTCCAGACTGTCAGCCGGCGGGCGGTAGAAATTCAAGCTGGCCACTTCCGCATCATTCAACGGGATGTTGAAACGGTCGCGGAATTTGAGCAGTACTTCGCCTGCCATCTTCTTTTGCCCGTGAGTGATGTTCTGCGCTTCGCCCGCTTCACCCATCCCGTACCCCTTGACGGTTTTTGCCAGGATAACCGTCGGTTGACCGGTATGTTTGGCGGCCGCAGCATAAGCTGCATAGACCTTGTGTGAATCGTGACCGCCGCGATTCAATCGCCAGATTTCATCATCCGACATGTCGGCGACCATTTCCAGCAACTCAGGGTACTTGCCAAAAAAATGTTCGCGCACATAGGCGCCATTTTTAGATTTATAGGTCTGATATTCGCCGTCCACCACTTCCTGCATGCGCTGTTGCAACAGGCCGTTTTTGTCCTTGGCAAACAGGCGATCCCACTGGCTTCCCCAGACGATTTTAATGACGTTCCAGCCGGCGCCGCGGAAGACCCCTTCTAGTTCCTGAATGATCTTGCCATTGCCGCGCACCGGTCCATCCAGACGCTGCAAATTGCAGTTCACCACGAAAATCAAATTGTCGAGCTTCTCGCGTCCGGCCATCGACACTGCACCGAGAGATTCCGGTTCATCCGTTTCACCGTCACCCAAATAAGCCCACACTTTGCGCCCGTCGGTTTGCACCAGACCGCGATGTTGCAAATAGCGCATGAAGCGCGCCTGATAAATCGCCATCAACGGCCCCAGCCCCATTGACACGGTCGGGAACTGCCAGAAGTTGGGCATCAGCCAGGGGTGCGGATAGGAGGACAGGCCGCCGCCGGTAGACTCCTGACGGAATTTATACATCTGTGCTTCGGTAATGCGTCCTTCCAGATAGGCGCGCGCGTAAACGCCGGGGGACGAGTGACCCTGGAAATACACCAGATCGCCGCCATGTGTCTCGGTCTTGCCGTGGAAAAAATGATTGGAGGCGACGTCATACAGTGTTGCGGCTGAAGCGAAACTGGCGATGTGTCCGCCCAGATCGGATGAGTCGCGGTTGGCATTCAGCACCAGTGCCATCGCGTTCCAGCGCGTCAGCGCACGGATGCGGTGTTCGAGTTCCCGGTTGCCGGATGAGCGTTCTTCATCGCCCAGGGCAATAGTATTGCAATACGGCGTGGTCGCGCTGAACGGCACGCCGGCACCGGCACTGCGCGCCTTGTCGATCAACTGGCCTAACAAAAAATTGGCACGTTCCGCACCTTCATTTTTCAGTACGGACTCAAGTGCATCCAGCCACTCACGGGTTTCTTGCGGATCATTATCAGCCAGGTTCGCCATTTTCCACTTTCTCAATAAAGTTTATTAAATTTGCCTGTATCGACGGGTG
>Ga0316218_1003069_pt1 | contig 14387 bp, 17 predicted proteins | sample TBH18003metaG_FD_203634 | JGI IMG/M metagenome (GOLD analysis project Ga0316218, IMG submission 203634) | Freshwater microbial communities from Trout Bog Lake, Wisconsin, USA - TBH18003 | ecosystem: Environmental > Aquatic > Freshwater > Lake > Hypolimnion/Profundal zone | place: USA: Wisconsin...
TTATTCCCGCCAATGGCTGGAGGCACAAACAGCAACCTACATCATCAAAGAAGCCGCCATTTTTTTTGAGAGCGGAAGCTACAAAGATATGGATGTAATGATAGGCGTATCAGCCCCAGAAGAGGTACGGCTGAAACGAGCAATGGCCCGCAGCTATTTCTCCGAAGAAAAAGTACGCTCCATCATGGCGCAACAAATGAATGAGGATGAAAAAATGAAACGCTGCGACTATGTGATCATTAACGATGATAAAACAGCGGTGCTGCCGCAGGTGCTGGAGTTGCATCGGGTGCTTCTTGCTAAAGGAGTATAGTATCAATTTTTCCTCGCGAGCCGATTTGGCTAAAGCCAACCCAATCTTTTTTTAACCCGGCTTAAAAGCCAGGGCTACTGGTGTAGTTCTTCGACCTATCAACTTGTCAACGTATCAACTTGCTACTTTCTTCCCTCTACTCAGGTGATCACCCAAGCTAATGAAGAAACCGAATACCATGATCATTACGCCTATCCACAGCACATTGATGTAAGGGAAAACGAGTGCCTTTAACACTATGTATTTTTCTTTGGGGTCTACCTGGCGGGTCATTACATCTACAGATACCGAGTCTTGCGACTTTACGGTCAGCTTGGCAAAGCGTACACTCAATCCTAACGAAGCAACAGAGTCATCCACCCAAACGATGTACTCCTTATTGCGCAACACGTATACAGGGTTCACCTGGCTTACCTTTCCGCTCATATCGTGCAGGTCGAAGGTGGCAGTCAATGGCAAGTCACCGGCCTCGGGCTGGTAGCGTCTGTTGTTCACTACGGTCTTGCTCACATCTTTGAATATCATGTAGGCATCGCTGAGGAATACGGTGTCGCCTGGCTTGGTAACAGTAGTGGTGCGGTAAGAAGTAGTATCTTCCTTGGTATTGTCCATGGCCACATTGATGTACGTAAATACATCCTTGTTCCAGTAGTGCTTGGTAGATGGGTTAGAGCTCAGGCCCTGTTGTCCTTTAGGGTTGATGAAGGCATCAGGGTACAGCATAAACTGTTCTGATGGCACATCATTCAACGAGTCTTTCTTTTCAAAAAGCACCTTGTAGTATACGCGCTTGTCTTTACCGGCCACATCGCTGTCGCCAATGTAAGTGGCAAAGTAATCGCCCATAACGGCAGGCACACCGTAGAACAGCGTTTCGTTTTCCCTATTCTCTTTTGTGTTCTCTGCTACGGTTTTCTTCAGGTCAAATTCCACACCTGTGTTGTTGAAGGAGATCGTATGCTTGTTATAAGAAGATAGCAGTATGCCCAGCAACACTGTGGCAAAGCCCATGTGCGCCACAGAAGGCCCCAGCTTCTTGAACTTTACCTTTTGCACTACTGTGCCATAATAGATATTGGCTACAATGCCATAGCAGGCAGCAAACAGCATGATATCGTACTGCCAGATAACAATGTGCTGTCCCCAGGCTATAAACCCGCCCATGGCAGCAGCTATGAGCGCAGTAATGCCTAGCCGCCGGCTCAGCGTTCCTGGTTCCGTCTGCTTGAATTTCATGAACAATATAGTAGCCGAGAGTATCCCGGTGATAATGGCTATCCACACCTGTATATTGTTGTAGTGGTGCATGGGGTCTATGGGCGGCGCAAATTCTTTGCCGGTGATCCACTTGGCCAGTGGTGCCCATATAGGTATGGAGGTGCTGATGGCTATCTGCACGGATGAAAGGAATAATATCACCGAGCCTATGAACATCCAGAACTCGCGGGACAGTGTGGCCTCCTCTGTTTTAATACCAGGTATCTGTTTTCTGCGCCATTGAAAAAGCGCAATAGAAATTATAGACAGCAGTGCAATGACACCCAGCAAATGATAAGTAAGCGCAGTGCCATCGCCGGTAAAGGCGTGTACGGATGTTTTGCCAAGTATCCCTGTACGGGTAAGGAAGGTAGAGTACCACACCAGCAGATGGGTAATCAATAGCAGGAAGAACGTAAGCTTCAAGGCGCGGCCCGTAGCCCTGTATATAAGCAGCGTATGCAACCCGGCAATAAGCGTGAGCCATGGCACCAGCGAGGCATTCTCTACGGGGTCCCATGCCCAGTACCCGCCAAAGTTGAGCGACTCGTAAGCCCATGCGCCACCCATCATAATGCCGGTACCCAGCACTGCACCATTGAGCAAAGACCAGGCTATGGCAGGCTTTACAAAGTCTTTATAATCGCCCTTCCACAGTGCGGCCAGGCAATAAGCGAAGGGTATGAGTGAAGAGGCAAAACCGAGGAACAATATAGGCGGATGAATGACCATCCAATAATTTTGCAGCGATACATTCAGGCCGTTGCCATCGCGGATAAAATCCATATAGTTGCCCATCTGGAAGATAGGCGCAGCCTGCATCACATGGCGCAGTAGTATGAAGGGGTTGCTGCCCACCTGTATATCCTGCCCGAAGTAGATGCCCATGATCATAGTGCCGAGGCATACCTGAACCAATGATACAATGGTCATTACTCTTGTTTCCAGCCCCTTAGCTGTACCCATTACTATAAGGCCCAGTATGCAATGCCAGAATATCCACAACATGAAGCTACCCTCCTGCCCTTCCCAGAAACAGGCCAGCAGGTACTTGCCGGGTAATAATACAGACGAATGCTCCCACGCATAATGGTATTCGAACAGGTGGTGGGTGATGACATAAAACAGCGTGGCAAAAATGCTGATGATCGCGGCAGTATGCAGGATGAAGCTACCTCTTGCCAGGCGCAGCCACGAGCCACTGCCCACAGGGTCTTTTACCTCGGTACGAGCAGCCATGAAAAAGCTGAACGTACTGAATAAAGAAGCAACAAAAGATGCGATGATAAAAAAGTGGCCCAGTTGCCCGGGCCGCAGGTGCTCTCCTATGAACTGTGTAGTCATGCTCATTCAAAAAAACTAAATAAAATGAAATTCAAAAGCCTCCCCCCTTTAACTGCTGCTGCCTTCGGCCACCATATCCTTCTTATACTTAGAGGGGCACTTCATTTGTATACGGGAGCAATGGAAAGTACCGCCATCCTCGTAGCCCATCATCACTATCTGCTCCGATTTTTCAATATCACGCGGCTTTTCTCCGTTAAAGATCACCTTGTTCACGTTACCGGCCTTGTCTTTGGCATAAAATATAAAATGGTTGGGGTCCTTTAGCGGGTCATATATCATGTCTTTATCCTTTTGCAGGTTGCCGATCACATAATACTTCTTTCCAGGCTCTTTTGAAGCAGAGGTAAAGGTCTCGTAAGTACTGAAACTGCCAAAAACACTCACGATAACCGCTATTGAGGCTACGATAAGTACCAGCAACACAATGTGCATCTTTTTCATTGATAGTATTTTACTTCTTGGGGGATAACGCAAAGTTACGGCAAAAACACCTTTCCGCACCGCAGTATATGGATGAAGCGGGAAAACGGCCTTTCCATCAACGACAATGCCCCGCAGACACGGGGCATTGAGCTATAGTAATGTAAATTTTTCTTTTATACAGACTGGTTGCGGAACACGTCATAGCCTTTATCTTCAAAGCTGGTGAATACCACGCAAAAATGGCCCAATAGCGCCAACGCCCATGCAGCCGTGGTCCAAGCTGGCCAGGGGTAAGCCCAATGGCCGTTCTTTGGGTCATACATCATCCATGACGCAGCAGTAGCTACTGCAAATATTACCGCATGGATAGCAAGCACTGAAATTTGTTTCCCTGTTGGTTTGATTTTTTTAGGCATCTCGTAAGTATGATTAACAAGGCAAAGATAGCGTGCAGAACAACAAATTCAAAATTCAGCATTAAAAAGTCTGAAAGCCAATATAAAGTGAATATAGCCCATAGGGTTAAACCTTTGGACATTTATAACCTCAAAGAAGAAAAAATATGAAAACACTAAAGAAAGTAGCACTGTTCTTATTGTTATCAGTAAGCTTTGCATCGTGTATCTTCGTTGCCCCGCACCATCATCACTGGCATCACCATCATGGATGGCGTTAATACGGGACAAATACTAAATATTTCAAAAAGACAATAGCCGGCACATCGCCGCTATTGTCTTTTTGTGTTTTACGCAATCCACAGGGTGTGAACAGGTTTTTTTTGTAGCAAAAGCCGATTAGTATTATATTTACCGCTTATACACAACTGAAGCACATCAAACTAATGAGCATGAAAATGATCAGTAACCGATTATTGTCCGTTTTGTCCCTCACTTTGCTGGTTACCTTTTTCTTACCGGCAGGCAAGGCTAGCGCCCAATATGACAACCAATACGTGTCTTATAACGACTTTTACCAGGACCTTGCGCCTTATGGCCAGTGGATCGAAGATGGCCAATATGGCTATGTATGGTCACCTGATGTGGATGAAAGCTTTCGCCCCTACTATACTAATGGGTATTGGGCTATGACAGATTATGGCAACACCTGGGTCTCCTCTTACTCTTGGGGCTGGGCCTGCTTCCATTATGGCCGCTGGACGTACGACAACTACTACGGATGGCTATGGATACCCGGCCAGGACTGGGGACCGGCGTGGGTAAGCTGGCGATATGGCGGCGGCTATTATGGCTGGGCGCCACTGGGCCCTGGTTACGAGTTCGGCGATAACTATAGCCCTTACACCTGCCCCAATGACTGGTGGGTGTTCATACCCCCGCAATACCTTTATACCGGTGGTTACTACCACTATTGGTATGGCCCGCGTGGCAATTCAGAGATCATACATAATACAGAGCTACAGAACAATACTTATAGAAACAACAACATAACGTATGTAGGCGGCCCGCGCGCGCATGATGTAGAACAGATAACCCACAAGCCGGTGCAGGTATTCAAGATCAATAACTCTACCAACCTGAACACACGTGTGCATGATAATGTGATCAAGATGTATCGCCCGGCACAGATACGGCCGGCAGCAAGCATAGCCGGCCAGCGTGTAGCACCACCCAATGTAGTGAGCGCGCCACAGCAGGTACATGCGCCACAGCCTATGAACTCAGGCAGGGCTACCCCACCCCAGTTTCATAACGATGTACCGAGAAACACAGGCCGCACCGAAACGCCAGGCACTAATGTGAACCAGGTAGCACAGCCGGCAAGGCCGCAGCCCCGCGACAACAACAACCCCTATGAATGGGATGGTAGCAAGCAGCCACAGCCTCAACAACAGGAACCAAGGGAAGCTACCCCGCCACAAAACACTGTAAGGCCGGAGCCACAGCCCGAGAGGCAACAGCCGGAACCTCAGCGCGCTCAGCCACAGCCATCTATGCCAAGGCCAATGCCGCAACCGCAAAACCAGCCGCGCCCGGCACCGGCACCTGCCCCCGCACGAAGCAATCCAGCGCCTGCACCGGGAAGAAGATAGAGATCAATTGATAAGGTATATTGAAAACGCCCCGGGTTTCCGGGGCGTTTTAGTTTTGTAAGATTCAGTGTAGGTATCCCACACCTTTGAGGCGTGGGAAACTTAAACATACGTTAGTTTTTCAGATCCTGCGTAGGAGGTGGGGTTTCTTTGTTGCTGGTGAACAACGGGTTGTGTTTGATGGTAGGTATAAATGCGCCCACACTCAGTATCAGTTCATAAGTACCAAAGTTTTGCTTGGCCGTACCATCATATATTTTCAGGTTGCTGTAGCGGGCATAGTCTACTTTTTGAGAGAACTCAAGGTAGCCGTATTTGAGAACCGTAACCCTTACTGCGGTTTCAGCGCCTGTGTTCCATCCGCCAAATTGAAAATGAGGATCATTTTGCTCCCCATAGAAGCTGTTCTGCACATGGGGTATCACCGGGCCTACACCTACTTTTCCGGTAAGGTCTACATGCAGGTAATTATTTTTGGTGCTGTACAGCCCTATCCTCTTCACGAGATTGAAGAGCAGGAAGTTAGCGCCATTGTTGAGGTAATAATAGAAACCATTGGTACCTGAGAAGAATACGCTTTGATTAGCAGGTGCATGGTTCAACGTGCCTTTCAGTTGTATGGTGCTGCCATCATTGATCAGGTACTTGGTGTGGTCGAAGTTGCCCTCAATGGCTAGATCCTGCTTTTCGTTGATGTAAAAGCCAAGGCGGTAGTTGTATTGCGGAATGGTAAAGGCTTTATGAAAAAAATTCTGATCCCATCCCTTATGGTCGCTGGCATGTACATGCTCCAGGTCATAACTGTTGCCCAGGCTATTCTGCTGTACATGCAGGGTAGAATGCGTATACCATTCCTCGTTATACCCCCAGCTGGCGTACATAGAGCGTATGTGTATCTTTTTCTTGTGCTTTACTGTTTCGGCCTGCTGTGCAGTTGCCACTTGCGTGCATAAAAGGGAAGCCAGTGCTATAGCTGATAAAATAGACTTACTATTGTTTTTCATGAATATCGTTTACCGGGGCGCAAAGTTACTGTAAAATGTATCCTCCTGATACAACTACCGTCATAATAATATTTACATAAATACATCTTCATTCACTCACCGCCATATCCACCCCGTTTACCGACTACTCTATTTTTCTCACCTAATAGGGTTTCTCTGTGGGTGCTATGGTATGTACTTTTGGCTCACAATTCAAATATATGCGCAACAGGAATTTTTATGGCGAAGATTATATGCAGCAACGCGAAGAGCGGATAAAGCGTTTCAGCCACAACAGGAGAAGAAATAAAAAAGTATTCGGCATTTTAATGGCGGCAATAGGCATCGGCTTTTTCTTAAGGGCAATGGGTGTGTTCCCCTATTTCGACCTTGAGTTTTCCTGGCCTATCATCCTAATAGTTATCGGCGCGCTCATAGGCCTGAAGCACAACTTCCGCAACAATGCCTGGTGGATACTGATATTAATAGGTGCGGCCAACCTTACTCCCCAGTTCATGATCATGGGCAAGCCATCATCCCATTTTGTTTGGCCGGGATTCGCAGTTATCATTGGCCTGGTCATTGCCTTTCGCCCGCACAGGGACTATTGCGTGCCCATGCGGGGCGGCAGGCGCGGGAAAATAGGAACTGATACCAATATATCTGATGAAAGCAACCTGAACATAGACATCACCTTCGGCGGCAGAAAAGAGATCATCACTTCCAAAGACTTTAAGGGCGGCGTAGTATCTGTCACCTTTGGTGGCTGCGAGCTTAACCTCACTCAGGCCGACTTTACAGAGCCTTCGGTGATCATAGATTGCCGGGTATCCTTTGGTGGTCTGGAGATCATTGTCCCCTCCAATTGGGACGTGCAGAATGAGGTAAGTCCATCCTTTGGCAGCGTCGAAGACGGCCGGACCATACAGACTGCAGTAGCACCCGAAAATAAGAAAGTGCTGATACTGAGAGGCACTTGCTCCTTCGGTAGTATAGAGTTGAAGTCGTACTAAGCAGTACAATAAAAACTAATTCACACACACTTTAATGCCACTACAATGAAATCATTTACTGCACAGATCATTTACCGGATAGAATGCGAGGGCCTGCCTACCGACCAATACGAAGAACAGTGGCGGCTGGTATATGCCGATGATGAAGAACTGGCGCTGCTGGAGGCCCGCGAGGCTGGCAAGAGCGATGAAGGCACTTTCATAGACCGGCATGGCCGCACCATATGCTGGCGTATGCTGGCAGTAAAGGATGTGCAGCCAGTGGAACTGACCAATGGTGGGCTGCTCTTTTCGATGGTGCGCGAGGCCGAAATGGTGGCTGCGCCATTATGGGCTTTAGGATAATCCTTACCTTTAAACGAATACGTTAAATCACATTTTTGCGCTCAGTAAAGAAAAATATTCACTGGATGGTGCTATCGCTGATACTACTTGTACTGGCGATACACTTTTTCATATTATACGGTGTGCTGCACTTCGACCTGAATGTGGCGCTATACGACGGACTTACGAGCAGTTTGCTGTTGTCGGCATCAGTATGGGGTATCGTGCTGCTGATACGCAGCTACCCTACTTCGGCCATGATATACCCGTACGCCCTGCTCATCGCCTTGCTGGCCAGCGCCGCTGCCACCACCGCCGAATGGGAAATACTGAAATGGTGGATAGGATCTACGAACGTACCCTACAAGTTGTGGCTGCACCATGCACTTCCCATACGCTTCGTGGTCATCTGGATCATGAACAGCTGGATGGCCACCAACAGCGCCCTGCGCAAGAACATCACCACGCTGGATACTCGCTTTCAGCAGCAGGCCGATGCAGCTGCCTTGCTCAAAGATGCAGAACTTTTCAAGCTACGGCAGCAGTTGCAACCCCACTTTTTATACAACAGCCTCAACTCCATAAGCGCGCTTATCATGATAGAGCCTAATAAGGCGCAGGAAATGATCGGCAAGCTGTCTGACTTTTTACGCAGCTCGGTACGGCGGGAGTCGGAAGATACGATGCCTATAGAAGAAGAACTAGTCTACCTCAGCTCTTACCTCGCAATAGAGTCGGTTCGGTTTGGTGACAGGCTACAGGTACACTTTGAGAAAGAATACACTGATGATGCCCGCATCCCCCCTTTCCTGATGCAGCCCATTATTGAGAACGCCATCAAATTCGGGCTGTATGGCAAAACGGGTACTGTGGATATTTTCATACACATTTTCCTGGATGGGCCGATGCTGGAGATCACCATCACTAACCCGTATGATGCCAACACGCCCCCCCCCAAGGGTACCGGCTTCGGGCTGGAGGGGATACAACGAAGATTATACCTCCTATATGCACGGCTGGACTTGCTGGAAACAAAAAAAGACGAACAATATTTCACCACTATTTTAAAAATACCACAGCACCATGTTCAAAGCCATACTGATAGATGATGAACCGCTGGCCAGGCAACTGATCAAAACACTACTGAAGGCCTATCCGCAAATAGAAGTAGTAGCGGAATGCGGCGATGGATTTGAAGGATTTAAAGCCATACAGGAGCATAACCCTGACCTCATATTCCTGGACATACAGATGCCGAGGCTGAATGGCTTTGAGATGCTGGAACTGATAGACAATCCACCGGCAGTAATCTTCACCACGGCATTCGATGAGTACGCCCTCAAAGGATTTGAAGCACATGCTGTGGACTACCTACTGAAGCCTATTGGTAAAGACCGGTTTGAGAAAGCCATACAAAAATGGCTGCCGCAGGCCGGCACACAGGAAGCAGTAGCCCCCGTGGCAGCTCTGCTGGAGAACAACGTATATGAAGGCTACCAGCACCGCATAGTAGTGAAGGACAACGGCCTGATACGCATTATACCGGCCAGTGATATCTATTACATAGAAGCCAATGACGACTACATAAAGATTGTAACTAAGGACGGCAGCTACCTTAAAAAGAGCACATTATCGCACATAGAGCAAACGCTGGACCCGCAGCAATTTGTGAAAGTACACCGCTCCTACATAGTGCCGGTGACCCAGTTGATGCGAATAGAGCCCTACGAGAAAGAAAGCCACATAGCACTGCTGCACTGCGGCGCCAAGGTGCTGGTGAGCAAGAGCGGTATGGCGAAGTTGAAGACACTGCTCGGTTGGTAGCATTGCGAGTATAGGAGTACCACACTTCCAAAGGGTGGCACTCCTTTATCACCTAAATAGAAAACGGCTAGAAATTTCAGGCCGTTTTCCATTTCTAATTTTTACTTTTTTACTTTTTATTTCTCCTCCTCCTGGTGTCCCAGTTTATCCATCCAGTGCACTTCAGGGCCTTTCTTATTCGGCTTCTTATCAAGGAAGTAACGAACAAGCAAGTAACCACCAATGCTAAACATCTCAATAGTGAGCATGTGCAAAGGATTGGAGGCGATAGCCTGTTGTAACTGCTGCGAGATTACTTCCCTTGTTTTCAAATCAAGAGTAGCAAATGAATTCAGATTAATTATATCGCGGCAGAAAAACACTACGACGACCAGGGCTCCGATCATCATAGCAGCAAAATATGCCACAATGGTTACAAGCCCCCACGTCACCGGATTTTGGTCTTTCAGTTTTGCCCTGACAGAATTACGATATGTCAGGTAGGCAAGTAATAATAATTCGAACATTATATAATTATAGGTTTTTCATGAACACAGTAACACTCTCCATCACATGGCTAATCTGCTCTTCATTCAGTCCATGATGGCAAGCCAGCAACATACCGCCACGCATTACCTTATCTGATTCAGGGTAGCCATTCTTAGCTGCCTTATGCGCTACATTTTTGAAGCCAGGCTGGCGAAGGATGTTACCGGTGAATACGGTACGCGTCTGGATGTTCCTTTTTTCGAGGAATATCTGCAGGTCGCGGCGTATAAATGGTGCGCTTTCGCGTATGGTACTCGGATAAGCCAGCCAGCCCGTGCGTGAATTAGGCAATTGGTTAGGCAGGATGAAGAACTCTTCGTACTGTTTGAAGAATTCGCGCATACGGGTATAATTAGATGTGCGGCTATCAATATTGGCAGCCAGCTTGCTCACCTGCACTAGCCCGAAAGCAGCGCCCATCTCTGATGGCTCAATGTTGTAACCCGGCTCTTCGAATACGAACTTAGCATCGTAAGGGATACCGTCTACTTCCACATTAAAGCGGTTCTCTATTTTCTCTGATTCTACGAACAAAGAAGAGCTGCGGCCCCAACTGCGGAGCAGGCGGCCACGGTTATAAAACTGATCTGTATTCACACAAAGCATACCGCCATTGCCACCGCAGTTCACGATATGTGAACCATAGAAACTGGTAGTGCTCATATCGGTAAAGCGGCCTGATGAAGCGCCGTCTATTTCGGCACCCAGCGTATCAGCCGAGTCTTCAAGTACAAACAGGTTGTGCTTATCAGCTATTTCGCGTAGTTGCTTCCAGTCGGGCAAGTTGCCCATGAGGTTTGGTATCACCATCGCCTTTGTTTTCGGCGTGATCATTTCTTCTACCTTACTCGCATCCAGGTTGTACGTGCCTTCTTCCACATCCACGAACGCAGGCAGCCATCCTTTTTTAACGAGGGGGGCTACAGTAGTTGAGAAAGTAAGCGCAGGGGTGATTATCTCGCTGCCAGCCTCATAATTCATGAGGTCGGCGGCCAGGTACAGAGCAGATGAGCCACTGTTTACACCGATGCCGTATTTCTTGTTATACAATGCAGCAACGCGCTCTTCCATTTCGCGCACATTTTTGCCCATTTGTGTTGAGGTGCGTAGTACTTTCACCACCGCATCTATTTCTTCTTCGCCGTGTACGGTCCTGCCGTAGGGTACGTGTATATAGTCTGTTTGTGTCATTTGTGAAAATTAGATTGCGAATTTAGGTGTTAACTGTCAATTATTTACGTTAAAAAAGGTTAGAATGGGGATAATGGGATAAAAAAACAAGAAATGTGGAATAAACATGCTAAATGGCTAAGAACATCAGCTATCACCAAGTCCACTCGTTTTTATCAAACTCGTTCTCAAGACGGTCAAAAGGATCTTTTTCGGACGTCTAGCCTGTAGCTATTGCTTCTTTAAATTGTTGTCTCCAATGAACCCGCATGCTTGTACTCATACCAGATACAAGGCGTTGCCTATGATTGTTTTCATTGGCATCCTCATTACCATAGATGAAGTCTTCTTTTTCCATTGAGCCATTGAGTTATTCAGCCATTGAGCCATTCTGCGCCAGCCATTTCTTCCTCCCTTCCCCTGCAAATACATGCCTTTCGCTATGGTAAGATGAGCGTACCAGCGGGCCGCTCTCTACATAGTCGAGGCCCATTTTATAGCCCTCTTCGCGGTAAAAGGCAAATTCATCCGGGTGTACGAAACGTACTACCGGCAGGTGTTTTGGAGTGGGTTGCAGGTACTGGCCCATAGTCACTACATCGCAGCCGTTGTCGGCAAGGTCTTGCAGGGTTTGCAGCACTTCTTCTTTTTCTTCGCCAAGGCCCATCATGATGCCGCTTTTGGTTCTCATGCCGCCATCCTTCAGCCTGCGTATCACCTCCATGCTACGGTGATATTTAGCCTGTATCCGCACCTTGCGGGTAAGGCGCTCTACCGTTTCTACATTATGCGATACCACCTCGGGCGCTGCGTCTATTATGCGTTGCAGGTTATTCCAGTCGCCACGAAAGTCGGGTATCAGTGTTTCAAGTGTTGTTTGGGGGTTCAGTGCGCGTACAGCCTTTATGGTGTTGTACCAGATAATGCTGCCGCCGTCTTTCAGCTCATCCCTGTCTACAGAGGTGATCACCGCATGTTTCACGCTCATCAGGTTTATGGCCTCAGCCACGCGCTGCGGCTCATCCCAGTCCACAGGTTCTGGCCTGCCGGTAGCTACTGCGCAGAAGCCGCAGGAGCGGGTGCAGATGTTGCCCAGTATCATAAATGTCGCAGTGCCCTCGCCCCAGCATTCGCCCATATTGGGGCAGTTGCCGCTCTCGCAAATGGTGTGCAGCTTGTTCTTATCCACCAGGTTGCGCACATGGCGGTAATTCTCGCCAATAGGCAATTTCACACGCAGCCAATCGGGCTTCTTTACACGCGCATCCTTGGTTATATCTATAGAACTGATGACCGGCAACTCCTGCATAGGTAACAAAGGTAAGAAAACGGTTACAAAGTGTGTGGCGTTTGCGATATAGAATAGTCTTATGGGGATATTGTGAAATGAACATTCCCTGCTGGTGTTCCCGGCGATGTCTCCGCCCTTCGCGGGACTCGCCGGTTCGCGCAGGATAGGCAACTATACTAAATAATATAAAATATATTGTATTCCCTTAACTTTAGGCTTTACTTTTATGTAGCAATGAAGTCTTAACAGGAAACAGCTCAAAATGCGAAGAATATATACTTACCTCCTTCTGCTGGTTTGCTTATCATTATCAGCAGCCGTTAACGCACAGCAAACTGATGGAAAAGCACTCTTATGGCGTATAAATGGCAACGGCCTCACAAAACCATCCTACCTGTACGGCGGCACCGACATGATCTGCATGGACGACCTGAATTGGTCTCAGGCTATGCAAGACCGGATGAATGAATGCACTACCGTATGCTTTCAACTGGATATAGCAGACCCTATGATCAAAGAAAAGGCTAAAGCAGCAATTACCATCAGGGATGGCAGGCACTTAAAAGACTACTTCGCACCCGCGGTCTACCCGCAAGTGGTAATGTATGCGAAAGACAGTCTCGGAGTTGACCTGGAAAACTTACAGCGCTTCACACCGCTGGCTGTGCAGCCATTCATCGTGAAGAAATTATTGGGCTGCCCCGGTGCCCTGTCTTACTACCTGCAAATGATGCAACTTGCATTAAAGGCAGGCAAGAAAATAACCGGCCTGGAAACAATAGACGAAACCATGCAAACCGCCGACGCGATTAAATTCAATGATAAAGTAGCCATGGCGCTTACAGAAATGGCTACCGGAAGCAACTATTATAAAATATACAGGACCAGCCTGGTACAGGCGCATAAACAACAAGACCTACCGCAAATGAACGATATATTCCGGCATTCCCGGATGTTCAGCGAAGGTGATATCGCCACATTTCTTGGCGGCTCCATTAACAGGTGGGCATCGCGCATGCCTGCGCTGATGCAGGAGGCACCCGTGTTCTTTGAATTCAATGGGGTTTATCTTGGTGGCAATGACGGGCTGATCGCAAAATTGAGACAAGCAGGCTATAACGTTGATCCTGTACAGTAGCCTCATTTTCAACCCAACCCTATGCGTCATACCCTATTATATACCGCCTTTCTGCTGCTCATAACAAACACTACTATGGGCCAAAATAAAGTACCGCAAAACAGTACACTTTCTCTGAGCATTGTACCTACCGAATTATTCAACCCATGGGATGGGTCGGCAGTAAGAATGGCGCTCGAATACAGCTTTTCTAAGCGCCTGTCTGTAACGCTCAATGGTGGCTCGTATCTCCATCATCAGCCCGATTTTCCCGATTGGTCGCAGAAGAATAACATCAATGGATTTATAGCACGGCCTATGATCAAATACTATGGCCAGGGCCGCCAATTCAGGCGCAAGCACAGAAAATACATCGGTGAATATGAGGGGCAGTACATAGGCATGGAATTCTTGTACAAGCGCCAAACTTACGACCGTGACGACAGCGTAGCCACCGCAACCACCCCGGCATACGACAAAATATACAGAATGAGCAGGTATGTGACCGGCCTAAATTTTATTTGGGGCGATAAGATCATTTACCGCAGCCGGATCATATTTGAGTATTACTTGGGCGCAGGTGTACGTTATATACACTCCACAAATAACCTCAGCTCTATAGAAGAGAACGGATTGCTCACCGGCGAGAATCATGGCGATATTATAGGTAGTGTGATGCGTGCCACCGGCAGCTATTATGCACCCGGTATATCAATAGGACTGAAGATCGGGTATAAGCTATTGTGA